>JGI24005J15628_10000681_pt1 | contig 19070 bp, 24 predicted proteins | sample LinPmetageLP40_FD_15628 | JGI IMG/M metagenome (IMG submission 15628)
CCCATTTAAAAAAATTGATATCAAAAAAGAAAAATTAAATAGAAGAAAAATCGCCCTAAAAAGCAATTTAAGCACTCAAAAGCATTTGAATTTAAAAAAATTGATATCAAAAAAGAAATTTTAATTAGGAGAAAACAACCCAAAAAAGACTGTTAAGCACTCCAAAACAACCCATTTAATTTCACACACCAAACCCAAACAAGATGTCTGTCTGCCTTGATACCTACCCATATGACTGCCCTAACTGCAATTATACCGCATCCGCCAAAAACGAAAAAACGTGGAAAATGATTAAGCGATTGCATAACAAAAAATGCAAACACACAGGCAGGACTGAAGAAAAACACGCTGAAAAACACGCACGAGCGGTACAGAAAATCTTCAAGCAAAACAATATTGGATGCAAGTTTGATGCTGCTGAGGAATCCGTGGGACTGTATTATGAAGACAAAAATTAAATAGAAGAAAAAAAGCGATATAAGCACTCAAAAGCATTTGAATTTAAAAAAATTGATATCAAAAAAGAAATTTTAATTAGGAGAAAAAAAGACTGTTAAGCACTCAAAAACAGTTGATTTAATTTCCAACAAACACCAAACCTTTTTCGGGTAAAAAACCCCCAACGATGCCTGCTGTTCATTCCAAACCATTCACGCCTATTTACCTTGCTGTTATGGAGTGGGAGAACCTGGAATACAAGGTGAATGAACTGATGGATATGTCGTTTGACGAAAAAAATAATTTCCCAAGCGAACAGAAGTATCTGACATTCAACAACAACCTGATGTTTATCAATAAAAAACTGAAAGATACTGCGAAAGAAATTCAGAGGATGTGTCGTGCTAGATTCTCCTACATAACTCAAGAACAGACAAATGATATTATTGAAGGTGTCGCACATAAATTCCAAGAAGAACTGCAGTCGTATGATAGATTTCTGCAGATGACTGCGAAGCTTGGGTATTATGCAGATATGAATATTATGTATCGTAGACACAGGGAGAACCCAGAGAATACCCACGCTTTTGCATATATTGCCGATGTAGTTAGTGATAGGTATCGTCACGGTAATCCTTTTGACCTCAGAGACTGTCTTGAGGTAAAATCATTTGGATGCAAACCTTTGAAAATTATGCTTGCATAAACAAAACATCTGAATAAAAAAATTAGATATCCTTCTTGGATGGCGGTTCAGTCCGTCCTTTTTCGGGTAAACTACCCCCAACAATGTCAACCCAAAACAACACACCAACCAAGAATATCTTTGATAACCTTTCTGATATGAGCGATGATGAAGAAATTACTCATTACCGTGTCTTTGACGCCACCTGGGATTACGATATCAAGCACGATTCTTTCGGTGACTATTGGGATAACCACGAAAATTTTGATACTCTGGAAGAAGCGATGGAGGTTTATGAAAATAGATGCGATGAGTACGCAGACGGTGGAGCGATGATTGAAAGCGTTTACCTTGAAGCGATGGGTGGCGGTATGGATGACTATTTCCAAATTGACACAGTTGAATATTGGGAGCGGTGTACTCAGGACGAATTTAAAGCATCTGAATTGAAAAAGAAACAGAAGAAGAAGCACAAGAAGAAACCACCGCTCAGATTGAAAGATGATGGAGATGGAGTAACTGGTGGGCGTGGTGGTTTTCCTTTGTCTTATGCAAAAAAATATTATTATAAAGTGTCTGATGCACGGAACCCTGATGTAGAATATTTTGATACTTTGGTAAAAGCGAAAGCATTCTGCGACAGACACGCTTCAGGTTTGGGCTTGAGAAAGTGGGGTGGATATGGAATGATAATGAAGTGTGATAGTGATAAAAATGAAATCGGTAACTACGGTGATTATTAGATAACTAAAAAAGGTTGCGATTCTAAAAAAAAAATATAATTATCTCGGACCAAAATTTTGAAAAATTTGCACCAAAAAAATTATCGGAATAATTTAGAATCGCAACCTTTTGGTAGAATTATTATTAGGGTAAATAAAATATTTTTTTAATGTATAATGTCTACTGAGAATGAAGTTATACCTTCCACAAGAATTATCACATTACTTGAAGCAAACGATGCACGAGACCCATCGGTTCAACCAATACCAGGGCAATGGACGAATAATTTAGCAGAAAATACTGTTATACGTGAAGGTGATGCAATCACCGTAAAACAAAGTATGATTGATACAACAAGTGAAAGTGAGGGAATAATTGAGGTAGGTGCAGACGAAGAAGATATCACGATTAAATTCGGTATGTATCTGCAAGATAGCGGTAATGGTACTCTAGATGGGGGTAACGCCCAATCTACTGCGGCAGGCAATTTTTTAACATATAGTGGAGACGTATTAGATACTCCATCAGGAAAAAATTATATTTTACAGAATTTCAGCGATTTACCGTTTACCGAATGTTGGTATGTTGCAGGGCTTCAACCTGTCACCTCATCACAAGAGCGGAATCCAGGTGTATCACCAGGAAATGATTTTTCTATCCAATTTAAACCAACTGCGGCACCGGGAGACTGGTGGGAATACACGATTGAAATAACTGGGGGTGCGACATACGTACCACCGCCAGGTGGACCGTTTCCAAATCCACCGAACGACAGCACATCACCTATTCTTCTGAAGACAAATCTACAGGGATTGAAAGCAAGGTATCATTCCTTTGAAAATGCTAGAGGTGTTTTGATATCAGAATTCAGAGTTTACGCTGACGGATGGAATCCAGCAAGTGGTACACCAGACTTCCAGAACGACCATATCGGCTCACTCCAGGTTATTTACGACCGAGAAACAGGCAGAAAACCTTTGGGATATGCTTCAACACCAAACCCCACTTTTAATCCTCTTCCTGCTGTACCAGAAGCAAACCAGTGGGTGTTCAGGACTGGGACATATGTTGACGGTGGTGGAACAATTGACAGTGAAGTACAGTTATGGTTAAATTATGACCCAGCAGGAGGAAGTGACCCAAGTACTGTTTACAGAGTGTGTAACTCATTCCGTTTAATGGTTGACAGTTTTAACGACGTAACTAAGGGTGACCCAACGAATGCACCGTACCAGCAAACCTTGAGTTTTACAGGCCAAAATGGACCAGAAACATTACCGTTTAGTTTTAATGATTGGGGTAATGCAAAACAATCTGTATACGGCAATTCTGCTCTTGGCGAAAAAGGTGTATTTGAACAATATCAACTGACAGACGCACAGGCTAAAGCACAATTTGGACTTGAACCAACCAACGAAACCGCAGACCAGTTTGCAAACTTTGCTGGTACTGTTTTCTGGGTTCAGTTTCAAGCACTCCCTGATAGTAAAAATCCAGATGTTAAAATATTTGAACCGTTTATTTTTGACGCACACGTTGGTATATCAGTCTTACCATATGGAAATGCAGGGACAGTAAAACAACGTCGGACAGATTGGAGCGGTAAAGGATTTGGTTTTGGTTGTTACGGTATTGGTGCACCTGGTGCTAAAACACAACTTATAGGAGCACAAATCACAGATGAACCTGTCCCACAACCTGTCGGTGACGGCGTCCAACTTCTTCCAAGAATTTTTACCCAAAAAATATCCATACCACGAGGCAAATACACTTACTCGGCGTTAGCACAAGAATTAACAGACAGAATAAATTCAATACCTACCCAAGTGATAGCCTTAAATAATAACCCTTTCCCTGACACCGACAACCCAACGACACCCGCGGATAATCCAGTTGCATACAGCAGTAGCAGAATTTTAACATCGTCCCAAGAATTAGCATATCAACAGTCTGTGAATGTAAATGATTTACTACGTTTACCAACCTTTCCATCAGAGCAAGCATTTGTTGATGGGGCATCAACGCCAAAACAACCTGTGTGGGTGAGCGAAGACGGTACCGAATGTTGTCAGTTTGACGAGGCCGTTGTCGGAACACAACCTAGATGGTGCGGTGCAGAAGCGTTATCATTTATCTACGACGAAAGTAGCGACACTTTCCAGGTAGCACAAGCACATACGAATATGTATTCCAGATTAGACGGTGGTGTTATTGCACGACAATTTTCTGTTAAAAATAACACAGAGCGAGTAACCTGTGATAAAATGGGCGGGATATTCTTGAACTCACTTGAACCTACATCACTCTTTTTTGATAAAATGAACCTGATAGAGTCAGAAATTCTCATTACCAATTTAACACGTGGACCGCAACTTGTTGACCTTAAAACCGGAAGCATAGACGTGGCTAAACCGCAAAATACAAACCTTGATAATTCTTTAACGCACGTTTGCAGATTAATAGAAGGTAGAAATATAACAGGTAATTTCTTGGGTGTTGCCTCACATATAGATAAACGGACAAGAATAATTCAAAACTTACCTGTGGAACCCTTACCCTCACTTCCCGGTGGGGCGTACGGACAAGTTGATACTACTTACAATTTAGATATTGGCGTTGATACACCGATTACCATCAAGGGTACAGATTTAACAAATATTGAGTTGACTGACCCATATTTCCAGATTGAAATAAGTGGTGCTAACCGACAAGATATATTAGGTGCAGAAACAAAAAATAACCTCATCCAAAGTATTGTTGGAAAATATTTTACCAACGGTGGATACACGACGGGAAATCCAGATGATGGATTCAGATACGTTCACAAGGGTGACCCTATGGTTTTGAAATCTTTGAGCGTCAGAATTTTAGACAGTAATGGTAATTTAGCGACAGGGTTAGGTGAAACGTCGGCTGTGATTTTGGAAGTTGATACCGACAAGTAAAAGGTTGCGATTCTAAAAAATCTCAATAATTTTCTCGGAGCAAAATTTTGAAACGGAAAAGTGAAAAAACCTAGTTGAAAAATTTAGAATCGCAACCTTTTGGATAAAGGCGTTTAAGTTTTAGCATCTTTCCATAACCCCATACCTTTATATCCAGGGGGTTCTACACCGTAGCGAATTACTTGATTGCAACCCCCGAGGGTTGGTTGCANACCAGGTAGTATAACTTTCATAAAGTGTACCATTTACCGTCCAAGATGTATCTTCAAACCAAATTAATCTATTTTTTTTGTTTCTTTTGCAATTTGGATTTTTACAATACCTATGCGGACTGAAATATTTATCATACAAGGGTGTTTTTTGTGGGGATAATACCATTTATTACTTAATAAAAAGTATTATTCATAATCAATTTTTTAATAAAAGTCAGCGTTATCCCTGTAACCACGATAAATATTGCATCTTTGACAGAGATAATTCCTAACCTCCCCTGTTCGGTGGCAATGGTCCAAGACACGATAGGTGCACGTTCCATCACCCCACTTGCCGAACTCAACGCCACAGTTTTCACAATTAAGTATTTGAATATACTGGTCGTATAATGCATCATAATCGTCCGACACAACACCACGCTTTTTCCACGTTTTTATCTGACACCGTTTCTTTTCTTTGGGATTATCCGTGCGATATTCCCTTGACTTTATTAGTATTTTATCTTTGTGTTTAGCATAATATTTCTTCTGGTTAATCTTCTTTCTATCTTTTAGGGTAGACATAATTATAATAAATATTATTCATTTTTTTCTAAGTCCTTATTCCTGGCGATTATATTGCACTTGTTACGTAAGAATATAATTCAAGTTCTCCTGTCCCTGCGGCAAAGACACCTTCAAGTTCAACAGTCAACTGCGTCTGTTTATCACTTTCTGGGATTGGAAGTGCGAGCATATAAGAACGTTTTCTCGGGCAAACACCCAACGTAGCATAACCGATTAATCCACCTGCAGCAGTTGGTGGCGTGTTAACATCGGTGACACTCTGGTCGTAGACACACTCTTGGAGCGAAGAATATCTTACACCCATATTCATCATAGAGTTGGATATCATATCGTAGTGGAGTGCACTTCCGGCTTCTGCTTTTGCGTTGGAGGTTGCAGGGTTGAGCGCTGCCTGAGGCATATAATTCACAGCCCGGTTAGTCACACTTTCACCATTAACCGTAAATCGGTAACTGGATAACCGCTGACTTCCAAGAAATTTAGAACCATTTCCGTCAAGGCAAGGCAGAACAAGAATGGCGGTAGATGTTCGTGGCGGTAAGAAATAACTTCTATTGAGGGTGGAAAGAGATGACCACTGGTCAGATTGCACCTGAAACTGATTGTATTGGATTTGTTTTGGTCCACTATCCATATCAGTCCGGCGGATAGCAGTGAGTTCAATACTGTCATATTCAATTGAAGAATTTGCAATATCGGCATCCCATCCAGACACTTCCATTTCTTGCTGATAACCTGCGGCACCTGGGTTAGTCACTGCCGTTACTGTGGAGATTGGTCCACCGAAGTCAAGTTTGATTTTCTTGGTTACTGGGTCGTGAGTGATTGTTTTGACAACCGCCCACTTCTTACCAGATGCTGTAGCAGGCACCGACGTCGCAGTAGAACCACCCTGTGAACCAGCGGATACAACCGGAGCAAGCGACAGAATTTGTCCCACCCAGAACGGACTGTCATCAAGCGACTGATAAATAGCACTCATCGTGCAACCAGTCTGGACGGAGTTTGGTGGGTTGGTAGGTCCACCACCACCACCTGCTTCGTAGACAACTGGGTCAGATTTGCCGTAAGTGACTTGTGGTCCTGCTCCCCCAGCAGGATATGGCGGATTGTGGTATATGTTTCCCCACACCTCACCGCCCTGAACAGCATTGGCCGCATCACCTAAATCTTGACGTAAGTAAATATCTGCGAGATTTAATTCAAGGTGAATGTGGGTGTTTCCGTAAACCGCTGTATCCCAAGCGTCAGTCTTTGCGATTTCAAAGATATCCCGGAGGTAAATACGGATTTCGTGGTTTTGTCGTTTAGATAAGACAGCACCCTCACCGTTGAGTTGGGCGTTTTGTCCGAACACAAACGGATTTGCCTTTGCGGCACCAGGTGTGAAATTGGTGAGTGCCGATGCTTGCACGTCGTCCAAGTCTTGCAAGTAAGATTTCATAGTTGCCCGAAGTCTGTCTGAACGACGGACATCTTCCACTTTACCTCTGGACTGCGACATAAGCGAACAATTCCTGACAAGAATTTCAACAGGACAGGCCGTTTTATCGTAGATAGAACCTGTGCCGTGAGTAATATCCATAATAACATTTTGCACGGCGACGCCATCGTCGTATACTGAACCTGGAGACTTGTCACCGACGGCAGCGACAGTTGCTACGTTCAATCGTGTATCTATGGTGATATACATTTCTGATAAATCGTAAACACCGCTGTTTCCTGGTATGATTAAATCAACCAAGTTGTTTATTGCGTTGAAAGATGACTGTTGGGATGGTAATTTAATGATGTTTTCCATTATAGACTATGTTCTTATTTTTATTTAACCAAAAATATTTTTATCTACCCAATATATAATGTCGGAAAGTAGAGCGTTTGCTAATTATTCCAACACATCACGTGCACTTCAGCAAAGTGCTGGACAACAGCAAGAAGGCAGAACATTTCAAGATACGCTGAACGACGCTAAAAATTTTGAGCAACAATTCTTAATTGGTATGGCGGTACACCAAAAAGCAAAGGTGGGTGACCATCTGGTTAAACTGTTTAAAAGTAGCAAAAAACTGCAGAAGGCGACTGGATTGTCCGAAGACGATTTATCCAATATTGCTAAGGGTGACTTCTCTGGAGTGTCTAAAAAAATATCAGGCGATTTAAGTAAAAAACTCCAACAAGGGATAAGTGATTTTAAAGACGCTAAATCACAATCAGATGCTACAACAACGTTATCTAAAATTAAAAAAGATGTTGCCGACAGACTGTCTGCTGAAAAAGATGTAGCACAGCGTGCTAGTGATGAAGCCGACGCAGAAGTATCTAGATTACAAGGATTGTCTCAGGGTAAGTCGTCTGATTTAAACGATAATGCGAGAAATTTGCGTGACAGTGCAGACGCTGACCAGGACGAAGCAGATGCGGCAAAAGCGAAGGCTGATAATACCTTGCCTACACGTCCGTCCGCCGAAAGCACAGAAGATGATGTTAGACTTGAACCAAATCCTGATTACGATAGTGCGACAAATGATGCGATTGATAAACAGCGTATTGCTGATGAATCTGCGTCAAGAGCGAGTGAAGCAGAAAACGTTGCAGGTAAACAAGTAGCGTTGGAGGCTCAGCAAGATGATGCAGCAAGACAATCATTCCGGGCAGCACAAAATCTTGCGTCTAAAACTGATAGTGCGGAAGAAGCGTTACAATCTGCGACGGATGCGAGTGCTGATGCTGGAAAAGGGATTGAAGCACTTGCAGGGCAAGCAAGTAAAGTTGCTAGATTAGAAAGTCGGTTGACAAAAGTGGAAGATGTGTCTGAGGCAGCAGCGGGAGAAAGTGATGTTGACCCACTCGGATTGCTAGTTGCAGGTATTGGTGCGATAGCGGCAACAATTATTGGACGAAAAATTAAAACACACTCAGAGGTTAATATAGCACCTGCACCAATCGCATCATCCTACGCTACCACACTCGGTGCTTAACATTTCCTGTCCTTCAATAATAGTTGATGATGTTGCTGGATTAAAAACAAATCTGTATTCCGTTTTAGAATAAATCTTACGTTTGATAAAATATCCTAAAGTTAATATTTTCTCAAAGATTGTGCGTAACATATCAATATCCTTGATTGCTGTTATATACATAATTAATGCCTTGAATTGTTTATATCCAACCCAATTCCAATTCTGTACGTTGCGTGATTGCAGATAAGTTACGATAAATTCAATTAAATCTTCCATCATTTACAATTACATTTCTTTTTATTTTTACCTGATTTACGTGTTTGAGTTTTTGTTTGGAAAATCTGTTTTTCTGTTTTTTTGCGTGGTTTCCGCTCGTTTACAGTAAGCGTCTTCATCATTTGATTTGTTTGTGCGATGCTATGCATATACATTAAGTGAATAAAATAAAATTGAAATAAAAAAGATTTAAATAAAAATCTGTATTATGTGTAAGATGAACCTCTCAGAGATTATTCAAACGGCAAGGCCAAACATTAAAGCAACCAGTTTGCGAACATACGTCCAGTCAATCAAGCGGATTGCACCTGATAACAAGATTGACAGTTTAGCATTTCTCCAAGATACAGATGCTGTTATGGCGAAGATAGATAAATTCGGAATGAATGTAAAACGGAGTGTATTGACAGCAATAATGGTTGCGATGGGGGCAAATGGTGACACAGGTGAGGCATTACGCACATATGTGGATTTCCTCAACGAATACAGCGTGGTTGTGGCTGATGAACTGGGTTTAAATAAAAAATCTAACAAACAAGAGAAAAACTGGACTACCCACGAAAACCTGCTTGCGGTTGCAAAGAGAATGATTAAGAATGCACCTGGAAGTCAGCGTAGTCTGATTGCCGCACTCTATACATATCAACCTCCATCTAGACTTGACTATTATAATATGCAAATCATCGGAAAGGGTGACACGATGGAGGACAAGCAAAATTATTTGCAGATAATCAACCGTAATAAGAAGAATTTCATTTTCAACGATTACAAGAATAGTGCGACGTATAAGACTGTAACCATCCCTGTCAATAAAGCGATGAATACTGTGTTGAATAAATATTTTAAATTAAATCCAGGTATCAAGCATCTGCTGAGAAGTGAAAAACAGAGTACCAAACCTATGACGAGAAATAGTTTAGGAAAACAACTTCCGCAAATCTTTGAAGAAACAGGAAAGCATATCACACTCAATCAGATTAGGCATATCTATATAAGTGAAAATATAGATATTAAAAAAACAAAACAGCAGAATGAATTAGCAAAAACGATGATGCATTCAACAGGTACTCAGCTCACTTATGCTAAAGAGTAAAAGGTTGCGATTCTAAAATTCTCAACTAGGTTTTTCTGATTTTCCGTTTCAAAATTTTGGTCCGAGAAAATTATTTAGATTTTTGAGAATCGCAACCTTTTGGTAGAATATTTCTCCTCAACTTTTTTTAATCACTCTATATATATGGGTTCTTACAGTTATTGGAATGGCGAATATTACTTTTACCACACAGAGATAATTGACTTGATTAAGACTGTTAAGATTGAGCGTGATACAAGAAAAAATAATAAAGATTTGATTGCAACATCGTTTGCGGATGATTTAATCAAGGCGTTGGGTGTTCCTCTTCCGGAAGAGGCGGTAGATGATGACAAATAGCAATTTCGGCTTGTGCTATCAATTCAGATAATTCATCTTGGAGTATTTTTTTTTCTGAACGAGATAATCCGCAGTCGTCGTATATGTCGTCCATACTATCGCTACTATCGTAATCGCTACTATCACTTTCCTCACCGCAGGTATCAATACCAGGTAACCACTCTGGGTCGCATTTTTCACAGTCGTCTTTTTTACAGTTGCATATCGGCGTTTCATCAACGTATTCTTCTTCATTAATTTCAGGCAAAACGACGTATTCAGCACATTTCATTCTATTATAACTAAATATTTTATAATGGTTTAAATTCGGAATTTTGGTATATTCCATCTTCGCTAAAATTAACAACAAGAAATTTATTTCTCCCTTTGGTTGCCTCACGAAACATTTTGACGAAATCACGCTTTTTTTCAAGGTAATTCATATCCATAGACATCGCCTCAACCTCGTGCATAGAGTTAGAAAAAAGGATTGCTCCGCTACAATTACTTCGCATAGTGGTTGATAACTGTGAATATTTTTGCGCCGTGACGATGATGCTGAGATTGATATGACGGCCGTTGCAGAATATACGACTGAGCGTACCCTTTCGTTCACTTTCTTTCAGTCCGCCTGAGAATGCAACATCATCAATCACTATGAGTGAGTTCGGTGGTTTTTTACCATCGTTTATCGCCTCTAATGCTCTTTCCTCAACCTCCTCATATATCGCTTCCAGATTTGGTTCGCTAAACTCCATAAAATTACCTGCATCCACGTCTTTTTCTTTCTTCAATATCCGCATCTTATTATCCATAGCGTTGTTGGATACGATGAAAATATTGTCCCCATCAAAATCATTTTTAAAAAACTTTTCACGCAACAGCAAATTGAGAATTACTGTAGACTTCCCACTCAGAAAACTTTTTCCGATAATCAGCAGTCTGAACGGCAAATCAAATATATCGTCCTTTTTCGTGTAGTAACTGTCGGTATGGTCGTTCACTTTCAGTATGGAGTAATCCTTCATATATTAGATATTATTTTATTTTAAGTATAATTAAAAACACCTGAAGACACAACTTTATATATTATTATGCCTAAGTACGTCGTTTCCCCCCTGATTGCCGAAGGTCAATATGAATACATTCTGAGAATAAATTTAAATTCAAGTGCACGTGGAAACTGTGAAGGGGACGGAGATAAGCAGATTTTTTCTGGCGGAATATTCTACATCGTTTTCGTGTGCAACAAGACTGAATACAGTCTCCAGGCCGTGGAAAAGAAGAGAAATGAGTTGCTAGAGCATTATGAGAAATTGGGTTTTAGGGGGTCAAAAGCAATTAAGTCCACTAAATTTAAACAGATTTAATCATAAATAAATTTATAAGTAAATTGTATAATGTCTGATGATGAAGCAAAACCTGAAGTATTCACCGAACCCACGACTGAACCTGTACCTGATAACGAAGTGTTACCTGCACCTGTTGAGACTGAGCCTGAAGTCAAGGTGGAGGAAACTCCGCCAGAAGAAAAACCAAAGAAAGAACGAAAGAAGCGTCGCCCATTAACGGATGAGGAAAAGGAAAGGTTGAAGGAAAACCTCGCAAAAGGACGGGCAACTAGTTTAGCAAAACGTCGCAAAAAAGCGCAACTGAAAAAAATTGAACTGGAAGAAAAAAACGCTGCAGAAGATGAGCGTATATTTCAGGCGTACAAGAAAAAACGTAAACCTGCTGAGTTGATGGACGAAAATGAAACGTTAAAAAAACAATTAGCAGAATTAAAGATGCAGATGGAATCATCAAAAAAACAGGAAATAATAACACCAATTAAAGAGAAAAAAAAGAGAGAAAAGAAAGTAAAATCCGCTGAAATTGAAGATAGTGATGATGAGCAAGCACCTGAACCGATACCGACGCCAGCACCGCAAAAAAAGAAGGAAATGTCTAAACGTGATATAATGAAGATGCTTCGTGGTCTCTAGTCAAAGTAAGTCATTTTTAACGTCTGAATCTCTTTTGCCGCACGACGTCTGTCTGTTGCTGGTGTTGGTTTTCTACCAAACCGCTTGTCTTTTGTCCCATCTTTTTTGGTTCTAGATATTTTACCTATTCTGTTGACTTTTTCTCCACGTGCAAGTGCTTCTCTTTGTCGCCGTGTCGGCACCAAAGCAGGTGGCTTTTTCTTCACCCTTCCAGTTGCATACTTAGTGGGTGCACCGATTGGATTACACATCTTTCCGACTATCCAGTTTCCACTCCCTTTTTTTCCTTGTTCTTTAAAACATCGTCGTGTCGCTTTCGCCATTATAATATAATTAGATAATTTATATCAATAAAAAATCTTTTTTATGTATACAATGATTGACGCAAACGAAATGAAAAAACTGCAGACGCATTCCAAAAAACACGAAGGTGGTATGAAGAGCAAACATATGCAAAATATGAAGAAGTTTATGATTGCTGGAGATAGTTTTATTGTCGCACACGGCAAAGCCAAACGGTTGGATAAACCTAAAGCGGATAAACCAAAAATGGAAAAGAAAAAATCTTCCTATTAATATATGGGTTTAACGTATAAGCAAAAATTCAACAAGAGGCACGGACAACCGCTCAACCAATCTAACAGTATAACTAAAATTGCTAGATTATCAGGCATATCGTATCGTAATGCTAAGAAAATATTTGAAAAAGGTGAGGGTGCTTGGGAAAGCGCTGGACCATCAAGACCAGGTATGCAAAAACAGCAGTGGGCCTATTCACGCCTGTATGCATCTGTTTCACCTGGTTCTAAATCTGGAAAGATTGACAAAGATTTGCTTAAAAACCTGAAATAATCAACCATTCCAGAGAAAATGCACGGACCAGTAATTAGCAGTATTTTTATCTTTCCACGTTAATTCACCCTTCTTGTTTTTGATACCTTTCGCTCGTGCTAAATATGATTTCCTTCGTTTTTCGTCCTTGTGTTGGCGGAAATCCTGCATATTGCTATCACCGAAATGTATCAGTTTTTTCCCACCTTTATCATTTTTTACGTAAACAGAAAATTTCTTGTTCGCCTTACCCTTATACGGAAACGGTTTATATAACGGTTTATCCATATATTTTGCAAGATATTATTATCAGCGTATTTAGTATATGTTGGTTTCGCAAATCTGGTATGACTGGGGTAAACCGAAAAGTGATTTATTCATCAAGTGTATGGACAGCGTTTCTCTCTTTGCAAGGGTAAATAATTATAAATATAAGTTATGGTCCGAGAAAGACTGCCTTGAATTGTTGGAAGATTACCCTCAATATCAGGAAATGTATCACAACGTTAAATTTAGAATAATGAAAGTAGACATTATGAGATATTTAATTTTGCATCAGTATGGTGGATTATACCTGGACTGTGATATCCAGCCAGTCCTTCAATCCTTGAATCTAGATGTAGACATATCTGTAGACATTAACACCGAAGTTATGCAAGTTAGGAAAGGCAATCCTATGATGTTAAATTTTTTAGATTATGTTAAAACCCAGATAATAGAGAAAGATAGTATTTTAATGTATAGGACGTGGAATGCAAGGTATGTTTTGCAGACAACTGGTCCACGTAGTCTGAAGCGTTTTATCAAAGAAAACAAAATGAAATTGCATTCATACCGTGTCAATACCCCTCACAACGGTGGGACAGGAAAGATTGGGGAAATTCTGACTAAACCGCCAGATTTACGTCTAAAAGGTGATGAAGACTTCATATCATTTCCTTCTTGTTCTTGGCATAAAATGGATTAGGGTTCAGCACTCGTGAAACTTCGCATTTTCCCCAAACGGTAGGCTGAGTGTTTAACAGCCCACAATGAAATATCCACCGCTTCTTGAAACCAAACCATATCATTAATTGTTGTGTTTAATTTTAACATCATACGCGATAAGTCATCGTCATCATACTCCCAACTATGTTTAATGTTGTCAATTTCAACATTCAACTTAGCAATCATTAATTTACATTCACTCAGGTTCATACAATCCTTACGATAATCTTTAATTTTCATTTCAAGTTCATCTATCGCGTGTTTAACACTAGTAGACATATCTATGATATATTACCTTTGGTGCCTTTAAACCAATTTTATTTATCTTTAGTTCAAAACATCAGTTGACGTAGCACACCTTCTAGCGCACTTTCACGAATGGATACGATGGTATATTTTGCATATTTCGGTACGTTTGTGCCTTTCAGTTTTCGGCAAATGGACGTATACGATATTCCGAGTTCACTTGCAGCCTGTTTTTTGGTGAAAAACCGTTTGCTCTTTGCGACGCCGTTCTCATCAGTCCAGCTTATCTTCAAATTAAACGTTTTCCGCTGTTCACTCTTTTTTCCAGTCACCTTATAGCACATTCTTACTGTAATAGGTCACAGTCTTTCTAAGTGGATTGAGATAAACATATATAACGCTACGTCAAATCACTTTCTACAAAAGGTTGCGATTCTAAAATTCTCAACTAGGTTTTTCTGGGATTACGTTTCAAAATTTTGCTCCGAGAAAATTATTGAGATTTTTGAGAATCGCAACCTTTTGTAAGAGAATTTTCAGGTTTTGTAAGAAACTATTTCTAATTCCATTCTTCATCATTATCCAAATCTAATATCTCCTCCTCATCAGTATCAATAAATTCTTGCAACAGTAATCTGGTATCTGCTAAATCAAAGATATAACATCCAACAGTACTTCCATTCATTTTACTTTTACTTCCATACACTTTTAGTTGGGCTAACATATCTTTCATTATTCTTTTCTGATTAAATTTATACATAGGTTGCTCGGTGTTATCCATATGCTCCTTGTACGCTTCATAGATATCAGAACTTGAGATAATCAGTTTGCTTTTCTGTTTATTAAATCTGAAGGTGGTAAACAAATCATTTATTTCCTGAGGCGTAGAATTAACAACATCTTCATTTAACCAGAGGTAGAATGGGTGTGTTGAGTTAGACTGCATAGTCTTGTATGCTCTGGTAATGGGTCTGCAATCACGAAGTGCTTCATCACCCAAATCATACTGGTGCAAATATTCAAACAAAGAATACAATTCATCATCACTTTCCATCAAATCTCGCATTTCAGTAAAATGAGACGCTTTAGGTTTAATCCTGTCTGCCTCAAACACAGCAAATCTTCTGTCACCATTTGGGATTTCAATTGGATTGGTATTGTTAGAGCAAATAAATATTCTTGATGTGTTTGTCTGGTCGTATGCCTTCATATTTTTCTCATTAATTTTCGTTTGGTGTTCTGTGATTAAATTTTTCAGTCTTTCCTTGTTAGCAAATCCATCTTTGCCCTCCATTTCATTCAGTTGAATTAGGAGTTTATTCGCAATCACGCCGTTGAATGAACCGAAAATATCATCAGGTTTCGCAGTCCTAAACAGATATTGTTTATTGAGTAATTTGCTGATGCAGTCCAAGATTGTGTCCTTACCAAATCCCTGCCTGGATTTCCATAAAATAGCACAACCAGGTAACCTTGTTGGATTTTGGAATATATCCGCAATATATCTGACAACCCAAACAATAGAGGGTGCATCGTGGTCCACCAGAGTGGATATGGTTTTAATGAAATAGTCAATCAGTTTGGTTGATGGAGTGTAATCGGCCTCCTCATAATCAGCATAGTCAAATCCTCTGAAAGTGTTGTATATCTCACGGTTATCCACCTTCTCTGGAATGAAATCTAACTTCTTATATGAACGCCTGTGTTCATCACCACTCCAAGTTTCAAAGATGCTGATTTTCTCCAGTCTACCACCCTTATATACCTCAAATTTAATCGGTTTTACAATCGTCCTGAAATCAGTCGCATTATACAGGAAAACATCAGGTTTACCCCCTACGGTTGTTTCCTTCACATATGTAAGCGGTAATTCAATCATAAAATGACATTCTTCAAAATGTTTCTTTACAACATCATAAGATTTAATCTCATATGCAGGTAAACTATCCCTGTTTTGATAAGCCTCAGTCTGCTCTATCGCATCACTTCCCTGTTTGCAAGTCCACTCATATCCCATTTCTTCTGTAATGCTATTTAGGGTTTCAACCTGGTCTGGTAATTCTGATGAGATATACAATCCATCAAACATCAGAGTAGCAGTCATACCAGGATAATTATCCTCATACCATTCAACCACCATCTTGAGAATTTTATTCTCGTATATACACAAGATTTTATTCAGAAATTTTCCCTTCTTATTCTGTGTTGATAATGATTTAAAATGTTCGTAATCTTTTATGTGTACAGAAGGTTCACACCATATCATCTCCTGTGCCTGTTTGCATTCATAATTAAATCGCTTTGCATATTCATTACAGTCCTCAGGGCAGAAATTGCTGTTTAACATTTCCAGCAATTGAATTTTATCACATTCGGTTATACGCCAAATCTCTTCACGCCTTTCCTGCGACTGAGTGTATTCCCATATCATTCTGAATTTTTTCTTGAATAATTTTTCGGAAGCAAAGTAACTCGCCATCAGAATGTTGCTGATGATGCAGAAGTGTGCATTCCACAGGTCATAATCATTATATAATCCTCCAGACAAAAATGAACGCAGTTTCTTCTCCATCCCCTGCATAGAGAATTGTTTAGCAAACATCCTCCCAGCAGTTCTCATCGTTTTAGAATAATCATAGTGGATATCAGTTTTCCCAGCATTATTTAGAGCATTTGTGCAGTATTCGGTCACGCACTTGATATATGTTTTTTTATTCAGGTATGGTTCTCCTTTGTTGGAGTGATTGCCCTCACAATCGTCCCATATCAACTTTTCTTTGTCTTTCGGTTTCAAGGAGCAAATAAATTCTGCTCGGCCTGTATCAACTTGTTCTGGAGAAATTATTCCCATACATTTGTTCTTGTTTTCCATTTAAGTGGATTAAAGATAGATATATCTGTTCTTTAATTTAGCATTTCAATTTTTTTTATTCATCAACTTTAGACTGCTAACAGTCTTTTTTTGCGATTTTTCGTTCTTTTTTTTGTTTAATTTAATTTTTTTGCATAAAATTAAATAAGACGTTAATTTATAATGTCCGCTGTCCAGTTGCACCGTACGCTCCCAGAGTCCTCATCCGACGCCTATAAACCATACCAAACCGTTGATTTTTTGCTTGACGCTCGTGGGCGTAAATTGATTAAAAATTCCATCAGAATAGAATTTGACGCACACGCTTTAAACGCCGTCGGTGGAGCAACCATCACCAACGCAGATAATATTAAACTTGAGAACGCCATCGGCGGCCACGCATTTTTTGACAGTTTCACGTGTGAAACCGAAAACAAGGGTGTTCTTGAAAACCTCCAGAATTACCCACGTTACTGCAATATGGTATCTCGTGCTACCCTCGCCCAAGACGATTTGCTTTCATCTCAGTTTGTTGCTGAAGGACGTGGCCCAGCAGAAGAAAACGGAAATTACGNGCTCCAATTNGTGAGTGANAATTCTTACGTTGCTGGACAAGCAGAAGTTGCCGCACGACAGCAACCGCCANCATTTTCCATTGCCCCCGTTGTGTGCTTTAACCGACAGGGTGGTGACGACTACTCTTTTGACAAGAATGGTTTTATCCGAGTGTCTATGATACTTGCCCCAACCAATCAAGCACTTTTCGGCGGTGCTGCAGCAGCAAAGGATTACAGTTTAAAACATATGGCGTTGCGATACCAAACACGTGAAGATGACGGTGCCCAGGGTGCGATGTTGATGAAGTCGTATGTCAACGTTGTCTCGTCCGTCCAGTCTACCGCCACTACCGTCTCAGCTCGTGTCCCATCGTCACAGGTTAACGGTGTTGCACTTTCTTTCATTAAACAGTCTAATGTGAACGCCGTTCAACCCAATTCTTATAAACTTGAAGCGTTACCTCAGTGGTCCACGATTGAATACCTCTTCAATAATACTCTTCAGCAGTATATTACTTACACTATCCGTGACCAGTCTGATGCTATCCACAAGGGTTTGGAAGCACTTGAAACTGCTGGACATACTCAGGTTTCTGCTAAAACACTCAAAGCGAATAAAGGACATATTATGGGTTTACCGTTTAACGAGTACGTTGATTTATCTCAGCAGAAATTCACCATTAACTTCAAGATAGATAGTGATACCATCACAACTGCACCGATGGACGTGATGATGTATTTCTCAACTCTTCTCACGATGTAATTTAGATAACTTAAAAAGGTTGCGATTCTAAAAATTCTCAATAATTTTCTCGGAGCAAAATTTTGAAACGGAAAACCAGAAAAAACTATGTAAGAAATTTAGAATCGCAACCTTTTGCATCCACCGAAAATAAATATTATAATATTAAAATAGTTGATTATATTATAATGTCTAAAGCAGGTTTTATTCAAGCAAAAGCAGGAAGTCCAGGTGCTGCCGCCATAGTAGGTGGTGAAGCACCACCAACAGTAGATGTTAACAATCGGCCAGGTTGGGTATTTTTTAAAGATAGTGCATCTGCCGCAGACTTGAAAATTAACTGGTATTATTATAACGGCACATACGAAAACGTTTCACTCAAGCATATTAAATCTTTATTTGTTTTAGGAAGTTGTGATACCTGGACGAATGTTGAAAATGAATTATTTTTTATTAACGTATACACGAAAATGACAGGAAGCGGTGACGCTGGTTCTTGGTATCATAGCAAGCACACGTATGTAATTGAACGTTCAAACCAAACAGTCCAACAGGGTGAAAGATGCATATTCCACGCGCTTGACAAGCCACATCTTACCTTTGACGGTGCACGGCACGTGGCGCTTGAACGAAGATTAGACGAAGGCACATACA
>JGI24005J15628_10000684_pt1 | contig 18972 bp, 19 predicted proteins | sample LinPmetageLP40_FD_15628 | JGI IMG/M metagenome (IMG submission 15628)
ATTATAAAATGGGAGGAGGTTTAATGCAATTAGTCGCTTACGGTGCTCAAGATATTTATCTTACTGGAAATCCACAAATTACTTTCTTTAAAGTAGTTTACAGACGTCATACTAATTTCTCAATGGAAGCCATTGAACAAACTATTAATGGAACATCTACTTTAGCACAATCAGCAACAACTAGTGGTACTGTTACTATTTCAAGAAATGGTGATTTAGTTCATAATGTCTATGTTACTTCTTCAACAGCAGCTATCACAGATGGTGCTGATATTGTTAGAGAAGTTGAACTCGAAATTGGAGGTCAGCGAATTGATAAACATTACAAAGAATGGAACCAAATATGGGCAGAGCTTTCTACACCTGATTCTAAGGCACTCGCTTACAAATGTATGACTGGTTCTTTAAGTCATGGTTTAAACAAAACTGGAACCGCAGGAGTTGGTATGGTTCAAATACCACTTAACTTCTGGTTTTGCCGAAATCCAGGTCTTGCTCTTCCACTGATTGCTCTCCAATATCATGAAGTAAAACTCAAATTTACTTTTGGTGATGCTGATAATGTAGGTGCTCTTGCATCTGTTAAAGTTATGGTTGACTATGTATACCTTGATACTGATGAACGTCGAAGATTCGCTCAACAGTCTCATGAATATCTTATTGAACAATTACAAAGACAAAATGATACCGCTTCCACATCGATGAAACTCAATTTCAATCATCCAGTTAAAGAATTAATTTGGACGAGCAGTCAGGATTATGTTAATGCTAAACTCACTCTTAATGGACATGATAGATTTTCAGCTCAAGAAGAAGAATATTTCCAACTTAGACAACCATACGATCACCACACTGCTGTTCCAGGTGCTAATATTCCAATGAGTGATTCTGCTATAATGCCTACTACTGTAGCTGGTGTTACAAACGCAGTATTAACGGCTATAACTACAACTCATCCATCGGCTGCTGGAAATGCTGCGACTCTTTCGTTGGCTGCTAATGGAACATTATTATTTGATAGTAGTGTGGATGCCGATTTAAGTGTTGGTGATGTGTTATTAGTAAATAATACTGAAACCGACGGAGATGCTGCCGGTTCACACACACAAGTATTAATAGTTACAGCCAAAGGAAGTGCATTTTCATATACCGTGAATAATGGAGCCGCAACGGTTTTTGCTGCTGGTTTTGGAAGCATAAGAAGAATTGGTCAATGTCAATCTTCAAAATCGAGATGCTCACAACTTACCCCTAAAATTAATTGCTACTCTTTTGCTCTCAAACCAGAAGAGCACCAACCATCTGGAACATGCAATTTCTCCAGAATTGATACTGCTAAATTAGATTTTAATACTGCGCCAGCAGCATCAGGGTCAATTAATGTTTATGCTGTTAACTACAATGTATTAAGAATTATGAGTGGTATGGGTGGTCTTGCTTACTCTAATTAAATACTTATAAATAGTTACATTTTATTTTATTTTTTTGTTTTTTATGAATAAATTTATTCATTATTATGAATTTAATCATTTATTATTTATTTATGAATTAATTAATTAATTTACGTTTTTTTCCGAAATTATTTTCTATGCTTATAGTATAAAATGGGAGGAGGTTTAATGCAATTAGTCGCTTACGGTGCTCAAGATATCTATCTTACAGGAAATCCACAAATTACTTTCTTTAAAGTAGTTTACAGACGTCATACTAATTTCTCAATGGAAGCTATTGAACAAACTATTAATGGAACCGTTGCAACAAGTTCGCGAACATCAGTTACTATTTCAAGAAATGGAGATCTTATTTCAAAAATATATATCCAATCAACTGGTGCAGCTACCAATGTGCTTAATAGTTCTGTAACTGATTTATCTAGTGTTGAATTAGAAATTGGTGGACAAAGAATCGATAAACAATCCGGACATTGGATGGAATGCTGGGCAGAATTAACTGAAAATAAAACTGGCAGAGGTATGGGAACAAATTTCCAATATATGAGTGGTCACGGTCAAGCATCGGCAAGTAATTTTAGTGGTTCTGTTGCTGATAATACAACAGATGCAAGTCAAGTATTTTTCAATACTGTTGATCAAGAATCAGCAGTCCAATGGCTTCCACTTCAATTTTGGTTCTGCAAAAATCCAGGTCTTGCTCTTCCACTTATTGCTCTTCAATATCATGAAGTTAAACTAATTATTAATATGGGAACCATGACCCATAGTGGACATAAAGTTTGGGTTGATTACATTTATCTTGATACTGACGAAAGACGTAGATTTGCTCAACAATCTCATGAATATCTTATTGAACAAGTTCAAGACCAATCAGTTACATCTTCGACATCATCGCAAGATGTAGAACTTAACTTTAATCATCCAGTTAAAGAATTAATATGGGCTGGTGATTTTAGTAGTGGAGCTCTTTCTGCTTTTGCTGGTGCACAAACCGAAACAGTTCAACTTAAACTTAATGGGCATGACAGATTTTCTGCTCGTGAAGCAAGATATTTCTCAAGAGTTCAAGTACATCAACATCACAGTGCTGAAGGTGGATTTGTAGATATGTCTCTTGGTGTATACTCTTTTGCTCTTAAACCAGAAGAACACCAACCTTCAGGAACATGCAATTTCTCTAGAATTGATAATGCCAGATTAAATTTTTCTGCTGGATTTGAAAATACTGGATTTATATACGCAGTTAACTACAATGTTCTCCGAATCATGAGTGGTATGGGTGGTCTTGCTTACTCTAATTAAATTTATATTTTTCTCTTTTTTTTTAATTAATATTTTTATATTAAATTATAAATTTATGAAATATTATACTATCTCAAATAGTAAAAAAAAATATAAATAAAGTAATTTAACTGTTCTAATCATTAAATGTAGTATTATTCACAATCATTTTCCTTCGCTCATCTGGGATACCAGCAACCTTAGCTGTAGCACCTATATATAGACTAAATAACGTTTTCATGGCTTGTTCTGAAAGGGCGTTAATGTGTGAATTATTTTTCAGCACCCAAAACACCTTACGCAATAATTTATCATGTACTGTACAGAATCTAACCCATGTCACATTTATACACCCATAGCCGAATGGCATAGAACAAAGTTGTTTGGTATCTAAACACAGTTGTGCTTTTTTAGACTTATTAGAATCTGCCTTACGAATTTTTGATATAGAGTATTTAAAAGATGGAGAAAGGGAAAGTGGTTCTAAAATATATTTTTTGATAGAATCGTCAAATTTGTTAAAAGCCGCAAACCCCAACTTAACCATAGGTTCAGCCCAATATTCATTATTATCCGATATCCGATTTGTACATCCAACAATAGGACATGTACATTTATTTGTAGACTTTTCTCCTATTAATAATTTAGATTTTATACGATTCTTTTTTTTGTTCTTCTTCTTTGAACGAGATTTTCCCATATTATAATATAAGAAAAAAATATATTAAAGGCAATAAAAATATACTAATTAGAATGGAAAAATTTCAAAGTGATATAGAATATCGGGAATTTGAGGAGACTGAACATAAAGAGGATAATTCCATATATATGTCTGTTGAAGAAGATGACCAACAACCACAATTATCTAATGATTCAACCTCTTTTAGATCAATTAATTTAAATGAGTCAGAACATATATATAATACACATAATACACATAATATTTGGAAACCTAATTTTGAGAATTCTTGGAATTTTGGCCAACCAAGAAAAGAAAAAAAATCATATTATGATACAGATAGTATTACAGAAAGTATTGATGAAACACGTGATTTGCTTAAAACACATATGGGACATTTAAATGAACGCAAATCCAAAATTAGAAACCTAGAGAATATATCATCAATGTTAGATTCAAACGCATCTAAATTTCAGAAAAAATCGAAACAATTAAGATATCAACAATGTCAAAAATATGCTTTTCATATTATATTAATAATATTATTAGTTATATTTATAATTATTCTTATAGTTATTTTAGTTAAATCATAGTTATATAAAATTGATTATAATTTATTGTAATTTAAATTATGTGTATGTGTCGTAAAACTAAATTTGGAGAACTTGCTTATCACCATGCTTTGAATTCAACAATGAATTTTAAGCATGGCGCTATTATAACTAAAGGTTCTAAGGTAATAGTATCAGCACAAAATCACGAAAGAACTACAATATTGGGACAAATACATAGTAGTGTTCATGCAGAAATAGCAGTAGCAGCTAAATTGATAAATCAAATAATAAGAAAAAAAACATGTAATAAATTTTATTACAAAAACCATCTAAAAAAATATATTCTTTGGGTGGTGCGAGCACCAACATCCAAAAAAGAGTTGAAGCAAGAATTACGTAATTCTATGCCATGTAAAATGTGCATTAATAAATTAATGGAACTTGGATTTAATAAAATAGGATATTCTAATGATAATGGTGAAATGATAGTAACACATCTTAATAAAATTAATAGAAATAAAACTTCTTCAGCTCAACGACAATATAGTGAATTTTATAAATATTAAATAAATTACAATAAACTATAATTTCAGTAAACTCCTTAAATTAGAATAATGACTATTTTTTTCTGAGATTTTAGATATACGCCTTTGAATACATAATTTATTATAATCTTCTTTTTTTAATATTATAGATTTTATTTTCTCTACATTCCATACTATATCATACCCTCCATTATCTATCATATTTTTGAAATTAGTTAATGGATACAATGGCTTACCTATTATATTATCATAATAATCTTTTCCATTAAATTCTTTATTCCAATCACTTACAGAACTTATTTTATAAGGACCATCTATTTTTTTATAAATATCTTCAAATACTTGACCATTACTACCAAATATTTTTTTTGATTTGTATGGTATAAAATATTTACAATGATTGATTAAATCATATTCTTTTTCTTTTCCACCTATAATCATTTTACCATCGTTCTTTAAAATATCATATCTTAATACTGTTCCTATGTCTTTATAATATGTTCCAAGTGAATATATTGCTATAGACATTTAAATTTATAATAATATATTTAATTAAAATCAATTTTTAAGATTTAAAAATAAAATTTCTTCATTACTAATTGATTTTTTATAAATATCATATACAATTTTAGCATTTATTTCGGGATTAATTTTACATGGTCCATTCCATGGTTTATTTAAAGGATATTTTGCCCATATAAAATCTGGATGTTTTTCAGAAATCCATTTTTCTGTTTGTGATACTACATAATCACCATTATAAATAGTATTTACATAACCCCATAAATCTTGATTTTGTTCTTTATATGCATTGCTCGAAATTTTAAAATTATAATATATAGTTTCTCCTAAAGCAGGTTTTTCATGGTTTAATGGACAATGATGGAATTTATTCACTACTATTTTATCATACGCATAATTCCATACTTGTACTCCATTATCAATATCCATTATAAATGGCATATCATTTTTAGAAACTATTTCTAACATATTTAATAATTCTAATGGTCGTGGTTCTTCTTTATTTTTATCATCATTATTTCTTTTTCCAAAAAAAAAGGAAATATTAGATTTTATACTATTTTCAGCGGCTACAATTAATAACTGCTCTATATCATCACAATTAAATTCTGTGATTTTATCATTCACTAATAAATATACATTATGTTTTGGATATTCATATAATGAAGATAAAATAGCTGAATAATTACAAAATCCAGCCCACAATTTATCGATTCTTTTAGAATGTTTCGAAATATAATGATGTGTTTTTTGATATTCGCAGGATTTTGTTCCAAATATTGAATCGTATTTACTTAATCCATTTCCTTCAACATATAAATTATTTTCTATATCATTCTTTTTATGTTCACATAATGGCCACCAATGGTATAATTCAGTTTCTCTTTTTGCTTTCCAATTAATTATTTCAGTATCTAATATTTCAGTTGGTACTACTTTATTATATTTAATGCAATAATTACCCATTAAATAGTTATATATAAAAACCCTTATATAATTATTATAATAATTTATTCCTAAAATTATACTAATTTATAAAGTAGTGATAAAATAAAATTGATTATTTATATTATAACAATATAAATATATAAAATATGTGTAATACAAAAGTGGAAGTATGGTTATTTCCAATGACATGCTGGATGTGTGATGAAGCTGATGATTATTGTATATCATATACAACCCCTAGGTACACCTCGGGAACTTGTTGTGGACCTAGAGACAGACCCTGTTGTATTGATTGTTATTATTGTCTCTCTCCAATTGTGTGTGTATTAGATATATTATGTTTTCCAAGAAATCTGTATTACAAATGTATTTTCAATAATGAAGCACATGTTGCTGCTGCTATATAAATTATAGTAATTCTAATCTATCTTTTGGTATTCTATTTACATTAAATATTTTTTTTTCAGTTTTAACGCTTTCTTTTTCAAATGTTGGCTTTAAAGTTTGGAATCCTCTAGACAAATATCTAGGTTTAAATCCCCATGGATATTGTTTAATTTCACATTTATTAGACCAATGAGATGTTGTGTCTCCATTTTTATATGCTTCTAAACGTTTTTTATAAATAGTTTCAGTTCTATTTATTTTAGGTTGATAAGAAATATAAGTAGTCAATCTGTTTAATTCTATTCCAGATTTAGTCATTCCTTCATTTGCATGGATTAATTTAGAATTCCATAATGTAAAACAATTTTCGGGAATGATTAGTTTTTTACTATTAGATAAATGTGAATCACCCGTATCACATAGAATCCAATCTTTTTTATAATCTACCTTTGGACTGTATGTTTTGTGCGATTTTGGAACTATTACAAATCCAGCGTCTTTTTCGTCTACTTTCATAAAATTATAGGAACCTTGAATAGAATACATGTCATTTTTAGGATTTTGATCTATATGCAACCATGGTTTAGATTTTTGTTTATTAGATACAAACATAGAGAAACCATCTAAACTAACGACTAATTCTTCGCAATCATAAATATTTTTATAAATAGATTTAATAGAACTATTTACTCGTAAATTCCACATGAAATCTGATTGTCCAAATCCATTGAAAACAGCCATTCCTTTTCCAAACATTAATGGACAATTCTGAATATTCCAAGTATTAGTATCATCAAAATCGAAATTTGGAGAAACAGTTGATAAATCTTTTTTAAACAGGTTAAAGGCTTCAGTTTTTTCTTCACTCGTTAAAATATTAGTTAATACTACAAAACCATATTCATCTAAATGTTGTTTCCAATTAGTAACATCGTCTTTTTCAAACAATTGTGGTGATAGTGGTGTCGTCATTTGTATTCTATTTATAATATAATTGAATTGATATCAATTTTATTATATAGAATAAATTATAACTCAATATTAAATAATTTAAAGATTACTTAGAATTTAAATTATTATGGATAATTTTAATAATGTTGAAAAATTAGTTGGAAATACACCCCTTGTAAATTATAAAAAAAATATTTATGCTAAATTTGAAGCATATAATCCATCAGGTTCAATTAAAGATAGAGTTGTTTTTTATATTATAAAAAAAGCATTAAATGATTCTAGTTTAAGACCATATCAAACTATTATTGAAGCAAGTAGTGGAAATACTGGAATATCAGTAGCTTTTGTAGCATCATTATTAAATCATCCATGTAAAATTATAATGCCAAGTGATATGAGTGAAGAAAGAAAAAAATATATAAAATTATTTGGAGCAGAATTAATAGAAGTTAATCCAGGTGATTTTAAAGGTGCTATTAAATTGCGAAATAAATTAGCAGATGAAAATAAATGGTTTAACATAAATCAATTTAATAATCTATTAAATATAGAATGTCATTATAATACAACTGCTAATGAAATTATTAATCAATTACCAGAAAATGTAATACCTGATGTATTAATAAGTGGTACTGGTACAGGTGGAACTATTATGGGTATATCAGGGAGGCTAAAAGAAATAAATCCTAATTTAAAAGTTATTGTAATTGAACCTGATGAATCTCCAGTTATGTCTGGTGGAAACCCTGGATTGCATAAAATTCAAGGTATTGGAGATGGCAGTAAATTTTTAGTCAATATGGATAATGTAGATGATATTATACGAATAAAATCAAATGATGCTATTAATAAATCAAAAGAATTATGTAGAAATGGATATTTTGTTGGTATTTCAGCTGCAGCAAATATTCTTGGAGCAGAACAATATAATACAAAAAATCCAGACAAAGTTATTATTACCTTTTTTTGTGATAGAGCTGACCGTTATTTATCAATGTATTAATTATACCCCATAGCTCTCTTAGCCTTTCCGGTCGCCCATCCCGTCCACGTTTTATTTTCTTCTTCTCTTTTCTTTCTCTTTATCTCTATATCTCTCTTTTTTTTCAATGTTTCACATCGTACATCATGATACCAATTATTACATTTAAATTGTTTATTCTTAAACATATTCCAATCATTTTCCTCTTTCTCACAATTAGGTGGCCAATACCAATAATCTTCTTCTGACCCCTCTATCTTCGTGTCGCTTTGTGGCCACTTTGTCTTCTTCTCTTTCTTGGCTTTTCTAAATGCTCTTCTAGATTTATTAGGGAGTTTTGGGGGGGAAAACATATTATCTTTAGTCTCTATTCTATACGAGGGACAATTCCATTTTCCACTCTTTTTCCTATATTTTTCTCTAACGTCATTATTTCTACTATTGTGTGCATAATCCTCACCGGAAGAAGTTCTATGATACATGTAGTCATTATATTCTATTATTCCGTCAGGTGTTAGTTTATAATCTATAGCCTCAATTATACTATTTAAATCATTCTTTATTTCACGAAGTTTAATAATTTCAGCATATTCTTTCTTCGCATCTTCGTATTTTCTTTGCGCATTGCTGTGAATACCCTTGAAACTTTTTCTTTCCGGCTTTTTGAGATTAATTAATCCACCTTCTATTTTGTCTGTGGTTCTTTCTTTCTTAAACACTTTTGACCATATATATTGAAGTTCTTCAAGATTAAAGTCATATAACGTTTCTCTCGCCTTCTTTTGTGGTCCATTAATCTCATTAAATTTTTCTAATATTTGAGACATTCCAAGGGGTTGCATTCTTCTCTCATACCATCCAAACTTTTTTTTGCTGACGGCGTCACCAAGAGGGTCTTTTCCTGTTTCTTTTTTTTCTTTTTTTAATTCATCAAAAACTTTTTTGATAGATATATCCAGTCTAGTTTTTTTGGGTTGTTTTTTCATCTCTTTTTTGTAGTCCACATGTATAAGGGTTTTTTGCTCTATAAATTTGGGAATCGTCAAGACATGTTTGCTCCCACCACCATATTTATTACGACTTCTATTTAATCTATTTTTTTTTGTTTTAGTTAATCCATATTTTATCTTAACAGTTCTTTTAGAACGCATTATAATATATAAAAATATATTAATTTATAGAATAATTGATTAATTTATCATATTCATTATCAATATAATTTCTACAATATATATATTTAGGGTTATATTTACATTCTAAAAACCAATCACCTAATTTATTAGCATATAATGATTTATATTTATTTTCCCAATCAAAATAATTACTTGTTTTTCCTTTAAAATATGTTTCTATGAAATTATAAATTGGATTTTCTTCATAAGAAATATTACGAATAGTTGAAGGGAAATTTGGAAGATTATTTACATTATTATTAACAATGTATATAAAATTTATATTTAATGGTAATATTGGAAGATTATATATTTTATTATGAGAACAATATAATATTCTTAATGAATGTGGTAATTCTGGTAGTTTTATTAACATATTATTAGAAGCTGATAAAGATATCATATTATTTGATAACATCGGTATTTCAGTTAAAATATTATTACTACAATTTAATATTTCTATATTCTTTGGTAGAGTTGGTAATTCTTTTAATTTATTAAAACTACAATTTAATGTTGTTAATTCTAATGGTAAGTTATTCAAAGACATTAAATTATTATGTGCACAATATAATTTTTTAAGATTCTTAGGTAATCTAGGTAATTCATTCAAATTATTATTAGTACAATTTATTTCAACAATAGAATCATAATTTTCTAATTTTAACACATCATTAAACGAAGTAAATTTCAGTGTTTTCCAATCTGTATTTATTTTAATGTCAATCATAAATAAAAAATAATATTTTATTCTAAATCAATTTTATACCCTTGAAGATTTAAAATGAAACATATTTAAAGATTTACTAAATATAATTAGTAAATGTCTATAGAAAGAGACCAATATGAAGATCTTTATAATGAACAACTTAGAAAACAATTGGAAGAAAAATATAGTATAAATTTAGATATACAAACAGAAGTCGGAGAAAAAACTTATTGTGATTTAAGAAAATATTTTACTAAAGAAATTGAACAAAATAATTTATTAATTGGCACAGATTTTATAACAATGTGTTGTCATCGCACAGATATAGAAAGTATCAAAGAAGAATTTAATAAACAATTAAACGAATTAACTAAGTATGAAAGTAATGAATTGTGCGAAGTTCCTAATTCGGAACTTCTAGAATCTGCTATTGGACATCCTTGTCAATATACTGCTAATTCTACTGATAATTTAGAAAATAATATAATCCAACAAGGAACCCCACCACCCTATAATTAAAGTGTTCATTTTAAATCTTCAAGGGTATAAATATTATAATGCCTAAATTAAAAATAAATTAAATAAAAAAAATATAAATATTAATAAAATTAGTTTTTAGACTAAATATAGATAGGATAAATTATTTGGTGTGTTTTAAATTAATCATAATAGTTGTTATCATTGTATTCTTCTAGTGCAGCTTCATATTCTACCTTCGCTTTTTGTGCGATTTTTTCGTATTTTTCTTTGTTTTTACATTTTCCCCAAAGAGAACCTAACTCTTTCATTACTGGACCCATTTTTAAACTTGGATTTTTTTCCATTACTTTTTTTCGATGTTCATCGCAGAAAAATAAGAATGATGATTTAGGTCTTTTTGGAATTAGTGGATCTTTTTGTTTTTTAATTTTTAATGGTTTACCAATAAACTTTTCAATTAATTCATCTTGTTTATCAGACGCATTTAATTCAGCTGCAATACGTTTAATTAATTTTTTGTGTGAATTATACCATAAGTCATTCATATCTACAATGTTATTTTGAAAGAAATTGCTTGCCATTTTATATACTTATTGTTATATGTTTAAGTTATAATTTTATATTCAATTTTATATAATTAAATATTATTATAAAATATAAAGATTTTTTAATAATTATGTCTAAGATATGAATGAGATACGCATTGGTATAGTTGGAAATGTTGATAGTGGTAAAAGTACTGTTATTAGCGTTTTAAAAGAACAAATATTAGATAATGGACGAGGATTAGCTCGTGCTAAAATTTTGAAACACAAACATGAAAAAGATAGTGGAAGAACATCAAGTATAACACACCATTATTATGTAAATAAAGAACATAATAAAATACTATCATTTATAGATTTAGCTGGTCATGAAAAGTATTATAAAACTACTATGTTAGGTGTAAATGGATGTTCATTGGATTATATAGTAATAATGATTGGTAGTAATATGGGTGTTACTAAAATGACAGTAGAACATTTAACATTGGCATTAATTTTAAAAATACCATTTATTTTTGTTTTTTCAAAAATAGATATATGTCCCGATAAGATTTTTACTCAAACATTTAATGCTCTTTTAAAAAGTCTAAAAAAATTCAAAATATACAAAGAATTAATTGAAATAAATGATAGTATATCAGCAAAAAACAACTATAATTTTAATGATAATAAAATAATACCCTATTTTAAAGTTTCTAATGTAAAAGGTGATAATATTAATTTATTACGAACATTTCTATTAAATATTAAGCCAATATATTGTTGGGATGTATTAAAATTACAAAAAAAAATATGCATATTAGAAGATATATTTTTTGTTAATGGTGTTGGTATTGTAATAACTGGAACTGTAATTAGTGGAATAATAGAGAAAGGGCAAAAACTAATGTTAGGACCATTTAATGGTATATTTTGCGAGGTAACTATAAAATCTATACATAATAATTTTAAAAACCAAGTAGAATCAATTGAAGCAGGACAGTCTGGATGTTTTAATATTAAATCAAATGATAAAAAATTTATTTTAAAAAAAAAAATTATAAAACGTGGTATGATATTATTAGATACTACTCATGAAAATCATACATACACCGATTTTGAAGCAAAAATTAAAATATTACATCATCCAACGACTATTAAAATAAATTATGAAACAACCATTCATTGTGGTTCAGTTAGACAAATTGCTAAAATTATTGATATAAAAACAAAAAATAATAATCTTGATGAAAAAAATAATAATTATCTTAGAGCTGGTGATAGTTCAATCGTTAAATTTAGATTTAAAAAAAAACCTGAATTTATTCAGAAAAACAAACAAATAATTTTTAGAGAAGGGCATACTAAAGGAATTGGGTGGATAACTAAGTTAATTAAATAATATTTTAATTATTTTCTCTTTTTTGTTCTTTTTCCACCACCACCCATTGTATATTTTTTTATATATTTTTTTAAATCTTTTGGATTAAAAAAATTAAGTTTCATTTGTCTATTAGATATTATGTATGAACCAATTGGTTCTCCAGGGTCACCACTTCTAATTTTATCAGCATAAAATAATAAATTCGGTTCTGAACTAACTTTAGATTCTTTAACTCCAAATTCAATATTCTTTCCTTTTATTGGAATTATTTTAAATGAATAATCTTTTTGAGTTAATAAAATACGTCTACTTTTAGCATCATCATCATAATCATCTTTAATATTTGGTACATATGAATAGTCATTATATGTAATTCCAGCAGGAGATGACATACAATCAAATACATTCGAATCCCCTTTAGTTTCTTCTTTGTTTATTTTACAATCAATAGATGCTTCTTTAATTAATTGTAATAAATGATTCATTACTTCTAATTTTTTTTGTGAAATATCAAATAATACTTGGTCAGATGTTTTACCATCTTTATCATCACGAATCGTAATATCTTTTTTTAAATCTTCTGGCGTAATTTCAGATAAATATGTATATATTTCTACATTTTGTTCGTCTTTTGGCAATTGTTTATGAGAATTAACACGGACAGCCCGACCCTTTACTTGTTCTGTTCTTACTGGATTCCAATATGGTTCGACAATATGAACTTGTCTAACATTCTGTAAATCAATTCCTTCTGCACCAGTTTTAGTAGTCATAAGTACTTTAATAATCTCACCATGAAGATTATTTTTACCAATACTCATCATTTGTGTTCTTATTGAATTTGGTAATAGTGAAAATTGGTTATTATATATTTTTCGAATAATATCACTTTCTTCTTCATTCCCTCCCCAGAAAGCAAACTTTGGTTTATCTTTATCTTCCTCGTTTTCAAATACTTGAATATATTCTCCATTAGCATTTTTTTGTAATAAAAAAGGAGCATATCCATTGGCTTTAAAAATAATACGTAAAATAGCGATACCTTCTAATGTTTTATATTCCGTATAAATAAATGCTAATCCATTTGTTTTTTCAATCGTTTTTAATATTCTATTATATTTTGGAGAAAATTTTAATAATTCGTCCTTTCCATCCATAGTAAATAACCTTTCTTTATTTCTATCTAATGCATCTAATACTTCTATTTTTTGTTGTTCATAATCTCTTTCTAATGGTTGAGATACATTATCTATTTCTAATTCTGATTCTTCATTTTCTTCAAATATTTCTTGGGCTGAAGGTGTTGGTCTATCATATCCTTCTGGAAATACAAAACTACAATGCATTCGCGAGTATGCTCTATAACTAGATTTTTTATCATCAAATAAAGAACCATCTCCATCTTTAGATGGTTTTTTACTAGATGAAGCTTTACTTTTACTTTGATTAATCTCTATTTTTCTTACCTTACTATATCCTAAAAATTGATAATTACTCATTTTAATTTTAATTACATCATCTTTAGTAACTGTTGGTAATAGTGCTTTATCTCCAGTTCTAAAATAAGATACTAATCCCATTATTCTAGATTTAAATAACTCTGTATTTTTTAATGTATTATTTCTATCATCATAAAATGTTCTCATAAATTCATCTAAATCATTTGGTAAAGAAGTATATTTATTAATATCTACTTTTACTGAATAATTATATGTATTAAATGTATCAGTCATAATTCTTGTAAATTCTGTAATATTAATATTATTTTCGGAAGATTTTACAACACCATTACCAGTATTAATAAATCCATATGGAGGTCTAACTATATTTATAATATTATCTTTTTTTTTCACTATTAATTGATCCACTAATGGAGAAGAATATAAATTATCAACAACTTCATCAAATGGAATAGCATTTTCACGAGGAGTTAAAGTAAATTTATAATTATATATATAGCCTCGTAATAAATTAAACAATTGGCCGACTTCAAATAAATTATTAATCATAGGTGTTCCAGATAAAAAAACTAATTTTAAATTTTCAGCTTCCATAATTAATTTTTTTAATCCAGCACCACGAACACCTGGTACTTTTTTTGATATAGCATTTGTTAAATTATGAACTTCATCAAATATTACTAATTTATTATCAAATTCATTTTTATCACTCATTTCAACTAATCGGTCTCGTGTTAAACCATTTAAATGTTCAAATCTATATTTATGGTCTATCATATCAGATATTTGTATCATAATTTGGCTTTGCTGTTCATTAGCTAAACTATCATAATTGTTTTCTGGATTTTCAAAATCAATTAGCCATACACCATTCAATTTATTAATTGAAGATTTTGGTATTCCTATTTGTAATGTTGCATAAGCTATCATTTCTTTATTAGATTTCTTAAAAAAATTCCAATTATGATTTTTATTAAAATATTCATATCCACATAATAATAGACTCCCTTTAAAATTTTTAACTAAACTTTTATTTAATACAACAATTATATCTCTATTACTTCGAAATCCTTCTGCTATAGCAATTGATGCACACGTTTTACCTACACCTAATCCATGAAATAATAATAAGCCTCTATATGGACTATCCGTTTGTAAATAATCTCGTACTAATTTTTGATGTTTAAATAATTCAAACTTCGTTTTGCTTGAAGCAGAACTCATCGAATTTTTAATAGCCTTGTATATATCATAATTTGATTCCATCCAACGTGAAAATAATTTTCTGTTTGGTAAAGTCCATTCTTTATGAGTTAATTTATCCTTATTTGGTATATAATATTTTGGATTTATATTTTCTATATTTAAAATATTAAATGTTTTTTTACCTTTTTTAACTGTTTTTGGTTTAGATGTATCACTCTTTGCTTCTAAATCTAGTGTTGATTTAGATTTTCCTTTACCCCTTCCTTTTGATTTTTTTGGTGCTTTAGATGCTGTCGTCTGGGTTTCTACAAGCCCTGGTGCTTCAATTGTTGGTGTCGCTGGGACTACTTCTTTTTGACAATAAGCATATTTTTTCATGCTTTTTTTTTTCTTATTTAATTCTGTAGCACACCATTCCACACCTAGTTTTTCTGTTGTACAATCATCATATTCGTTACCATCATATAAAAAAGGAAATTTACAATAACCATCACCTAAACTAATATATTTGTCTTCAATTAATTTTTTTTTTGTTTGAGGATGTATTAATGTGGTTTTTATTTTTTTACTCATATATATAATATAATATTTAATTTATTCCTAATTTGATTAATGTGTCTTTGCAAGCATATTGTTCTGCTTTTTTTTTTGATTTTCCAATACCAGTACCAATCACTACATTTTTATCATCTAACACATTAACCGTATATAATCTATCATTTAATCCACCATCAACTGATGGTTCACTAAAATTTATAGGACTACCATATGTTTCACTAAAATATTTATTAAGTTGTTCTTTATAATTATTATTTTTAAGTATAAGTTCGGAAAAGTCAACATGTTCTTCGATAACATGCATTATAAATTTTTCACAAATTTGAAATCCAATTCCAGAATAAAAATTGTCTAAAAGATTGTAATTATCAATCTCATTAAAATCTAAAAACATAGCTCCAACAAAAGCCTCAAACATATCCTCTAAAATATGTTGTGATGTCCTTCCTTTACATTTATCTTCAATATGGCGTGACATTATAGCATATTCACCAAATCCAAGTTTATCTGCTAAAAACCCTAGCATTTCTCCATTTACTAATTTTGTTCTCATTTTAGTTAAAAATCCTTCATCTTTATCAGGAAATCTTTCATATAAATATTTAGCTACAACAACACTTACCACAGCATCGCCAAGAAATTCTAAACGTTCATAATCATGTTCCATTAATTCTAACGCACCCTCAGGTTTTGGAGCTACAACTACATTTTCACCAATTTCAATTGGTGCTTTTTTAGTATATGAACTGTGAACAAATGCTAATTGATAAAATTTTGTGCTATGAATAGTATCAACAATATCATACTCATTTAAAATTCTATGAATATCATTTTCTGTAATCAATTTATTATTAAAATTATATGGATTTACTATAACCTTGATTTCTGTATTTTCCATTGTATACATTATTTTAATAATTAACCTTTAATCAATTTTAAATATATAATTTATTAAGTTCTATTTCTTTTTGTTTAATTTCTTCTAATATTGTAAATTTACTAAGCAATTCAATAATATACATATTTTGTTTTATTTCATTTAAATTTATTTCTAAATTATCTTTATTATTCACTATATAACGTTTTTCTTCTTCTAAAAATGCTAGTATATCATTTATATTTGTATTTTCGTTCAGTTTTGGATTTATTGTTTTTAATGTATTGTATAAATATTTTTCATCAATCAAATTGTATAGGTCTTTAATTTCTAAATCTAATGTAGTTATTTTATTATTTCTCTCTCTATTTTCATTTGTAAAATCAAAAGCATTATTATTTGGTCTAAAATAACTTTTTATTCTATAATATAATTCATACAAATATTGTATCATATAATTAATAATTATATTTTTTGTTTAAAGATATTTTAATTCATTATTAATAATGATAAATTATTTAAAATTAAAAATATTAGATCATTTAAATCAATTTAAATTTGATGATTGTGTTTGGGATGAAATTACCAAAGAAGATTTATATGAATTAATTATTTGGTAAATATTAAAGAAATAACAATAAAATATATTACAAAATGGATGATTATGGGTCATTTAGTTCAATATCATGTTATTTTAAACAACCAGCAAATATAAATTATTATTGGAAATTTTTATTAATAATTGGGTCATACTATGTTTTACCATCTTTACAATTTGTATTATATCAATCTCAAGAATTAAATAATTCTACATGTTATTACAATAATAGATGCAAGCATGATTTTTATTTTATTCCAGCATTTAATAATATAGTTTCAAACATATTTTATGTTATATTTGGATTAATATTTATAATTATTGTTCGTTTAAATAGTAAACATGATATAGATTCAGTTGATTTCCCAATTAATAATAATCCAGCCTTATATTATACATTAGGGATAGCATTAATATTTGAAGGCATTTGTTCAGGAATTTTTCATATATGTCCGAGTATATTAAATTTTCAGTTTGATACCACATTTATGTTTTTAGGAACAATTTTAACATTTATCACAATTTATCAAAAAAGACATATGGCACCAACACCAATTAAAATTTATAGTTTTTCTGCGTTACTAATATTAATTAATACTATTCCATTAAGTGGATTAAGTAATGGATTTGAAATATGGTTTTGGGGAGGAATATTTTTATTGATAGTATATTTGATGATATTTGGTTCAATCTATTTATATTATGATCAAGATTATGATTTAGAATCAGTATCATTTAAGCAATTATATTACAAATTAACAAAAATAAATAAAAAGGATATACCTAAATTAATATTAATTATTGCTATAAATACATTTACACTTGGAATGTATATTTTTGCGACTATAACTAAACCAAATTTTACTGATTGGCTATTAGGTGTATGTATAATAAATTTAATTATATATTTTTTGTATTATTTCATGCAAAAAATAAAAAACAATGAACCAATCAATAAAATAATATATGTATGGATTGTGATAGATATAATAATTATGTCATTATCTATATTATTTTTCTTCAAATCTGTAACAGATAAATTTTTACCAATGGATGAATCGAATTTATTAAATAAACCATGTGTATTATTTAATTATTTTGATTATCATGATATATGGCATATATTATCAGCCATTGGATTATTCATTTTTATGAATATTATCTATTTTTTAGATTATAAAAAGCCAAAAAATTTGATAATATTTTAAATTTACTTAAATACTACTATTTACATTATTTATATGATTATAAATACTCTGTTTTTTTTATTAAGTTTAACTACTAATAGTAACAATTATAATTATAATTATATTAAAATTGGTACTGGTGGTTGTCGTACAGATAATGTTAATGTAGCATCTATTGATTTTTTTACAGTTCGAAATATAGAAAGTTGTCAAGAGAAATGTTCTAATAATATAATGTGCACTGGCATTGAATGGTTAGAAAATAATAATACTTATAAAATTAATTGTCATTTACAAGGAAGTAATAATATAAATAGTAGTTCAAATCATTCAGGAGCATTATGTTTTAAAAAAACGAAACATTCTATTTTTACTCTTTATAAAAGCTCTTTAACAACTACTACGACTAGCTCACCAACTAGCTCTCCAACTAGCTCTCCAACTATCTCTCCAACTAGCTCACCAACTAGCTCACCAACTAGCTCTACAACTATCTCTCCAACTAGCTCAC
>JGI24005J15628_10000688_pt1 | contig 18899 bp, 21 predicted proteins | sample LinPmetageLP40_FD_15628 | JGI IMG/M metagenome (IMG submission 15628)
CCTATACAAGTTCAAGGAGAGCCTTTTAATGGCGTTTCTGCAAAATCTGGAAATGTGGTCGTAGCTGGAGGCACTACTTTTTTAGAATTCTTCCAATATTCCAATTCGGGTAAATTGAATGGCCCTGTCACTTTTGGCAGAGATAGAGGACATCCAGATGTATTGCTTTCAGAAGATGGGCTAACAGCATTTGTCTCTACTGATTTTAATGCTCCGGTGGATGATGCCAGATTTGGTATTGAGTCATTGTCTTTGGGGAATGAATTAAGTATTCCAAGTATAATCTCTCAGCAAGGAATTTCAGAAGCTGGTTTCACACAAGGAGGAACTTCTCCCGTAGGATTCCCGATTTACACCAATATCTATCGAGACAATTTACTCGTTGCGCATGGAGGAGGGCTCACCATAATCAAGCTGATTGAAGGTGCTGCTTTTGGCGAAACTAACCTTTATGATTTTGGCATTAATGCCATTGCTGTGGAAACATCTAATGACACGGCATATATCATAGGCTATAGCAATGATGAGCCTGTCATGCTTAGAGTGGATATCTCAGATATTGATAATCCAACAGTCTTAGAAAGTGAGTCATTAAATATAGGAGATAACATCCCAACGTCTATTGCAGTAAGTAGTCAATCAGTTTATATCGCTGCCAGTGAAGCGGGTTTGCTTGAATTGAGTAAATGATCGACTTGCGGCACTATCATCTGTGCAGAAAACATCTGCACAAAAGGTTGCAAGAACTAAACGTACTTTGTGCTACTGATTCTCTCAAGGTGAAGCAAATTCCCTGATATACAGCTTTTTATATCGGGATTATTGTAGCACTTTGTATGCTATAAGTGTTTTCTTTGTAAGAAGTAGAACTTGCTCTTGTTTATGGACACATCTATCATTAATTTGTTAGTCAACAGCGAGTGCTACCTCACCTAACCAAACCCAAATCCAACAGATGAAAGCATCAGATTTATTCGTCAAAGCATTAGAAAATGAGGGAGTAGAGTACATTTTCGGGATACCAGGAGAAGAAAACCTGGACTTTTTGGATTCCCTGAAAAATTCCAAGATCAAACTGATCCTTACTCGCCATGAGCAAGGGGCTGGATTTATGGCAGCCACCTATGGCCGCCTCACTGGAAAGCCTGGTGTATGCCTGTCAACACTCGGCCCTGGAGCCACCAATTTCACCACACCTGCCGCTTATGCTCAGTTGGGAGCTATGCCCATGATGATGATCACAGGGCAAAAGCCAATAAAGAAATCGAAACAAGGGCGTTTTCAAATTGTGGATATTGTTGACTTAATGCAGTCTATCACCAAGTACACACAACAGATTGTCAATGGAAATAATATTCCAGCGATGGTTCGGGAATCTTTTCGCTTGGCAATGGAAGAAAGACCTGGAGCGGTTCATTTGGAACTTCCTGAAGATATTGCTGAAGAGCAATGTGAGGACAGAATCTTTGAGGTAGTCGGACACAGAAGACCAGATGCTGATGCATTAGCGATAGATGAAGCGGTGAAGATGATCGAAGCGGCAAAAATGCCGCTATTGCTTATTGGCGCTGGTGCCAATCGCAAAAGAACGAGTCAGGCACTTACCAGGTTTATTGATGAAACAGGCATTCCTTTTTTCAATACACAAATGGGAAAAGGTGTGGTGGATGAACGACACAAAGAATTTTTAGGAACTGCGGCACTATCCAGCAATGATTTTTTGCATTGTGCCATCAATAGAGCTGACCTCATTATCAATGTCGGACATGATGTCATTGAGAAACCACCATTTTTCATGGAGGAAGGAGGAACTAAAGTCATTCATGTCAATTTTTTTGCTGCACAGGTAGATGAAGTTTACTTCCCTCAGCTAAATGTAATTGGAGATATTGCCACGTCAGTATTGAGTCTCACATCAAAAATTTCAAACAAGAGCAATTGGGATTTTGCCTATTTTGGGAGAATAAAAGAAGAGGTAGATAGTCACCTGAGTAAGTACTTCGAGGACGAAAGATTTCCTATTTTGCCACAAAGGCTGGTGCATATTATGCGGCAAGAGTTACCGGACGATGGAATAGTCACCTTGGATAATGGAGTCTATAAGATCTGGTTTGCCAGAAACTATAAATGCTACCAACCGAATACCCTATTATTAGACAATGCGCTGGCAACGATGGGAGCCGGACTACCTTCGGCTATGCTGGCCAAACTGATCAACCCAACGAAAAAAGTGGTTTCTGTTTGTGGAGATGGTGGCTTTATGATGAACTCACAAGAGTTGGAAACAGCCGTGAGACTTGGATTGAACATGACAGTTATCATTTTGAATGACAGCTCATACGGAATGATAAAATGGAAACAAGAGGGGATGGGGTTTGATAATTTTGGGCTAGATTATAAAAATCCCGACTTTGTGAAGTATGCGGAGAGTTATGGGGCAGTCGGGCATCGACCTGTGAGTGATGAAGACTTCCAGGAGATTTTCACTAAATGTCAAAATTCTGATGGTGTCCACGTGATTGATTTGGCGGTGGACTATTCACTGAACCATTCCATTCTAAATGTGCTCCTAAAAGAGAATTCTTGTATTCTCTGATGTGAAAAATATCTGTAAAACTAAAAAATTATGTTAAAAGTACGCTCCCCATTTGATCAAAGCCTGATAAAAGAGATTCCATTTGTAGGAAAAAAGGAAGTAGAGAAAGCACTTGCAACTGCATATGCCCTATTTCAAAATCAGTCCAAATGGATTCCTCCCCATGAGAGAATTGCTATACTGGAGCGTACTGCTGAGATAATGAAAACTAGAATTGAAGAATTAACGAAAACAGCAGCACAAGAAGGGGGAAAGCCATATCAAGATTCTAAAGTAGAAGTTCTTCGCGCGATCAATGGGGTGAAGCTCGCAGCTGAGCACATTGCACAACTCAAGGGAGAGCAAATTCCTATGGGATTGACAAAGACCTCTGAAAATAGAATTGCATTTACGACACGAGAGCCGATAGGCGTTGTATCATCTATCAGTGCATTCAATCACCCGCTGAACCTTATCATTCATCAATCAGTGACTGCCATTGCAGCAGGGTGTCCAGTGATCATCAAACCAGCATTGACTACGCCATTGTCTTGTCTGGCGTTTGTAGAGATCCTAGCGGAGGCTGGTTTACCTGAAGGCTGGTGCCAAGCCATTATCTGTGAGAATGAAGCCGCTGAACAACTGGTGACGGACACAAGGGTAAATTATTTTTCATTTATCGGTTCAGCAAAGGTCGGGTGGTACCTGCGTTCCAAATTATCGGCAGGAACCCGATGTGCATTGGAGCATGGAGGAGCCGCACCTGTTATTGTTGAAAGAGATGCGGATTTTGACAAAATGCTACCTTCTCTGCTAAAAGGAGGGTTTTATCATGCGGGGCAGGTTTGTGTTTCAGTCCAGCGCGTATTTGCACATGAAAGTATCTGTGAAGATTTGGCCAACCAACTAGCGACCATGGCTGATAAGTTGGTAGTTGGAGATCAGATGAATGAAAAAACTGAGGTTGGGCCACTGATTTTGCCAAGAGAGGTCGATCGGGTTGAAGAATGGGTAGATGAAGCTGTAGAAGCAGGAGCGAAACTGCTCTGTGGAGGTAAGCGAATCTCTGACAGCTGTTATGAACCAACCGTACTACTCAACCCTCCCTTAAATGTGCGTGTATCTACTTCGGAGATATTCGGGCCCGTTGTTTGTGTTTATTCTTATGCTGATAGAGAACAGGCTATAGAAATTGCCAATGACCTTGACGTCCATTTTCAAGCTTCTGTTTTCACGAAAAATCTTGATGTTGCATTGGAGTGTGTGAAAAAACTCAACGCCACTGCGGTCATGGTCAATGACCACACAGCTTTTCGCGTAGATTGGATGCCTTTTGGAGGAAGAGATTCCTCTGGCATTGGTATGGGAGGAATTCAATACTCCATGCACGAGATGACCCGTGAAAAACTCATGGTGATTAAGAGTGATGTACTATCGTGAATGAAAATCAATTGCATTTTTAATCTCAGTCCAAGCACTGTAAGTATTAACAAAGCACTGATAAAAATAAGCAAGATTGTCAGCCTAAGATTTGATGCTCAATGACTAATTCTAACCTACTTTCTTAGCAGCCTCTATTTTGGCAACGATATCTTCAGTGCCATCAATGTGTTGATTGCCCCACAATCCAACAACTAAAATGACACTTCTCAATGATCGACCCTTCTCGGTAAGTTTATAATGTATTTTTAGTTTGTTGTGGTCATCCTTGTGCTTGGAGAAAATTCCATTTCTCACCAGATTCTTCAATCTAGAAGCTAGAATATTAGTAGATATGCCCTCTGGGGAAGATTGAAATTGGCCATAAGTGGTGAAATCCCTAAAGAGCGCATCTCTTAAAATGACAAGAGTCCATCTATCTCCAATGATATCAAGGGTACATGTAATGGGGCATAATGACCGTGACATGTACAAATATATATAAATCACTTGCGTTACACAAGTAAATTATTATATTTACTTTCAAAATGAAAGTGAATATAAATTGAGATTATGGAGTTGTCTAATAAAAGGGTATTAATTACAGGAGGCGGATCGGGTATTGGACTGGCAATAGTCGAACAATTGTTGGAAAATGGTGCTGATGTAACAGCCTGCGGTAGAGATAAAGCGAAGCTGGAAGAGGCGCAATCGAGCCATCCTAAATTGCAAATAGAAGTTTGTGATGTCACAGATGATTCACAAATAGCGCAGTTGGCAAAGAAGATAGCGTCTGAAGGTGGTGTTGATATTTTGATTAACAATGCAGGCGTGTTGGAAAATATTGATTACACTACAGGCACTCAATCAATGAATTTGCAAGAACGGGAAATAAATATTGACTTTGTTGGTCCCATTCGAATGACTCATCACTTCATGCCAATGCTCAAAAGTAAAAGCGAGTCAGCCATTGTCAATGTTTCTTCTGGACTTGCATTTGTGGCATTGGCGTCTGCTCCAGTCTATAGTGCGACTAAGGCAGCGCTTCACTCATGGACACAGTCATTGCGTTATCAACTAAGTGGTAGTCCTGTGAAGGTCTTTGAATTAATGCCTCCATTGGTTGACACCGAGATGGTATCCCAGTTTGAGGGACAGAAAATGATGCCGCCCAATCGGCTGGCCAAGGTATTCGTAAAGGGATTCAAATCAAATAAATACGAGATGACACCAGGCCAGGCAAGTTTAGTCAAAATGATGAGTCGATTTGCGCCAAAATTCGCATTCAAAATCCTCAATAAGCAGATGTCTTAAGATAAAATGCTCAGCTATTTAGAGCCTGTCTATAAAGTCTCTTTGTCCACCATGGGCTGTGCCTGCCTGACCAGCTAGGCAGGTCTTCACTGCCCATTTCAGGATCATAAAGAGGTTCGTGAGGACACGAAACCTCGGAACGGTCTAGTTATAGACAGACTCTATTTATCAAATAGCTGTTCCATATCTTTAAACGCTTTGAATTCCAAGGCATTTCCTTCAGGATCAAGAAAGAACATGGTGGCTTGTTCACCAACTTCTCCTTCGAATCGGATATAAGGTTCTATCACAAACTTGACCTGATTAGATTTCAAATCATCTGACAGTTGTAGCCAAGCATCCCAATCCAGCACCACACCAAAATGCGGAATAGGTACGTCTTTCCCATCTACTGGATTAGATTCTAATGCATTGGATGTTCGATGAGCATCTTTTTGATGAATGACCAGTTGATGTCCGAAGAAGTTGAAATCTACCCATTTTTCGGAACTCCTGCCTTCCGTACATTTTAAGATGTCTCTATAGAAGACCCTGCATTTTTCTAAGTTTTGGACAGGGATGGCAAGGTGGAAAGGTGTGAGTTTATTCATGTGATTGGGTTATAGTTTAATACAAATGTTTCCTGTCTCGGGAAAGAACTGAAGTGCTTCGAATTCTATTTGGCTTCCTAAGTCTCTTGTTAGAATTCTTAATTCCGTAAATATTATTGCTACGCAAAAAGTGAGATCTATTACTGTATTTAATCAGTTGCCTCACTCATTTCCATTCTTTTTACTTCTTCTATAAAATCCAGATCCCATCTAGAAATATATTCCTTGATAGACCCCAAATCCATGCTTGCTCTTCTTTGATTCACATTGTGAGGATCATCAAGATCATATAACACTCCACTCGATATTTGTGAGCCATATATTTGCTTATATCCGTGCCCCATTAACAACCTATCTTCCATTAATGCCATTGCACCAAGACTTAACTTCCCTTGTAATGATAATTTCTTCAATTCAGGATAGTAAATGCCCATCAGTTCCTTACGCGAATGTTGGAAAACCAACCAAATGGTGTGCAGATATTCTTCTGACCAACCACATCGTTCAATTGCAGAAACCACTATTTGCTGATTTATACTATCCACAGACTCCATATCACCCCCTTCATTTCTCACTCTTTGATCTGTCTTCTGGACTTCTGCATATATGCTGTCAAGACTATAACAATCAATTTCTATTAATTCAACGAATTCCAAGGGATTTGCTGAAGACGATCTTCTCTGTATTTCAATAAACTTACCTTCTAAAGAAAATTCTCTTAGCCTTACTTCCACTATTTTCCCTTTACTGTCTTCATAAAAATCCATCATCAGTTTACCTGCATTGAGAAGTATTCTCTCCTCATCTGAAATCATTTCTCCTTTTTGATTTTTGAATACAGCAAAAGAATAATCTAACGTTCCTTCTTGCATTTTTTTCACTGTTTCGGAGCTGGAAATTAACTTTAGCTCATCATTTTTGTTATTAACGCAGGATAGCAAGAGTGCCGGAATAATTATATACAAGAGATTATTCATACTTAGTTAAGAGTCTACAATTTTATACAAACATTCTTCGTCTCAGTGAAGAAGCGTAAAGCTTCCAGTCCACCTTCACGACCTACACCAGATTGCTTCATCCCACCAAAAGGTGTACGCAAGTCTCTCACCAGCCAGCAGTTGACCCAGACAATCCCACTTTTAAGCTGATTCGCTACATTATGAGCACGTTTCAGATTCTCCGTCCATATTGTTGCGCTTAGGCCATAGGCTGTGCTGTTGGCATATGTTATGGCTTCTTCTTGTGTGTCAAAAGGCATAATCGTCACTACAGGGCCAAAGATTTCTTCCTGATTGGTGCGACAGTTTTGATCTAGTCCCGTGATCACGGTCGGTTGGATGAAGTATCCCTCAGCACAGCGACCTTCTAACTTCACTTGCTTACCGCCAGCAACTATTTTCCCGCCTTCTTGTTGTGCGAGTTCTATGTAGGAGAGCACTTTATGCATATGCCCTTCAGATACCACGGCTCCTGTTTTAGTATGCTCTTCTAATGGATCACCGATCTTCATTTTTTTGACTTTCTCAACAAAGGCATGGACAAANTTNTCATAAATAGCGCGCTCAACTAAGATGCGCGATCCGCACAGGCAAATTTGGCCTTGATTGGCAAAGGATGACATTACGGAAGTTTTCACGGCTTGGTCGAAATCACAGTCTGCAAAAATGATGTTGGGATTTTTGCCACCAAGTTCTAGCGATAGTTTTTTAAACATAGGTGCTGCGGTGGCTGCGATATGCCTCCCCGTGGCAGTACCTCCTGTGAATGAGATCAGCGGAATATCTGGATGCTCTATGATGGCTTGTCCGGCTTTTGTGCCAAGTCCATGAACGATGTTGAGGACACCTTTCGGTAGTCCAGCTTCTATACAGAGTTCGGACAGCAAATAAGCCGTCATAGGAGTGATCTCCGATGGTTTGGCCACTACGCAGTTACCAGCTGCGAGTGCAGGGGCTATTTTCCAAGTGAATAGATATAGTGGCAAATTCCATGGTGAGATACATCCGGCCACGCCCACTGGCTCCCTGGTCGTGTAGTTGATAGCGACATCATCCATTTTATGCGCTTCACTGCTGAAGTGCAAAATAGCCGTGGCAAAGAAACGCATATTGGAGGAAGCTCTGGGGATGTCCACCGATCTTGCTAGAGATAGTGGCTTCCCATTGTCAATGGATTCGGCTAGTGCCAATCTTTCCAAATTTTCGTCTATCAAATCGGCAATTCGCTGCATGACCGCACTTCGTTTTTCTATTGGCATTTTTGACCAAATGGGAAATGCAGACTTGGCTGATTCAACTGCTAACTGTATATCTTTTTCTGTTGAATCAGGAATCAGACTATAAACCTTGCCCTCAGCTGGATTGTAGTTGTCAATATAAGTGCCTGAGGCAGGAGCGATCAATTCACCGTTAATATAATTTTGTATTTTTTGCATCCAGATAAATTATAGTTGTCAAGGACAAGATACGAGATTTTAAGGTAAGATTAGACTTGGTCAAATCATATTGTCTCCAGAGAATCAACAGCATTCTATATTTCTTAGTCAGAGATTTGAAATAATCATTAACATTCTTATTATTACATAGATTGTCATAAACTTAAATGATTTGCATGGTTCGTTATTTCCTTAAACATCAATGGGCACAGTTTCGCAGATCATCGGCTTACGAGCGCGAACTAAGTTTTACCATTTTCATTTGGTTCATTGCCCTTTTTGTAATGTTAAGCTTGCTTTCTCTATCGTATGCCTTACCGAAAGTTATACATGAAATCCCTGGGGTGAGTGATCCTATTGTGTTCGTCAATAAGGCACTGGTGTATTATTTTATGGGCGAATTATTGATGAGATATTTTCTGCAAAAAGTTCCTGCATTGGATATTCAACCATATTTGAGTTTACCAATTAGCAGACAGAACATTGCAAGTTTTCTATTGGGCAAATCTTTATTAAGTCCATTTAACTTGATAGCATTAATGCTCGTTATTCCGCTGGCAATACAAATCATCTTACCTAAGTATGGCATGATTGGTTCTACCGCATGGTTGTGTGCCATAGCTTCAACATCGATTGCCATTCATTTTATAAATATCCTATTTAAAAAGAAACTAGAGGATCTACCAATAGTTTGGGCGATACTCGTTGCCATAGCTGGCGCCAATTATGTGCTGTCTAATTATTTCTCTTTTGATCTTTTCAAACCACTTTCCAGTGGTCTTATGGGCGTGTTATCAGCCCCCTATTTAGTTCTCTTACCTGTAGTGATCATGCTGTCATTGGTTTATGTAACTAATACATTCTTCAAGAAAAATTTATATTTAGAAGAGCTCGTAGATAACAGCGAAAACAATATTGAAAACTATTCTGAAAAGCTTAGTTTCCTAGGTAAAAGCAGCCTCTCCAATACGCTTATCCTACAGGAAATCAAGATGATTATTCGACATAAAAGAACTCGTTCGGTGCTAATTCTTTCTTTGATTTTTGTTGGATATGGGCTAATGTTTTTTGGGAGAGACAGCTATTCTGATAACAAAGGATTTTTACTATTTGTAGGAATTTTCATGAGTGGTATATTCCCAATTAATTATGGTCAATTTTTTTGGAGCTGGAATACCAATCAACTTGATTTCTTTTTTACCAGGCCAATTGCTGTCAAAACATGGCTTAAGTCAAGATACAACCTCATTGTAGCATCTTGTGTCATCACAACCCTGCTTTGCATCCCTTATGTGTATTTCGGATGGGATGTATTATTTCTCATTATTGCGAGTGCTTTCTATAATATTGGCATCAATATTCCTTTGATGATGCGCCTGTCGATGTGGGGACCTAAACCTATTGAATTGAGTAAAGGTGCTTTTATGAATTATCAAGGAACAGGTGCAGCTCAATGGCTGATGGGAATACCACTTTTGGCTGGACCGTTTCTTTTTTATGTACCTATGAATTTGCTTTTTGGACATTACGCTGGCTTATCCTGCGTTGCAGGAGCTGGTATTATTGGCTTCACATTACGAGACTATATTTTTAGTTTGATAATAGAGAAACTTAAAAAAGTAAAATATAAACTCATCCACGATCTAACGCTATAATTCAAATGTTACTTCTTCAAAATCTTAAAAAGTCATATAAGTCTAATGTTGTCCTCAATATCGATAAACTCGAAATATTACAGGGTCAATCTTTTGGCGTGGTGGGAAATAATGGCGCTGGAAAAACTACAATGTTTCGCATTATTTTGGATCTGATCCGAGCATCAGATGGCACGGTACACATAGAGGGAAATGATGTAAGTCAAACAGAGGACTGGAAAAAATATACTGGATCGTTCATAGATGAAAAATTCCTTATTGACTACCTCACGTCAGAGGAATATTTCGATTTTCTTTCCAAAGTATATGGTTTGGGCAAAGATGACTTGGAAATTTTTCTTTCACAATTTAAGGAGTTGTTCAATGATGAAATTTTGGGTCATCAGAAATACATCCGAGATTTATCAAAAGGGAATAAAAAAAAGGTGGGTGTTGCAGCGGCATTAATTGGAAACCCCAATCTTGTATTGCTAGATGAACCTTTTGAGAACTTGGATCCAACCTCTCAAATTCGATTGAAGAAAATAATAAAAGAGTATATGAAGGAGCGCAATGTTACTTTCTTGATCTCGAGTCACGACTTAAACCATGTCACTGAAATGTGCAATAGAATTGTTTTGCTAGAAAAAGGAGAGATACAGATGGACGAAGTGGTCAATGATGCCACACGTCAACGGTTGAATGCCTATTTCGGTGGTAATGCTGAGCCAATGTCGGAATAATATACACAAGGAGACCTCTCAAGAAATTAGATAATTTCAGCACTCAGCGTTATGAAGAGATCCGTGCCTGCACACCGAAGTGTTGTGGCACGCAGGTGTGAGGACACGAAACCTCGGATGGTCTAGTTGATAGATAGACTCTAACTAGCTAGGAATCGATAGACGAATGCGCAACCATTCCAGATAGCTGTCGTTATGCTTACTTGACTTTATGTAAAATTTACTTTACATTTGATCAACTAAACTATACATTATGAAAACGCAATTTTTATTTCCGAACGCTTTTAAGAAATGGGGCTGGATTATTTTAACTCCTTCATTTATTCTTGGCATACTTGTCTTGTTCGCAGCTTCAGTGTTTCCAACGGAAACCGATTCGTCAATTATTAAGCAATTTGGGGACTTCCTTGATGAAATCGCCTTGGTTGGAACATTGGTCGGGCTGATGTTCATTGGCTTCTCCGAGCTCAAAGAAGAAGATGAATATGTTCAAAAAATCAGACTAGAATCTTTGCTATGGGCGACCTATCTCAATATAGGCTTGATCATCTTAAGTACCTTATTTGTGTACAGTGATGGTTATTTTGAAGTGATGACTTACAACTTGTTTGCATTGCCATTGTTCTTTGTAATCCGATTTCACTATTACTTATCAAGGAGATAGCACTATGAAAAACACCATAAAGGTAGAACGTGCGAAGAAAGACATGACCCAAGAAGGTTTGGCAGCCAAGATTGGGGTATCTCGCCAAACGATTAATTCAATTGAAAAAGGGAAGTATGTGCCATCAACATTACTTGCATTGAAAATAGCTGAGATATTTGAAACAACGGTAAATGAAATTTTTGATCTAGAAGAAGGTGATTGGGATCACTAATGTGATAATTTGAAGATGCGACAATTAGACAATTATCACATCTTCAAATCAAATCATTCACTAATTGATCAAAGACATCCTGTCCTTCCTCCATCTACTGGGATATTGATGCCATTGATATAGCCAGCTGCAGGACTGCATAGGAAGGCTGCTGCATTGGCGACCTCTTCTGCTTCTGCAAAACGCTTCGCTGGGATTTCAGCTAACATGGCTTGCTGTACAGATTCTTCTGATTGATCAAGTTTTTTGGCTTTGTTTTCGATGATTGATTCCAATCGTGAGGTCATCGTAGCCCCTGGCAGGACATTGTTGACTGTGATACCATATCCTCCAAGCTCCATCGATAACGTCTTGGACCAATTGGCTACTGCTCCACGAATCGTATTGGAAACGCCAAGCCCTTTCAATGGCATTTTCACTGATGTGGAGATGATATTAACTATACGGCCGAATCCAGCTTTCTTCATTCCTGGCACCACGGCTTGTGCAAGTATTTGATTACATACCAAGTGCGAATTGAAAGCTTGACGAAATTCATCTAACCCAGCTTCTATGGCTTGACCACCTGCGGGTCCACCGGTATTATTGATAAGAATATCGATCTGGTGGTGCTCCACAAATTTATCAATCACCTCTTTGACTTGCGATGGATCAGAAAAGTCAGCACAGATGTGTTGATGTTTTTGATTGCTATTTGGCAATTCAGAAGATACTTGTTGAAGCGATCCTTCATTGCGAGCCAGCAGTACGATATTGGCTCCCATAGTTGCTAGCTCCATCGCAATAGCTTTTCCGATTCCTTGTGTGCTTCCGCATACCAAGGCTGTTTTTCCAGTTAAGTTGAGGTTCATAATACTTTGTTGTTTGTTTAGAAATCCTCCGAAATATCTTCGATTTCTTCTTCTTTGTCTTTTTTCAAACGACTTTTTATCACATGAGAAGTATATATCAGCTCTAGTCGTGTTTTTGAATTAGTGCCAAAAGTCAAATTGATATTGTCTGTTGCCCAATAATAGTTATCTCCACGAGGAGAAAAGGTGGGTTCTCCGAATGCCTTTTTCAGCCCACTGTATAATTTCGGATTTTTGTCTGTGATCACTTTGATCTTATAGACTTCACCATTATATGCCAAGACTTCGACTTCATGCACTTTTATTGAGCCTATGGACTCATAGTATCCTTTTTTCTTTTGGTAAACTGCCAGTTGTTTGAAGAGCTTGTCTTCAATTTCTTCTTGGTACTCCAGCCCTTCATATAGATGAACTTCGGTGGCCAATTTGATGTCTTTAAATCCATTGCGCTTGTCTAGCTCTTCTGTAGTCTGTGCTCTAGAAACATGGGTAAATAGACAAAGGATAAGCCCAAATAATAAGTAAGTGATTTTTTGCATACTGGTTACATTCCAAAGCGTGAAGTAATTAAAAATTAGTATCAATGACAATAATTAGTAACTTTAGTGCTGATGTATAACGAAGATCTTCATAGAAAAACAAAGGAATTATATCAAAAACTGAACCGTTTTATGNTTCATGTGATTGTTTATTTCTTGGTCAACTTTGCAATCATCGCATATGTTTTTCAAAACACATCAGAACGATGGGGGTTGTTTTTCATTGCCATCATATGGGCTATTCTGCTCATATACCATGCACTGCTGGTCTCAGATATTGACTTTTTGAAGAGAAAGAAGCGTCTGAAAAGCTTTATTTGGGGAGTTTAATTCCGTGACGCTCTTCCATTCCATTGATGCCCTGAAGTCCTCCAGTATGCAGTGCAATAATAGTCGTCCCTGGTATAAATTCATCACTTCTGATCATATCATATAAGCCATACATCATTTTGCTTGTATAGATGGGATCGAGTACGACCTGATGCGTACTGTGGAATGAATGCATGAATGCTATGAGTTCGGGCTTGATCTTGGCATATCCACCAAAGTGATATCGATAGTCTATCGACCACTGCGATTTTTTAGGATAGTCATTGATGAGTTCCTTCACCTCTTGCTCTAAGAAGCCATCTCCTTTTAAGGCAGAAAATCCCAACACGCACACTTTATTATCATGGGAAGCTATGAGCCCAGCCAATGTTCCTCCTGTACCAACGGGACTGCTAATGACGTCATATGGAACATTTATATCTGTTTTAATCTCAGCACATCCTTTCACAGCCAAAGCATTCGACCCACCTTCAGGAATTAGATAGAATTCCCCAAACTGTTTCCTTAGGTTGTCTATTAACCAAAGTTCTTTCTTATCTCTATACTTAGACCTACTGATATAGTGAAGCTTCATGCCATTGTCTTTGGCAAATTGCAAAGTGCTATTGAGTGGTAATGTTTCCTCTCCACGAATAATACCGATTGACTCTAGACCTGACTCATGGGCTGCGGCTGCAGAGGCATAGATATGATTGGAATAAGATCCACCGAAGGTGAGCAATTGTTCATAGCCTCGGTTTTTGGCTTCTAGCAGATTATACTTCAGTTTGCGCCACTTATTTCCAGATATCCATGGATGAATAAGATCCTCTCGTTTTAGATACAGTGATATACCTTTCTTAGTTAAGAAGGGTTCTCTGATTTGTTGAAGAACGGGCACTTGATGAGGTGTGAGCACAGGGCAAAATTACAAATCTTTTCAGAATCATCAATTGAGGAATTTGCGTAACAAATAATTATTTCCTAATCATTAGGAAGTAAGTATTTTGTTGATAAATTTGTAACCAATGTGTAATGTTATATAATTTGGTTATGAATGATTATATATCTCTATCTGAGGCGGCAAAACTAATGGGAAAAAGCAAAGAAACTTTAAGAAGATGGGATAACGAAGGGAAGTTAACTGCTGTTCGTGAGCCTATCAGCAACTATAGGGTGTATAAAAGAGCACAGTTAGAAATGGTGTTTGGAGATTTGCTTGAAAACCAGGGCATCGAAGATGTTTCCAATGCTGTTGAAGCCGAGCACGAATATTCAGTTTTAGAGTTGTTTGCAGGAGCAGGAGGTTTGGCAATTGGTATGGAGAGAGCTGGCTTGAAATGTGTAGCACTAAACGAAATAGATAAATGGGCATGTCAAACTTTGAGAAAAAATCGTCCCGAATGGAAGGTGCTTGAAGGAGATATCAACTCTTATGATTTTTCTGATTATCATAACAAAGTAGATGTTGTAACAGGAGGTTTTCCGTGTCAGGCATTTAGTTATGCAGGTAAAAAATTAGGACTCAATGATGCCCGAGGCACGTTGTTTTATGAGTTTGCCAGAGTTGTTAAAGAAGTGAATCCGCCAATTTGTGTTGGGGAAAATGTACGAGGTCTTTTAAGTCATGAGGGTGGAAAGACATTAGAAGGGATGATATCTATTTTGGATGAAATTGGCTACAATGTGGTTCCTGTTCAAGTTTTGAAAGCCATTAATTTTAATGTTCCACAAAAAAGGGAGAGATTGATTTTAGTTGGTGTCAGAAAAGATATTGAGATTGAATATAAGTATCCAACACCTTATAAAAAGGTTTACAATCTTTCGGATGCTTTGAAAAAAGGAGACTTGTTTAGCTGCAAAGTACCTAAATCTGAAGGGGCCAAGTATCCTGATAGCAAAAAAGAAGTCTTGGATCTAGTTCCGCCAAAGGGATATTGGAGGGATTTACCACTTGATATTCAGAAAGAATTTATGGGAGGCAGTTTTTTTCTAGGTGGAGGGAAAACGGGGATGGCACGTAGAATTGGTTGGGATGAACCTTGCTTAACACTGACATGTAGTCCGGCTCAGAAACAAACAGAAAGATGCCATCCAGACGAAACACGTCCTTTTACAGTTCGAGAATACGCTAGAATTCAAACATTCCCTGATGAATGGAAATTTGATGGATCAACGGTTCAGCAATACAAGCAAATTGGGAACGCAGTTCCTGTCAACCTAGGCAAAGAAATAGGCTATTCTCTTGTGCAGTTTTTGAATCAATACTATAGAGAATCAAACCCCAAATAATACCCATAATTATCAAAAGTGATTTGATCTAACACGCCTCTACCTGAAGCTTTAGCTTCAGAATTAATCTCATCGAGTGCGGAATTGTTTGAAATAGGTGTTTGACTTTTGGAGGATAAATAATCATTGATTGCTCTGGGTAGAGCTTTGTAAAGTTGATAGAATGAATCCTCTTGACCAGTTAACAACTGGTAGAATTGATCTCCCGATATTTTATAAACCCTACTGTGACTATATTCTTTACCGTTAATCTCTCCAAACCACTTTTCGTTAAAACTACTTTTGGCAAGAATTTGAACCCAGTAACATTTCGCCTCTTTATTGTCATCTGCGTAACGAGTAAGTTTTTGGAATAAACTCTCTGATGAGCTACTATTCATGGTGTTATGTTTGTTCTTAATATCTGCAAACAATGTATTGTTATCTGCTTTGATGTCAAACCCACTTAAATTCCCAACTTCATACCCATCTATGCCTCCTAATATTTGTTCGTGAAAAGTGCCAATGGAATTATTAATAGATTTATCCACCTGTCTCAGTATTTCTAATTCTATGAGCTTTTCCTCATCTATAGCATTGAATTTCGAGTCGAACGTAAGCTTGATTGTATCAATTTTGTTAGAGTAAAATTCTTTTTGCTTATATCAGACTTTGCTTTCACATAGGCATTGTGTAGTCTCGCAACACACTTAATTAGATGATCATCGGAAATATAATTCAGGTATTTATTTTTCATCAGCCTTTTTGAATCATTTTTTTGTCTTGATAAATTAATGTTTTTCAACCAAATACACTACTGAGCTTAATTGTACTCGCTCAATTAACACTATCTTTGCCATACCTATGCAAAACCAATACGAAGATATAGATGAGAATGATGAACTATACGAACATCATCGCATCGAAATTGATCCGAATCAAGCACCACTTAGAATAGATAAATTTCTAATGGCCCGACTTCCTAATGTCACCAGGAATGGGATTCAAGCTGGAATCAAGGAAGGATATGTAAAAGTGAACGAAGAATCTGTCAAAGCTAATTACAAAGTCAAATCAGGCGATGTTATCACGGTTGAATTGCCTAAACCTCCAAGGGACACAGAGGTTATTCCTGAGGATATTCCTTTGAATATAATGTATGAGGACAAAGATCTCATGGTGGTCAATAAGGAGCCAGGCATGGTTGCTCATCCTGCTCACGGCAACTGGAGCGGCACCTTGGTCAATGCATTGACCTTTCACTTCAACAATCTTCCAGAGATGGAAGGCAATGAAGGCAGACCTGGGCTGGTACATCGCATCGACAAAAACACTTCTGGATTGTTGGTGGTTGCTAAAACCAAGGTAGCCATGGACAGTTTGGCGAAGCAATTTTATGATCACAGCATCGAGCGGACGTATTATGCCATCGTTTGGGGTGAGGTTGAAGAAGACGAAGGCACCATAGATGTCAATCTGGGAAGAAGTGAAAAGGATAGAAGAATCACCATAGCCATAGAGGATGGTAGTAGAGGACGTCATGCGATTACTCACTACAAAGTGATCAGGCGATTGCGTTATGTGACACTGATTCAATGTAATTTGGAGACGGGAAGAACACATCAAATTCGAGCCCACATGAAATACCTGGGGCATCCACTATTCAATGATGCAACTTATGGCGGTGACAAGATTTTGAAAGGCACAAGATTTACAAAGTACAAAGCATTCGTGGACAATTGCTTCAAGGCAATGCCACGGCAAGCGCTTCACGCTAAGTCACTGGGTTTTTATCATCCAGTCAAAAAAGAGGATGTTCAATTGGAATCTGATCTTCCACAGGACTTTATCGATGTACTGGAGAAGTGGGATAACTACGTCAAGCATACTTAGCTGTTTTCTATTTTTAGGTTAAAAGGTAATATGACTACGGACAATCATAAAAGGTAATCTTATCTTAACGATCTATTCACCGTAAGGATAAATGGCTGCATTATATTTGTGAGACGAAAATCACAAATCAATGGAACCGATAAGTCCACAACACTACAAGGGAAACAGCTATATCCAGTTGGAAACCCTGCCTGAAAAACAGAAAGACCAACTAAGTGATTGGTTGCCTGCGACCGAAATACTCAAACTTAAAGTTGATCAGCGTACGATTGACCACTGCGTAAATTACCAAGACTATCTTTTTTGGTATGAAAATCACTATGATCAAAACAATAGTTATGAATCAGAAATTTGAAATTTCTTTATCTAGGTCAACCGCCCTGTCATCAGTAGATGACAGAATAATGATGCATCGTGGTTACTTAATGGGTCAGTAACGGCATTATATGTAGTTAAGCTTTAAGTCATGATACATAACCCTATTACCCCACAAAACTATCGAGGCATTGAATTTGTTCATATTGACAATCTTCCAAAAGACCAAAGGACTCAATTGGATGACTGGTTGCCCATCACAAAATTCATAAAAATTAAGATAGCGGAGAATGTGCTAGATCATTGTGTAAACTACACCGACTACCTTTTTTGGTATGAGAACTATTATAGTAAGAAAGAGAATTACCTATCAGAATTTTAACCTGAATCCTATTGCATGCATATTTCGGGTTTTAACACTATTCATCCAGTGCCTCTTCCACTGCCTCTAGTTTGTCTTCGGTGAATTTTCCAGAAGTAGCATAGACTATAGTACCAGATTTGTCAACTACAAAAAAGTAAGGAACATCCTTCTTTTCAAAATCTAATGCCTCTTTATAAGGTTTTAATTTTCCTTTATAGAATAGTATGTGAGGCAATAGTCTCGCATCCATCTTAGCAGCAGCTTTTTTCTTAGCTTTTCCTGTAGCTGCGCTGTTGACCCCTGTGAACATAGGAACAAAGAACACATTGACATCATAAGAAAAACCACCGAATACACCACCTCCATCTGACTTGATAAACTTGTGATAAACGGGACTGAACCAAGTGTTAAGATCGCTTTCAGATTTTTTGGAATAGGCCATTCCTATGAGTGTGTATTTGTCCAGTTTATCTTGTGGCAATGTGATCGATTGATCGTCATGAGTCTCTCCAGTCATTTCCGGGAATGTTTTGCCAATTACTTGTGCTTCTCCAGAATTGAGGACTAATATAAATGCTATGAGGAGGAAGGATTGGGTGGATATTTTCATGTCTGGTTTTAATATTTCATTGAAGATAAAATATAAAACGATAATATCCGACTCTAAGTATGAGTCCACTCCGAAAAGTCTAGTTTCGGTTCGTGAGGACACGAACCGAGGCGAAAATTAGCGAATACGCTTGTTTTGGAGTGGTTGAAAAAGCCAAAAA
>JGI24005J15628_10000689_pt1 | contig 18894 bp, 20 predicted proteins | sample LinPmetageLP40_FD_15628 | JGI IMG/M metagenome (IMG submission 15628)
AACCCATTGATGACCTCAGTCAACTCTAACTTGGAGAAACTATTAGATGACTTACGAACTGTCGCTGTGGGCATTAACGATGAATATGCTTCTCTGCTTGGCATACCTCAGTCTGCTGCTATTACCTGCGTCAAACCTTCGGGTACTGTCTCGCAGTTGGTGGACAGTGCCAGTGGTATACATGCTCGTCATTCTCCATATTACATCCGTACTGTACGAGGTGATAATAAAGATCCCCTTACACAGTTTATGATTGACAATGGTGTACCTAATGAGCCATGTGTATTCAAGGGTGACACTACAACTGTGTTCAGCTTCCCTGTACAAGCACCAGAGAGAGCAACGACACGCAACGACATGACTGCTATTGAACAGCTAGAGACTTGGCTTACATATCAAAGACATTGGTGTGAGCATAAACCTAGTGTAACGATATCAGTGCGTGATGATGAATGGCTTGAGGTAGGAGCCTTTGTCTACAAACACTTTGACGAAATGTCGGGTGTATCTTTCCTACCACACTCAGACCATACCTATCAGCAAGCTCCTTATCAAGATTGCAGCAAGGAAGAGTACAAAGAATTACTCAAGACCATGCCGAAAAAGATTGACTGGACTAAGCTTTCAGAGTATGAACAAGAAGATAACACGAAGTCGAGTCAAACTTTTGCTTGCTCTGGTGACGTGTGTGAAGTAGTAGATATAACATAGGAGTTATACGTGTCAAACAAGCCAATGTTTTATAAGATGGTAAAGGATCTAGACCCTTCAGAATACACTAAGCACCATGATGGGTCACACCCTTGGGATACAAGCGGATATAAATATCAGCAGAGAATGGAGAAAACTCAAAGTGGTAAAACATATAGGGAACATGGTTTTGTTTATATAATAAATAATCCTGCTTGGCCTGAATGGGTCAAGATAGGATGCGCCAAAAATATTTTTTCTAGGTTGGATAACTTTCAAACAAGTAGTCCTTTTAGGGATTATATAATAGCTGCTTACATAGAGATACAAAATAGACATAAAGCAGAAGTAAAGGCACATGAAGAACTAGAAAAAATAGCAGAAGAAAGAAGGTATGAATGGTTTAAAATAAGTATAGAAAAGTCTCAACATGTATTACTAAATATACATGAAACTGAAAAAGAGTGGAACATATATTACCAAAAATAGTCGATATAACATAAGGAATAAAGTATGGAAGTAGTAGCAACAGCAATAATAGTTTTCTTTGCGACATTCAGTGTAACAGAGAAGTACCTTGAACCTTGGGTCAACGATAAGGTTGATCAGTATTACGAAGCAAAGGAATAGCACATGGCTTGGGTATTAGTAGCACTCTTTATATTTAATGGAGAGCCAATGATTATGAGCGACAACATCTTATACGAAAGTAGAGAAAAATGTAATGCGGCTGTGTCTGCACGTAGCAAATATTTAGAGGCTACTAGACCTGAGTCTATGTGGGAAGCAGACTATTGGGTATGGTGTAGCCAAGTACCAAAGGAAGTATAGTATGGATTGTTGCAAATTTTGTAATGTAGAACTAACAGAAAAGAACTGGAGTAAATGGGCTAGGCACAAAGGAAAAGCAGGAGCTTGGAAATGCTGTAAGACTTGTTATAATATTAGATATAAGGAAGTAAGTAGTAAAGCTGGTATTAGAGGTAATCCTGATAGGATGTATGTAAATGGTAAATACATATCAAGAACACATCCACTATACAAACCTGGAAAATATAAAACAAGTGATGACTTGCTTAGTAGCTTACCAACTGTTAAAAAATCTGCTGAAGGTTATGTCTATGCCTTTACTAATCCTTACTGGTTTTCTAAAGGTTGGCTAAAGATTGGTAAAGCTGAAGACAAAGAACAACGTCTTGGTAACTATCAAACATACACACCTTTGCGTGACTACTATGAATTTCATAGCATAAAAGTTTCTAACAGAGCTAAGTCAGAAAAATTAGCACATAATAAGATAGAATCTATGGAAGGTTGTATTGACAGGAAAGAAGAATGGTTTAAGTTTAAAGATACAGAAGCCATAAATAAAGCTGTAGAAATATTAAATACACTATCAGTAAATTTAGAAAAGGTAGCTTAATGAAACTAGAACGTGAAGCTACAAATTACATGGAGGCCAAGCGTAATCAGTTCAAGAAAGACTTGAATGCTGCCATAAGGGATGTAGATAAGTTTTTATTGGATAATCTTGAGGACAATGACCAGCGCAAGAAAGCTAGAGATAAACTCCTTGAGTGTAAGATGTGGGCAGGGCATAGCTATAGATCATAGCTTGCCTACCTCGTCCTCTGCATCTTTGATAAACTGTGCGTAACGCATAAACAACTCAAGCTCTCTGAAGCTAAGATCTTCTAGCTGTCCAGTTATACCGTAGTCTTTCTTTAACATTTTCATAGCTTCTCTTCTAGTCTCTTTACTATAGCTTCTAGTTAGAGAGGCTGCTTTGTTTAGAATACTACCTTCGTATCCTGCGTAGCCTCTATCCATGCTCTCACGAACTCTGGCTTTAACATCAGACATTCTTTTCTTGAGCATACCACGCTTTTGTTTTATGCTTGCGTCTTGAAACTTAGGATTGTTTAGCAACTCCTGAGTGTAAACTTCAAGCATAGGTGCTAACATACCATTGAAGATTTTATCATAGGCAGGTATGTTTGTCCTCTCACTAGCTTTCCAAGAAGCCATGTCAGCCATAGAGTATACCGTTTCTGTAGCTGTCTTGCTAGGCTTTACTGTTAATCCAAACAGTCTTGCAAAAGGATTAGCATCATATATCTCTCCTGATCTGGTAGCTACAGATAACTCTTCTCCTGTTATACTATCTGTCTTATCAATAAATGCTTCTATTATATTGTCAACATATTTGGTAGAAGTTTGTGAGAATGTATTGATACCTTCAGCTTGACGTACATCTTTAGCTGTGTCTGTGCCTGTGGCAAAACCTACAGCTTTGTTTAGTACATCTAGTGGTCTAGTAAAACCTGCTACAAAGTTACCAGTAACCTTATACATGCCATCTATAGATGCTGCTCTCTTGTCTATGTCTACATTAGTTAACACATCTAACATATTGTTTATGTCGTTAGCAAACTGTGTGTCACGTGCAAGCTGACCAACAGCTAACTGTGTACCTATCTCTCTTTGTAAGTCTGCTGATACCTGCTCACCATTTCTCATAGTGTTTAGTACCCTACCTGCTGCAAGCCATAGAGAGAAGGGGTAGGTGTTCTTGGCATCTACAATAGTACCACCACCTACATCTACTTCATATACACCTAAATTCTTTTCTCTTCTTTCGTTGTCATACTGCATAGACAGACCCAACGCTGTATTACCCACAACGAAACGCGCAAAGGCTTCTCTCTCTGTTATGTCAAGGTTCTTTTGTCCTTTACCTCTTATGCCATTAGCAATATTCCTAGTGAACTTGTAGAAGTGTTCTGGTGCAGCCAGCAGTGACCACTGGTATGACGTGGCTATGACGTTGTTGAAGAACCTACCAAACGGTAGGAGTGTACCAAAACCTGGAGTGTTAGAAAAAGTTTCAGCCATCTTAGCAGCAGTTCGTAGTAGCTCTGGCTGCTCTGTAGTTGTGTAGTCTTTAGAGAATACAGACTTGAGCGTAGCATCTAGCGCACCTTGGATAGCGTCTAGGTCAGGCTCTTCACCCTTTACCATAGCATCCCTAAAACTTATACCTTTATTTATACGCATATACTTGTCCATCTCAGTCATAAACATCTGAGACTTAGTAAAGCTATCCTGTATACGTACACCAGATATATTACTTGCTGCGTTAGAACCAGCTTCTATGTTTCTAAATAGTTTGCTATTAGGGTCCATGCCAAATCGTTCACCCTGAACTTCTACACCACCTGACATAGTTTCAAATAACTTCTTACGTGTTGTTTCGTTGTTAGATTCTTTTAAGAACCTCATGTATGAATCGTGTGTAGTGTATGGGTCTAGTAAGTTTCTAAACTTTTGTGATTGTATCTGTGTATACGCACGTGCTTGTCGCATTGTTTCTCTAGCAGCAGTAGTATCATATGTAGATTGACTAAGAGCTTTCATACTTAGCATACCAAAGTTAAACAAGTCAGCCATACTCTGACCTACATAGTATTGAGCAAAGCCAGCCACGTTGATCATGGTAGTAGCAGGAGATGAAACAAGTAAACGTTTCCACACAGACTGTCCATACTTTAACGGCTGTGAATTATTCATCTTGTCTACTTCTTGGGTAGCCTCTGCTATATCATCCTCTAAAGTTCTTTTAGTCTTATCACCAGCAGCTACAATACCTGAGTTAACAATACGCTTTGTTTGTGAAAGAACGTTAAGTATCTTACCTGCTTCACTAGAATCTTTTGATAGTAAGTCTCTTAGGTTAATACCTTTAGTGTCAGCTAACTCTCCTAGTGTTAGTTCTGTATACTTACCCATAGCCTTGTTTATATTTACCAAGTCTTCTTCAGGTAAGAACCTAACCACATTAGTTACTACATCCGCTGTTAGTTTATTAGAGTGTATCTTCAAGCCTCTATCATTCATCAGCTTTGCTAGTCCACCCTTACCATCTGCACCTAGCATTATATTAGAAAACAAATCTGATGGCATAACAGAAGCCTCTAGTTTTAAACCTCTGTCTACCTTTGAGTTCCATGCCTCAATGTCTTCTAGCATTTGTTTGGTAACTTTTTTACTATCCTGTCTGGAGAGTATAGATGAGTTACTTTCTATAACAGTCTTAGCTATATCACCTAGTGTATCTGTAGGTTCTTCAAGTCCTGACAAACCACGAAACTTACCGAAGCCTAACTGTGCTGCACCTGCTACACCACCCAACAAAGAAGAGAAAGCTGTTTGTGTTTTACTGTACTGTTCTTGAGCGCCAGCTTCCATCAATGTCTTCTGTGCTAGACTATCCTGTAGCATAGCAAAACCTGCGTCTGCTCCTACGGTTACCTTTAAAGATGTGCCTCTTGCTTTGTCAAATAATGCTTCCTGTTTGCCCTTCATGGCATCCAGTGCTATCTTTCTGCGTCCTTCTTTAGTAACCTCTTGTGTTACTTTCTCTGCTGCTTTCTTAGACTGACCTTTAGATAGTCCTGCTTTGGCTGCTCTTCTAGCTGCTTGCATCCCAGCTTTCTCTGCTGCTTTTCTAATCTGCGTAGAATTAGCACCATCTCTTGCAGCCTGTAGTCCTGCTCTCTTTACTGCATCAAGTACAATCTTCTTACCTGCTACTGTGTAGCTACCTGCAAGAAGTCTACCAACACCACCAGTGATAAGACCTACATAGTTAGTAGGGTCTTTAGCTGCAGCAAAGATATAATCCTTTACACCATCAACAGCACCCATAGCTCCATCATTCTGGAACACATTACCTAGTTGTTCATATAGCAGATAAGCATCCCTAGCAGTTCTCTTCATCTTATCGTCTGCTTTATTTATAAACCTTAGTTCACCTGTGGTGCTAACAGCGTTGGAATTAAAGTACCGCATGTGTTGTACAAAGTCATCTACAGTTTCTTCTACATCTTTGTTTTTATAGCCAACACCTTTACGTCCTGCCATGTACCTGCGTACCTTAGCTAGGTTCTGACCCACCTTGAGATCATCCTTCTTTAGAGTAACATTCTTATCTATGTAAAAGTCTTCTTCCCTATTAGGCGCACTAGAAGTGCCACTAAATAGTTCATCCATACTTCTCTTATTATCTTGGTAGCTTGCCATATTATCTCTCTATAAATTAGGTGATCCATCAGGGTTGTGTGTATCTCCGTAGAGTATATCCCACTCTTCTTGTGCTGTCACTTTCCTAGTTTTTCCTGGTTGCCTAATACCAAATTGATTAACAGCCTCTACCTCTTTGTCTTTAGGTCCACCTGCTGCAGGTCTTGGGTCTATCATAATCTTCTCACCTGTGACAGGATCTAGTTTACCTTTGTACTTTCTATCCCAAGCCTTAACACCGCCAGCATCTAGTGCATCTTTTATTGTACCTTGGCTTTCTGGTCTAGGATTTGGTACAAACTCTTCAGTGCTTTCTTCTGTAGGTATCGTTGTTTCTTGAGTTTCTGAATCGGGCGTTGGCGTTTGAGTATCTTCTTGTTCGATAACTCCTGCTTGTGTTCTTGCTTCGGCTTCATCCATTCCAGTTTTGATTGCTTCGAAACTACCAAGGTTTTCCTCTCTATCATTTAACTGTGTATTGTTTTCTTCTGGTCGATTAAAACTATTTAACAATGCTAGTTCATCTTCTACAAACTGGTCACCCATAATCTTTCTAATTAGATCTACAGATGGTTGATGATCAAACAGTCCAGTCTGACCAAAATTTCCTATAGTTCCTTGTATAATACTTCTAGCTTGAGTTTGAATCAAGTACTCTCTAGCGTCTTGTTCTTTCTGCATAGGAGTAACGCCCTCGTTTCTAGCAGCATATCCCTCATCATATGTTTCACTACCTTCACGCATCTTTTGCATGTGTGCATTACCAGCAGCTTTAATAAAGTCTTCAGCAGCCGTTCCACTAACAGCATCCATCTCTATATCAGTAAGTGTTTTTAGAAACTCACTAGCTGCCTGTGGTCCATAGAACTCTTTGTCAAAGAAGTTAACACCCAAGTTAGGAAAGAGAGAATCATAATCTGCTTGTGCAGCAAGCTCATTCACATCAGCTATAGACATGTTGCCTATATAATTTGTGTCTCCTAGTCTTTGCTTTGCTTGGCTCATAGCGTTTGTACCAAACATGGAAGCAAGTAGGCTGTCACTTGATTGGACATCTGATTGTTCTGTTGCAAGAGTTGGGTCTGTCTTAGCACCATATTGTATCTTAGCAAGTTGATTGAGGTTCATGTCTATGTATTCAGGGTTTATCTCAAACACTTCAGGCATATCTATAATAGCTTCTACATCAGATGGGCCTAGTGTCTGCATACCTTTTTGATTTGCAGCAGCTAGTAGTTTCTCATAAAAAGTTTTTATACCCAGCGCACCAGAACCCATAGCAGCTACAACTTGTTCTTTAGTAGCGCCTAGGTTTATAGCTTTCTGTGCCATAGACCCAACATTATCTGCTAATAGAGTTCTTTCAGCTATTGCTTTCCTATTTGCTTTAGCTAGATCTTCTTGTTCCTCTTCATACTCTTCAGCATCAGTCCTTCTTTTCCTGATGCCCTCTGTCTGCTTATCTAAAAAGGCTGCTCCAAAAGCTTTCCAATTAAATCCCATCTTATAAACCTTTCGCCATCAAGCCCATTGGCTTCTCTTCTGGTGTGTCTTCTTCCTCTGGCTCTTCTTCAACCAAATCACTTAACATTCTTTTTCCTGGATCTGTGCCATCATCAGGATTATCTTTTAGGTATGCTCCTACTATAGCTTGGAAACGTTGTAGCTCTCTGTCTTCTGCTTCCTTCTGATAATCTTTACCATCATCTGAAACCTCAACGCCTACACTTGTGATAGCTTGCTTTAGGAACTCATGTATAATAGGCTTGACTAGCATAGCTACATCAACTGAGTGGATACCATTCATAGTACCTGCACCTACAATAGTATTTACTATAGGCTTGAGAGATAACCCTGCCTGACACACAGCAGCCAGATCATCTATTACTTCTTGGTTAGCCATGCTCTCTATATAAAACATAGTAACATCTTCTACACTGGACATCTCTGCTGGCTGTTCCCAAGGGTTATTCTTAGGTTCACCTGTTAAAGACTGGCCTGGAATTGGTTGATCAAATATTGCTAATGTCTTCATTTTGTTTTCCTATTTAGTAAATCCTGCACCAAAGTATAAGCCTACTATAGCAGATACTATATGCGTGTCTAGTGGTGTGATAACGAAACCTCGTGCAGCTTGCCATTGTACTGTACCGTCACCACCAAATAGCCAGTTAAATAAACCGCCGTGTACTTCTGTGTAACCTACGATAACGCTTACGTCAGGATACCATACAGCTACCATCTTTGGCAAGACAATAATAGCAAAGACTGCAGATAAAGCTATGATCCTACGTGTCCATGCAAAGTGTATATCTTTACTGCCATGCTCTCTGGCTTCGTTGACTGCACCTATTAAAGCCTTTTGTTGTTCAGCTTTATTCTTAGCATTCTGTCCTATTAAAGACATAACTCCACCTAGTACAGTAGAGAAAAGCATTGTTATTAGTTCTAGTGGTAGTCCAAACATTTATTTAGCACCTAATCCTTTTGGTCTTTGTTTTGGTTTTAAAGATGTCATGGGTGGAGGTACATTACCAGTAAATAAAACATTATCTGCATCTCCAAACTCATGTTTTCCTATCTTAGTAGTTCCATTATCTTTAAAACCCTTATACCAATTAGGCTTACTTATTCTGGGGTTAACAAAATGAGAAGCTCCGAAAGTTGGATCTACATAGTCTCCAGAAAGTATTTTCTTAGCGGCATCATATGCATCTTTACTAGGTTTCATTTTTCCTCCTAGCATATCTTTACCTTGCTCACCACCTGCAGAATCTGTATATGTATTCCAAGGAGAAAACTGGTAGGGTCTAAGTATTACACTTCTTATATCAGTACCAAATCTATTTTGATCTGCTCTATTTTTTATCACAGCACCAACAGCAAGCTTACCTTTTTTAGATTCTCCACCAGCTTCTGCTTCTATAGTACGTGCTAGTATTTCTAACTCTGACATATCATCTGCAGTTTCATATGTACCAGCGCCAGTTTGCTGCGTCTGTGCATCAGATAAAACCCTACTAGGCACAATAGACATAGCAGTCTCAACACCTTGATTGTCTTTGGGTCTGTCTAATCCTCTACGTAAAGCAGCCTGTGTATCTGTAAGTTTACCTGCTTTAACTGGTACTTTTAGATTAGCACCTGCATCTATCTCATCTATGTTTTCTATATTGTTAAGCTCTTTTAATTCCTCAACTGTAGTATCTGCATCTCTAGCTATCTCAGATAAAGTATCGCCATCCTGTATAGTATAGTTTACTTCTGTAGGAAGCATTGCTTGTGACAATACCCTAGTCATAGGGTCCATGTTGGCTGGCACATCTGTTGATGTAGGTAGCTCTGGCATATCTGTTCCACGTGTAAAGCCACGTCTTACACCAAACATATTTAGAGCAGGGTTGTTATCACCAGATGGTAACGTAGGAGATGGGTAGCTTGGTGATACTTCCCCAAGGAAGGGCATACCAAAACGATACTGCTTCTTACCAGCATCCCCACCAAACGGTCCTATGCGTACAGTAGGATCATACCCACTAAACAGTGGCCCTTGATAGACTCTCTTGCCATCAACTATCAAAGCTTCTGGTTCTTTAGCTCCAAAGGACTTGAATAGATCTACAGTCTTTTCATATACTTTAGCTACAGTAGGTTTGTTTTCATACTCATCCCTGTTTGGATTGTTGTCCTGTCCACCACCAAAGCTAGGAGGCTTTGCCCCTATGCCTCTTGTTACTGCAGCATCTTCATTAGGATTATTACCACTGTACCCACTGCTTCTTGTTGATTTAGTAACATTCTTAGTAGTCTCACGAGAGCTACCATACTGGTCATACATTTGTTTTTGTGTAAACTTAGGATCGTACATTGTTATACCTTTACTTAGGGAATGGTAGATACTTACCGATGATATAAGAGGCTGCACCTGTGACAAGCTCACCAACAAAATTACCAGCAGAAGTCTCAAGCAGTGATTGTGATTCACCATTTGCATCTATCTCTGCCTCTAATATTTTTGTTATTCTGTCTCTCTCGCTTTCGCCAGACTGCCATGCCCATGCTAACAGATCACGCTCACGTTGTATAGCATTATTATACATTGTAGATGTGAGATTGTTTGCAACTAAAGCTGCATCTCTGTTTGCTTGGTTAGCTGCTGCGTTAGCTGCTGTAGTAATAGCTTGCGCCCATGCTGCGTTAGCTTGTGCAACTACAAGATGGTTCTGTGCATTGAACTGGTCACGTGCATTAGTTTGTGCAGTGTTGAACTGTGATACTGCATTAGTCTCACCTGCATTGAAACGGTTGATAGCGTTGATCTGCTCTGCGTTAAACCTCTGTACCTGCGAACCTAGTCCTGCAAAGAATTGATCTGTCTGGTTCTGGGATGAAGCATTGAACTGTCTTGAAGCATTTATTGCAGCACCATCACTAAGTATTGCTTGAGCCGTTTCCTGCGCTCTAAGAACCTGCATCTGCTGTTGATTACTTAGGTTAGCCAAATCCATTTGTAGGAATGACTTAGCATTCTGTACGTTAGCTTGCTGCCTGTTGTTCAGGTTAGATAAGTCTATCTGTGACAGTGTAGCTGCATCAGCTAAAACTTTACCCTGCCTAGCATCTAGGTTAGCTAAGTCTACAGTCTGTGCCATCCTAGCATTCTCTAATGCTATCTGTTGTTCTGCTGTAAAGTTTATGTTAGCTATCTCTGATATACGTGCTGCGTTTCTTACCTTGGCTTGGAACTCTTGGTCAAACTCCATACCTAAAAAGCTTGCACGTTGTTCAGCGTTTAACAAAGCTACTTCTTGTTTGTTAGATGCATCTATTTGTGCGATAGGTAATGCTGCTTCCATACCTGCCTGTACAATAGCCATACCTGCCATACTAGAAGCTGACAGTCCACGTGCAGCCATTGCTGCTGATGCATTACGCATAGCTCCTGCAGCCCATGAGGGTGTGTTACCACCTTGGAAGTCCTGCATCAAAGTGTCTAGTTCAGTCTTTACAGATGCAGCTTGGTTCTTTGCTATAGTAGCATCTACCTGTGCCTGATCTACAGTAGAGCCAGAGACTAGCTGATCCTGTGCTACCTGTAAAGCATTAGGAGCTTGTACTGTTTGTGGCTCTGCTATTTGTGCAGCTTGTAGCTGTAATGCTGCTGCTGTAAAAGGGTCCATTTGTGCAGGATCTACAATAGAGTCAGGACCAACCTGCCCTTGTGCTGCTAAGTAATTCTGTAAGGCTGTCTGTAATGCTTGTTGTGATTGATAAGCTTGATACTGCGCTGGTGACATAGCAGCAATTTCTTCTGCTGTTGCAGCCCCTGCTGCTGTTGCTACACCTGCTTGTGCTGCTGTACCTGCTTGTCCTGTACCATCTGCTATGAGTGCGTTTGGTCCACCATCTGCTGCTACAACGTTTGCTTTGGTTACACTCGCAGTTGGGTCAGTGCCTATCTGTTTTGATAGTAGTGAACCACTTGGCATTTGTGTACCAGTCGGGCCTGTATATTGACCACCTAGTGTAACTGAACCATCTGGATTTGTAGTAGGGCCACCTGCAACAGGTATTACTGGTGCTGGATTGGCTGGGTGACCTACAGGGAAAGGGTTAGGACGTGGTGTAACATAATTAGGTGCGCTAGGATCAGTAAATTGGTATTGTATAGTGCCAAAGTCTTGTGGGCGTGATCCACTTGTTATACCTACTGAGTTTGATTGAGCCGTGCCACTATACTTATCATCACTACTTCCAAGTCTAGGTCCACCAGTAGCACTGGATTTGCGTCTAGCTGCGTTGTAGGCTGCTACGGTTTTATCTTTGCCATCTAGAGCTTCATATGCTTTTAGCGCAGCAAAGCCTTTTTTACCGTCCAGAAATGATCCTGCTGCTGCATTGATAGGCTTGCCCTCAACCATCTGTCTAGCTGCCATAGTGTACTTGCCCATCTTGGCTGCTGCTGCAGGACTAGCTGCTAAGAAAGCATTGATAGACTTTTGATCACTAGGTCCATTATAGCCCAACGCTGGGAGTATCTTGTTTGTCATTGTCTCAGGCTTGAAACCCATAAATTTTTTAGCCATTTCTTATTTCCCTATTTGCATCCAAAGTGATGCGGCAATGAATGTTATTACTGCTACTGTTGACATCTTAACCATAGTTGACCACACACCTTTACGTGTATCACGCCATGCTTCTAGTAAGCTACGCATCTCTGTTATGTCTTTACGAGCATCGTCATCGTGTAGTCCTACTTCACGCAATGCCATCTTAGCCCCACGCTTTGCTGCACGATCTAGCATAGCTTCTAATTCTTCTGGTGTAATACTAGACATAACCAGACATGTCCTCATTTGTTATATTTATAAATTTAATTTCTTGAGAGTCGAAATAAGATTCTACTGCTGCCCAGTTAGCATAAAACTTTCTCATGTCGCTTACTTTTGCAGCAACATCTTTTTCTTTTACTTCTGTAAAGTTATTACCACCTTGAATTGCATACACATTATATACAGTGTCAGCGTCACTTAATGCTTTTATCTGTGCATCATTTAAAGGATCACCTGTTTCCCAACCAATTACATCACCAGTAGATAGATGTATTGTTTTAGGGTTTATCATAGGCTTTACAACACACCAAGTAGTAGGCTTATTATCTAATGTATCTTTCATATTTCTAACTGCAGCCTCAACGTCAGCTACCGTTTCGTATGGTATTGTTGCGTAAAAGTATCTACTCATTATGTTGATCCGTAAATTGTACCACTATTGCTTACTGTTCTTGATGTTCCTGAAATTGCTGCTCCTCCTGCTGCACCTATGTTATATGGGTAACTCGGTCCAGCACCATTGCCCCCTGATGCTCCCCATCCACCACCTCCACCTCCAGTAACCTGTCCTGGATAAGTAGAGTTAGGGCCATATCCTGCATTACCTGCAGATCCACCTGACCCCCAATTAAGACCTGTTGAAACAGCGTAAAAACGTCCACCTACGCCTGGAAGTATACGCCCACCACCACCTCCTGGATAAGCATATGAACCACCACAGCCACCACCAGCACCTCCACCATTAGTAAGTACTGTAGTTCCATTAGGGTGTTTTGCATTATCTCCTACAGCGTTAAGAACACCACCGGGACTAAATGGGTATGAATCATGGCCTTTACCACCAATACCGCCGCCAGCACCACCGCCACCGCCGCCATTCTGGTCTTGTGGGTCACCACCATCCTGAGCATTAGCACCACCGCCGCCACCACCTGCAATGTAAGCACCAGAACTATTAGTTATAGTAACTCCAGAGGCTGTTACGTTAATAGCTGGGCCTCCTACGCCCCTACCAAGACCGGGATAGTAACCACCAAGCCCTCCTTTACCAATAATTTTACCATCATTTATAACGGTACAAGCTATATCTATTGTTAACGCTGGGGTTGATGTACTATCTGACCACACCCACATATTAGAAGGTATACGTAGTGTACCACCAGAAGATATGTAACTTGATGCAGTAATTTCTTTTAGTTGTACTTGTCCGTTGATCTGACTACCACCAGTAGGTAAGCTTGTCTCAGAAGACTGACCATAGTACTGTTGTATACTTTGCTGCCCATTATTTCCTATATCTATCAATGCACGAATGTCAGCATCATTTAAAGAACAGGTAGTGCCACTAGTACCACCCACTTCTACATGCATATCGTTTAAACTTATAGCACCACTAGCTTGTAGAGCCATTACTCACACTCACACTTTTTACACTTACACTTATTTAGTTCTTCTTTTAATTCTTTTACAGCTTCTATAAGTACACCAACTATGTTACCATATGCTACAGATAAATACTCACCATCGTGTACAACCTCTGGCATAACTTTCTGCATTTCTTGAGCTATAACACCTGTGCCACGCTCACCGTCTTTGTCATACATAACACCACGCATCTGTGACACTTTGTCTAACGCACCTTCAATAGTCTCAACATTGTCCTTTAGTCTTTCATCTGAGAAAGCTGTGACGTTACCTGTTGCAACAAATGCTCCAGATAAATTGTTACCATTGTTAGAAAGGTTACCTAGTCCTACTTCTGCAGGTGTATCAACAGTACAAGTGATAACACCAGAGCTATTGTTGTAGGATATACCAGTACCACTACTTAGTGCTGCTCTAGAACGGGCGTTGGTAAAGTATAAGTTAGACCCTTCACTTACTACACTTGTAGTTAATCCACCACCGCCAAGGGTAAGAGATCCACCTAAGTTAAGGTTACCTGTTATAACAGCATTCTCATCTACAGTAAGACTATCTGTTCTTACTGTGCCGTCAAAGAAAGCATCTTTGTACTGTAGTGATGTTGTGCCTAAGTCTATTGCGTTAGTTGTCTTAGGTCTAAGTACTGCTGCTGTACATACCACATCCTGTGATGGTCCTATCTTTTCAATAGCTGCACCTTCTGCTGCAGTACCATCATGGTTATGACCAGTACTAGCATTGAATGCTGACTGTATCTGATTGTACTCATCGTTAAAATCATCAGCGTCAATAACACTTCCTGTAGCTATGTTAGCTGCTGCTTGTCTTGTATAACCTGCCATAATTACTGCCTATCGTTTTGTCTGTACTCAAGAATTGCCGTGTCAAGAGTAAAGGTTGGATTTGTTGAGTTATCTGTAATACGCATTGAAATTGTTTTGAATGACCCTACTAAGTTTTCTTTGTATATCTGATCTAGTACACCACCAAACTTTGCGCCACCGTATACAGCACCAGAAGTACCAAATAAGAATACACCACCACCTGCTGCTGCTGAAGATACTGTTATAGTAGGAGGCTGTACAATACTTGGATCATTACTTGAGTCAAAGTCTATCTTAAAGTTTAAGCTTAATGCCATAGTTCCTGTTGGCTGTGCATATAGTGTTAACTTGTACATAGTCTTACGTACTTGTGGATCTGTAATTGGCATGAAAGGTGATTCATATATGGACTCTATTGTACCACCATCAAAAGAATTACCTGAGTCCATCTTATAACAGAAGCCATCATCATTGCCAAACATAATAGTTTCTTGTGCGCCTGAGTATGTACTGTCTGCTACGTTTACCTTCAAGCCTTTTGTTGTTGACCAAGCTATACCACTACCACCCTGTGCAATAAATTTAGTAGCTATTAAACCCGAAGCACTTGCTGCTTGTACAGAAGGTATATATGCAAATAGTCTATACTGAGATTTACCTCTGACTAGTACAGAACAGAACACATCTGTCTGTGATATAAATTCATTAGCATCTTTATAGATATTATCAGAGGCTACGTCAAGAGCTAAGTCACCAATACGGTCAGTAGCACTAAGTAAACGTATTCCATCAGGGGATAGGTAGGCTATGTCACCACCAAATTCCTGTATGCTATCTGGGTTGATACAACCTATTCTATCTGTGATAGGTTCTAACTTAAAGTCAGATGAAGTATTACCTACAAGCTTCTTGATTGTATCTGTAGTAAAGATGATAAGCTGTTCACGGAAGCCTATCATACCTGTAACATCAAAGCCTACGTTTATTGTACCAGCACCATTACCTGTAGCAAAATCATTTACTGTGTTAGGTGCTGTAAAGAATATCTTACTGCCCTTGGAGTAGAAAGCATGGTTCTTAAATACTACAACATTCTCTGCACCCTGTACGTCTGTGCTATTTGATGAAGATAATTGTGTAGTACTACTACCACTAGCATTAAATATTATAGGATAACTTTTACTATCAACAAAGATTGTTTTATCTTCTTGAGTAAAGTTAAAGGATGCATATCTTGCTTTTAATGTATTTGTGGAAGAGCTTGTACCTACATGCGCCCAAGCAGTTCCTGTGCCATGATAGTATGCTGTTTTATTTAGATCTCCATTAGCTAGTGTTCCATAAGCTGCCACTGCATTAGCATCTACTTTTCTAGCTACAACAACTCTGCCTGAAGATACAACCTTCATAGCTAAGACTTCACCTGTACCCGGAACTGCTGTGGTACTAAACTTGCTATAACCTTTTAGCTTACTGTAACCACCCTCTCTATCAGACTCAAAGTTCTGTAGTATAGTAGCAGAGCCTACAGCATTAGTACCCTGTTGTAGTGGAGTAAGGTTGGAGATTAACCCACCCTTGAACTCCATAGGGAATGTAGTCCATTGTACTGCCATTAGAAGCTAACTCTTCTATCTCTTAGGTATGGTGTTCTATTTATATTTATAGCTCTTAAATCTTTTATTTGTTTCTCAAACTTATCTAAAGCTAAACTTGCAGCTTGGGTATCACCTCTAAACTGGAATGCGTAATACATAGCACCGTCTATTATAGCAAACCTATACTGCTGTGGTAGTGACGGTACATCTAAAGGGTTCTCTAAATCATAGCCCATTGAGTAATACTCATAAACTATGGTGTAAGATTTGTCAGGTACAGGGTGACAGATTAGCTCCCTACTAGGTGTACGTACAATAAACTGAGGAACACCACGTATACTTGTATCTGTATTAAACTCATCATCAGCGTACTTCTCCAACCATTCTTCATATACTAGTGACTTTAGTTTTACTGTTCCTGTGTTGAGACTATTGTCTCTCTTTACACGAAACGAGTTCATGTTAATTGTTTTAGCATCTGTAGGGTAATAGTACTTCATAGCACCTGCAGCCAATACGAGATCAGACTGCACATGGTTCCAAGGCCATTCAAACTCTTCTTGATTGATATGTCTGACTGCAGAGTTGACTGCATCTTTAGCTATACTGTAGTAGCCAGTAGCTGCTGCAAAGTTTGTAGAGGTAAGTGCTACCTCATTTAGTCTGTGGTTAATGTCGTTAACTAAGCCAACAAAATCATAAGCCATGTTTATCTTTCCCTAATAGGTAATATTACAGAACGCTCGTATGTAAGTCCTTGAGTAGTGTTTATACGAACAGTAATATTATACCGTACATTGTTTGTTCCTCCACCAAAACGTGAAGTAGCTACGTTTCCAGAAACAGTACCTGCTATAAACTGTAAGTTATTTACTACTTGAGCAGTTGATACTTGAGTCTTTGTTCCATCTGCAGCATCTACAAAGAAAACTGCTGAAGCTATAGTGTCAGAACCTAGAAACCTAGACCAGTCTACACTGAAGTCTGCTGTTTCATCTGGGTCTTTTTCAGGCCATTTGTAAGACATTTGTTATCCTTAGTTTAGTATGTATACTACGTTGTCTGTTCTTACAGGACTTATAGTTACTGTTCTGTTTTCTGCAGGGATGTATACAGTTCTATTACCTATAGTAGGTGCAATTATTGTTACCGTTCTACCTCTGCTAAAGTTGTCTGCGAAGTCATCAAACGGAAACAGTACGCCAGTAGGATCATCTAAGTTCTGCGCTATAGTAGCATTTATACTACCTAATGTAAAGTTAGCTAATCCAGTTATGCTAGGTACTACTTTGTCTATCACAGCAGCTACAGATGCAGAAGTATGTGTAGCTTTACCTTGTGCTGATAATGATATAGGTACTCCGCTAGTAGTTATAGTGTTACCCATTCCGTTACCATGTACAGTACAGTAATATCTTAGTCCTATTCCAGGTGCAGTACTTGGTACAGCAAAGGTTACACTTGCCCCAGACTGACCAGGAGTACCACTACTTGTTACACCATCTGTGTAGCTATTGTTGCCACTCTTAAAGGCTAGTGGGTGTCCAGACACAGATGCATTACTAAGATCAAATGTGTATGTTGTTCCTCTTACAAGTTGTAGCGTTGGTGCAGTTACACCGTTTATAGCAAACTTATTACCACCACTATTTACTACAGTTACAACAAAGGTTGTGGTGCTTGCTACTGTGGTTACAGTATTGCCCATACCGTTGCCGTGTACAGTACAGTAATACAATGCTGGCTGTGTGCCTGTAGCAGGAACTACGTAAGTTACTGTTGCCCCTGACTGCCCTGCTGTTCCGCTTATAGTTATTCCTGTAGTTAGTGTATTACCAGAAGCATCTTTAAATCTAAATGGGTGTCCACTGTTAGTGTTGTCACTTACATCAAAGACGTATGTTAATCCTCTTGTTAGTGTTAGTGCTGCAGCCTCTACACCATCTATGTAATACTTGTTACCACTTCCGCTATTAGCTACTGTTACTGTATAGTTGTGTCCTGTTGGTTGTACATTGTCACCAAAGACTTCACCAGAGATAGCACCTTGTGATGGTAGGTTTGTATTAGCTACACCTGTTATGCTTGGTACGTTAGCTGTGAATGTTCCTAGTAGTGAAGGGTGTGTGACGTTTGCTTTACCTGATGTTGTTAGTGCTGCTATGCTTGTAGTGCTTGCTACGTTAGCAGTAGTTATATTTGCTTTACCGTCAATGTCAAGTGCAGTGTTAGTTAATGTAGCAGAAACCCCTGTTAATGCAGGTAAAGTTACACCTCCAGAAAACTGAGGAGAGTTTAACGCAGAAGTTACAGACACACCAGCAAGAGCAGCAAATATGTTTTGCTTGGGTTCTGTTGAGAACGGTGTCTCTGCTACTGCTGCGAAGCCAAACATTAGTCTGCCTCTGCTATGGTGTTACCCTCTGCCACCCATGCTTGTATAGCTTCCCAGTGGCGGTTGTCCTCTGACATTGGTACGAACATTTCTTGACCGTCTATTACAGCTTTAACATTTTTATCACCAAGACTTTCGTTGTATTTAGCTGATGTAATATTCATTTATAACTCCGCATCTGCTGTAAAACCAGTATGACCACCTGATGTTGTTCCTGCTATATAAGAGTAGGCATATTGGTAATTAGGTAAATAAGAAGTACCACCCCATTGAACAGCATCTCCTGCTGTCGATGCCATTGTTGGCTGCGCTCTCATTGGAACAGGTAAAAATATATTAGCAATAGCATTTACTCCATAAGCTGTTAAATAAACTGGGTATCCAGCTTTGTAAAAATAACGAAAACACTTGCTTGAAGTAACTCCCACTGGTTCATGCTCAAACGGCGTACTTTGCGGCCCAACTTCTAACTGGCATCCTGTCAAGAAAAACGTAGCGTTTGTAGTTGTCATTACAGCGTCTGTTCCAAGACCGTCTGCCCATTTATT
>JGI24005J15628_10000690_pt1 | contig 18879 bp, 25 predicted proteins | sample LinPmetageLP40_FD_15628 | JGI IMG/M metagenome (IMG submission 15628)
TTTTAAGCTATATAAGTTATCTAATTTTCAAACAGGAGTGAAGTTTTATGTCATGGAATTTGCCTAGTCTCTATCAATCTTTTATTCATCTTTCTCGTTATTCTCGTTGGTTACCCGAAGAAGGTAAACGTGAAAATTGGGAAGAAACTGTGACTAGGTACTTTGACTTTTTTACTGATCACCTGAAAGATAACTGTAATTATGATGTAGATCCTAAGTTGAGAACGGAACTTCAAGAAGCAGTCTTGAATCTAGAAATCATGCCCTCGATGAGAGCATTGATGACTGCTGGAGAAGCCCTTAAGAGGGACAATATTGCAGGGTATAATTGTGCCTACGTTAGTGCAAGTAAAGTCAAGTCGTTTGATGAGATTCTGTACATTCTTATGTGCGGAACTGGAGTTGGGTTCTCTGTAGAACGTGACCTCATCAAAACTCTGCCGACGATAGCTGAGGAGTTTGAAAACAGTGATACTACGATTGTTGTACAAGATTCGAAAATGGGCTGGTCGAAAGCGTATCGAGAGTTGTTTAGCTTGCTCATTGGAGGTCAAGTTCCAAAATGGGACACAAGCAAAGTTCGTTCTGCCGGTGCGCGCCTTAAAACTTTTGGAGGAAGAGCAAGTGGACCTGAACCTCTTGAAGACCTCTTTGAATTCACCGTCGAAACCTTTAGACGAGCAGCGGGTAGAAAACTTACTTCTATCGAATGTCACGATCTCATCTGCAAAATTGCAGAGATTGTGGTTGTCGGAGGCGTTCGCAGGTCCGCATTGATTTCTCTATCATCTCTCACCGACGAGAGAATGAGAGATGCAAAGACTGGACAGTGGTGGGATGCAGATCCACAACGTGCATTAGCAAACAACTCAGTTTCCTATAAAGAGAAGCCAGAGACTGGTATTTTCATGGAAGAGTGGTTGGCTCTATACAAGAGTAAGTCGGGTGAACGTGGTATCTTCAATCGTGAAGCTGCACAGAAGCAAGTCGAAAAGGCCAATGAATTTAGAACTCGACTAGAATCAGACTTTAGAACTAGAGAAGTTGATCATATTTTTGGGACAAACCCATGTAGTGAAATTATTCTACGAGACAGGGAATTCTGTAATCTTACTGAGGTGGTCGTTCGAGAGAAGGATACAGATGAAAGCCTAGAACGTAAGGTTCGTCTTGCCACTATCCTTGGAACATGGCAGTCAACACTAACAAACTTCAGATACTTGTCTGGAGATTGGAAGAAGAACTGCGAAGATGAACGGCTTCTTGGTGTCTCCATGACAGGGATCATGGACTGTAAACTGACACGGGAAACAAAGAACCTCCCAGATCGTCTAGAACGCTTCAGAGCAGCAGCCATCATCACAAATAAGGAACATGCGACTACACTAGGTATCCCACAGTCCGCTGCGATTACCTGCGTCAAACCGTCAGGAACCGTCTCTCAGCTCGTTGACGCTGCTTCTGGTATCCACGCTCGTCACAGTGAGTACTATGTCAGAACCGTGAGAGCGGATAACAAGGATCCTCTGTGCATCTTCATGAAGGACAAGGGCTTCCCTTGTGAGCCAGATGTCATGAAGCCAGATCACGTTACTGTCTTCTCTTTCCCCATACAATCACCCAATCGTTCTATTACCAGAGATGAAATGACGGCAATTGAACAACTAGAACTTTGGCTAATGTACCAACGACATTGGTGTGAACACAAGCCATCTGTAACTATCACGGTTCGTGAAGAGGAATGGCCTATTGTGGGTGGTTGGGTGTATGATCACTTCGATGAGGTATCAGGTATCTCATTCCTCCCTCACACAGATCACTCGTATAAGCAAGCTCCATATCAGGAGTGTACGAAAGCCGAATATAAAGAACTATTAGGAAAGCTCCCTTCCGTAGAATGGGCTGCCCTATCTGAATATGAAATGGAAGATAACACAACGGGAACGCAGACATTTGCCTGTTCAGGAAATGCGTGTGACGTTGTTGACTTAACAAGTAGTTGAGTGTATAATAGATTTTTTACCCAGTAAATCCTATAGATGATCTATAGGTACATACTCTAACATAAGGAGAATTATTATGAGTAAACCTACTGGTACGTGTCCCGCTACTGGATGTAGCAATGATGTTGTTGGAAGCTGGCTTGGAAAGATCGGGATCACCCGTTCGCTCCTCATTACTCTAGCTCTCGTCCCCTTCGCATGGGATGGTGTTCTTTGGTTCCGCGATGCGATCGCTACTGTTTGGGATGCTGCCACCACTTGGGGCGGCTGATCTTTAAAGGAGATTAGACATGATTAATATTGGAACAATTCTTCTTTCTGCGCCTCTTATGACAGGCGGTGTGGATACTGTGAACGCCCATGATTTAATCATGGCTGTTCGTGATGACTCTGCGACTCACACGAGTCTAAAGTCTGAGGATTCCCCCTTCACTCTTGACGTTACTGGTTTTCTCCAGTTCCGTTATCTGTTCAATGATGGTGGATCCAACACCTCTACTCGTGGTTTTGATGTAGAGCGCGCCCGAATTCAGTTTGCGGGTAAGGCTTATGACTTTGACTATACAGTCAGTGGTCAGTGGAGTGACACCGAATTCGAACTCAAGGATGCTTTCCTGAGTCGAAACTTCGGTGGGTTTGATGTGAAGGCAGGACAGTTCGTCACCAGCTTCTATAGTGGTTACGTTGCTGATCCTACTACTCTTGTCTACGGTGATTACAGTGTCACCGCTTTGACTTATGGACAGGGACGTTCACAGGGATTCGAAGTGAGCCGAGGTTTTGATGCCTTCACCGCTTACGTTTCCTACAACGATGGCTTCAACACCGACAATAGTAATTTCGGTGATAACGATTATGGTATCAGTGCGCGCCTCGAATACGATGCACTTGATAACCTGACCATCGGTGGTGCATTCGCAAACCAGAACACTTCTACCGATAACTACAATAGTTTTACGGTTGATGCTGCTACTGAGTTCGGTGCATTTGATTTTTCTGCTGCGTATGTTGCAGCCAACTGGAATGGCAGTTGGAACAACTACTCAATCGTTGGAACCGCAAGCTACGATCTTGATGATCAGATTCAGGTCTTCGGACAGTATGAATATGGTGTTCTTGAAAGTGGAGCTTCGGATCTCAACTTGGGAACTGTCGGTGTGAATTATATCTTTAATTCAAATGTCCGCTGGACTAACTCTGTTGGTTATGCTTTCAGTGGTGTAGATTCTGGCTATAACCTTACCGACACAGGATGGGAAACTTCTGCTGATAGCGGACAGTATCTCATTCGTAGTATGATTCAGATCACCTTCTGATATCACACTACAACTATACGAAAAGACCCCCGTTTCGGCGGGGGTCTTTTTCTTTTTATAGTCCTGTTGGTTTTTCTATCACCACTTCTCCAGTTGGAAGGTTATTCGTTAGACTAACGGTTGTTCCTGGCGTGGTTGTGTAGAAATATGATTCCAATGAAGATCCATGTGCAGTCATACCACCAGCGGCTTTATCAACAAAGTAAGTAGTTCCATTCGGGAATGCTATCGCTAACGTACCCCCCGCAGCAGAGTATGCCGTGTGGAATTGGGTTGCAAATGTCGTTCCTTGTGTTGTCCCGTCGTCAAACGACAGTCTTATTTTATTTTGATCACCTGTCACGGATTGGTAGTTGGAACCAAAAATTTGAATAGAAGAAAGATCATAAGAAGTTTTCAACCACGTTTCGTTTTGACTAGCATCGGTATATGGAGCTTGATAATCTTCTTCGTACTGCTGTGAATCTGAACCGGCGAATGGTTCAAAAATTTCATTATCTTGAGGGGCAATATATCTGACATATGGATTAAACGCAGAGTTGTTGGATATGAAGAGGTATGATTCTGTGAATGGTTCATTTGGTGGATCTAAGAAAAGGCTACGTAATGCAGGGGCGTTGCTAATGCGATCATTAATTCCTTGGTGGACCGTTATGTCCTGCTCGAATCTTAAAATGTTATCAGAGAACCTTTCTTCCACAGCACCATCAACTTCTTTGGTTGCTCTTATCTTGATACGTTTTGCATAGAAGTTCTCATGCGTATCGGCATCTAAACTAAAACTGATTAGAGTGCTTCCATGAATTGGAGGAATCAGATCTTCAGAAATATTGAACTTCTCTGTTTGTGATACATATTCATCATTTGCTGTTAAATACGATGAAGGAACTTCATAAGCGCCGATCGTAGAGTGACCAATTCTTCTCTTTCTGTTCATATCAAACGGCACATGTATTTCTACTCCCAAGGTTCCTCCACCTTTTAGTGGTGAATCATCCAGTAGATCGTGACTAAGTATATCCAGTTGATATGGGGATTTCATTCCTGCGGGTATACTGGTTCCTCCACCCCATGGAATCATTGATCTAAATTGGGGCGGGTTGTCTGCACGCAACACGTTCATGATATCAAGTTGTGAATTCGCATTACCGTTGAGAGGACCGTCATCCCAGCGGAAGTTTCTTTCTGTTCGAAGGGGAGTTGTGTCCACATTGATATATGGCCACGAGATACCCTGTCTATCAACATCTTCCCCATTGATTTGATGATATGTGTCTTTATATGGTAGTCCTAAACCTCTGTGTATCCAATCAAACTCGTGAGACCATTTGCTAATAAAGTTATTTCTGTAAACGATTGCATCATGTTCAAGGGCTAACGGAAAAGTGGTTCCTCCGTAGAAGTTAGTCAAGTACGGTTCAGTGCCTGATTTAATTGTCATTATACGATTGGTACCGGCGCCGGCAACGCCGGCGTCGTTAGGAGACATCTCACCGCCGCGTTTCTCAATCTCCATTCCAAGTCCATTGAGAAGATTTAGATTGTGTACAGTGTTTTGATACCAAAGAAGGTGTCTTTGACTTGGTGGTTGAAAATTCAATCCTGTGTTGTTGGGTATTGGAATATTTGACCATACATTATTGATATATGCCATATCATTATAACCATGATTATATGTTTTATCACCAGTTAAATTTCCACCCTGTCCATCTAGGACAAAATCGCAATATGCATATAGACTATTTTCTATTGTGTGTACACTGTCTATAGCTTTCGTTGCAAAAATTTGCACTGAATCACAATGGTTGGCATCTCTACCACCAAGGGTACACCAACCTATTACGGGGTGGGTGTTCTCGGGTAAAATCGGAGTCGTGGAGAAATCATCATAACTCGCAGTTCCCCTATGCTCCAAAGATAGTCCCTGTGCTGTGATCCCTACCGCCCATGCAACGTTGTATTGACCCCTATCGATCTTTCCATTTGGATTTCCTTGGAATTGAGCTTTAACGTAGGGCCACTCCCTCACTCTACCATTATCCTCATCACGAGCTGCTGATGGCCATGTTGTTCCTGCTAAACGGAAAAGAAAGTCTTGAGTTGTTCCCCATCCCTGCACATCAGGGTTTGCAGNTATCGGTTTTGATGCATCGAATAGAATCTGTCCCCATGCGGTAATTCCTAAGTTGCTGTCTTCATACTTAAGCATCGTGCAGTATATTGGTTCATAGAATTTATTATTTGAATTATATGTAGATCCCGGAGTTGGATCATATATTGCCGAACCAACGATAGTTTTGGCTAAATCAATTTGATCATCTACATTCATACCATCGGTGACAGACTTATCTGTAAAAAACCACGGTGAAGATTTTTCTGGTGATATGCTGTGGTGTCGAGATGCTTTGTTTGTAGTAAATACAGATAACGTTGGAGGTTCTCTGTCCTCTACGTTTCCAAAATACGGATCTCCGTTAGTGGTATTCGACCCGTATAGCTCTCCCCATTGCCTATATGTGGTTAGATTGTAGTTATCTTCACTGACTGGATCTTCCTGCCATGGTAGATTTACGTCTAATAAGTTTGTATGGTTCATTTTTTGCCATATTGTTCCCGTTGTCGTGAGATCTTCTTCCGTCGAATCATCTGTACTTGCGGTTGGATCTGCACTATCAGGATCTGCAACACCCGCTGAAACTTTTGGCCAAGACAATGTAACTCCCGCTGGGGAGTTTAAATTCTGTAGTCGTATATACTCTTTCAATGTTCCCGGTTCAAAGAAGCGACTTCCGTTCTCATCAAGATCATCGCGGGACAAGATCGTATTTCCAGTATATCGAATCGCAGCATAATATCCGTTGAACTTTGCATATGGTGACGCATCAACCCTGTCTTCACCTTCCTCAGGCTGATTTGGATCGAACCATATTCTCCTCCAGCTCGCAAATACATGATTATTACCTTTGACAGTTACTGATGCTGCCATGCTGTTTTGTTTTAAATTATCGCCGTCGTTTTTTACAATATCAACATTAATAAGATTTACAAATGCAATACTGTTTTCGTCCCCACCTAAAATTTTTGATCGACTTGCTGCTGATCCCGACAGGAGAACACATTGATCTGGAACGTTTTCTCCTTTTATGAAAGCTCCCTTTGGGTGTATTTCACCATATGAATAATTTTTTATCACAACATCATGCAACCAAAATAAATCAGATTCAGCGGTATGACCAGCAACCATGTCGGAGGCATTGGTTTTTGTTCTAAGTCCTAACTCCGTCTGATCAACTCTGGTCTGTGATCTTTCCATTGTAACACGTTGAATGCTGAAACAATTTAGGGTTTTGTTTTGATCTAGTAGACTAAAATCAGAAGGGTGGTTTTGCCACGGCAGTTGAGTACCAGTCAACTCAGCTTCTGCTTCGGTGAGTGTGAGTATTATTTCTTCTCTGGGTACGTCGAAATCACCTCTTACAATAAACCAACCTCTCTTACAAACAGGTGTTCTATTTTCGGAAGTTTCATTTCCTACCTTCCGAGAAACGTTTTGTCCAAAGTGTTCTGCGGTGTATGTGCCTGCTAATAAAACAATTTCACTTCTCGTAACATCCACATATTGATCGTTTGTGCCATCTTCTGTGATATGTCGAGACGTATCAGTATCAGCAAGATCTCTAATTACTTCTAGAGCCTTTCCTGTGGTTTTTAATGGCTTTTCCCGCGTACCATCACCAGTATTATCATTACCATTCGGATCCATGTATACAGTAATGCTTGGTAATGTTGACTCTGTGTTTGCTTTTAGAACTGTTCCTATCTGAGAGAACTCTCCAGGCACTGTTTTCTTATCAAAGAAATATGATCCCCTTCCTCCAGAAAATCCCATGTAATATCCCGTAAGTAAAGCCATATCCTCACCAAGAACAACATCCTTGTCATGTTGATGTATTCTAGGGACACCAGAGTTCGGTCTTACGATTGCTCGCAATTCCATGTTGTTTGTGAATTCATTATTACTTGTTTGATCTGAATTCTTTGGATTTATAACATCGGCTTTATTGACTCGGACACAGTACTCTGGTAGATTGGTGTATGGGTTTAGTTCCTGTTCTGTTACCTTGACACCATCTCCACCATTGAGAAAGAATTCAACCTCTTTGATTCCCTCTGCGTGGTATGCCATGAGTCCAAAATGAATATGTTCGGGATCTACAGTTTGTTCGGTATCACCCTCCCTATATAATTGGAATGGATATTCAGTCCAGCGGGAGATTGGCTTATATTTGTGTCCAGATATACCAGAATCACCGATAGCAGCCTCTACTGGGAATAGTCCATTAAAACCAGTTCCCGAAGTAATATCCTTAATCTCACCCATACGAAAGTTCTCCAAATGTCAATAGCCGGTATAGACTATAGTTTAACTTGTCCTGCTATATGTATCTTTACAGGAAAAACGAGAGATAAATTTACCTTTGATAAATGCCTATTTTTCTTCCTAACAGACGTACAGAAGCAAGCAAAGACGTTCGCAAAGAACATAGTCGGAGAGAGACTTAGTTCATATTCACAGGAATGTGAGCGATACGATAGTATCTCGGAATGGGCTTGTGATAAGGTTCTAGGTTCTCAGCAAGTAGCCCTTGAGGGGTATGCATACGGTGCGAAAGGACGAGTGTTTCACATCGCAGAGAACACTGGTATTCTAAAGTACAAGCTCTACCAGAGAGGGACACCCATCGAGATTATCGAACCCACTCGCGTGAAGAAATTTGCCACTGGTAAGGGCAATTCCCCTAAAAGAGAGATGTATGATTTCTTTTACGCCGAAACAGGAGTCAACCTGAAGGATCTAGTGACACCAGATAAAAAAGATATCACCAATCCAGTCGGTGATATCGTAGATGCTTATTACATCTGCAAGTGTTTACATGATTCTATTGGCTGAGATAATCAACAATCTGATCGTAATCTGTTAATATTTTATCTTTAGGTTTACGACAACCATCATGTATCCATGCGTCAACATACAAAGTTCTTTCGTGATCCTCGTCTAGCATGGCTCTAATCACTATCTTTTGAGATCTTGTTATGCGTTGGGGATTGACACCAACAGCCAATTCATCGTCAACGTTTCTAACTCGGGCCCAACCATCTCGATATGGTATATCGTACATTTCGTTATACGATGTTGGACTTTTTTTTCTAAAGTGACCGGTCCAATTTTTTTCTACCCACTTAAGGTGACTGTCGCACTGATATGTTGCCCCCCGTGGATCAACCCAGAGCAAATCTGGGTAAGTTCTCATTGTTTGGGTGATCTTTCATTTCGGACAAACAAGTAAATACCAGCACCCAAAATAGTTATCCAAATGATAAACGCATAAATGTGATTGTAGTCTTTGGTGAGATCACCTTGTTCTACAACAACGGGGGGATCTTGTCTGTCTGGTCCTTTTAGAACTTGACCACCTGCGCAACCAACTAACAATAGTGTAGACAGAAGTAAACTCTTCATTTATTATCTCCCTTTTGCCGAAGCATTACCAAAATAGAATCCTACAATCGTCACAAGTATTTGTCTGTTTTCTGTCGTAAACAAATATCCGTTTATTGTTTCAAACGAAACATACTTATTTGTACCAAAGAGACCGAAGAAGTCAAGAGGTGCGTGTCGAATTTCTTCTAGCTCCACAACGGTTGGAATAGAGAAAAACGGTAGAATAAATGGAGCTAAAATAGTACCAAAGAGTATGCATAAAACTATGAAACGACGAACGGCCTTTCCAGCGTCAACAGAAACTCTCTCAACGGCAGCGTTGGCGGCTTCTGTGCGCTTGTCTATAAGAGAAAGTGTTCTTTCGAATCTCTCCTTTTCGTCCTGTCGCTTCTCCGCAATAGTCCTGAAAATAAATCCTGCGATACTTCCTCCTACTAAAGAGAGGAACTCTGCACTCAAAAAGGTTTCTAACATCACGAACTCCTGTGTATCAAGTACGCCATTTCCCCTGTCTTGTCGTTCTGTACTAGAACGGGTTGACCTGGATTTCTATGAGCGTACTTTTTGATATTTCCATTTTCTTCATTTTCCATGTCAAAGTGCTTCGACCATCGTTGGAACTTTTTCCTACCATTGATGGCTTTTAGATATTCATCTGAGTTTACTTTGTAGACAGGCATTCCTGCAAACGTTTCTTCGGTATACATTCCAGTTCTTTCCTTCTTCTCCATCAAGTTATATCTTGAGAGAGGAATGAAATCATCCTTTAACACACAAGAACTTCCGAATCTAAAAAGAGATTCTCCGAGGTATTCTGTGAACGAGGTGATTGGTTGTGTAAGAAGAACCTTTTGATTTTCTATAATGTAAGTACCACGATCGATGATTTCCGCAGTTGTTCTTTCTTCATGAAAGTCAAATCTATCTTCTACCTCATATCCACTGTCTTCGAGATACCACACCATTGCTCGTTCGAACAATGTTTTATCGTTTAGTTGCTCCGAATGACTTTCTTTCAGAAGATAAAGAGCGGCAGCGAAAGATCCTATTCTTGTCTTTCCTGCCGGTACTTTAGCGAGTATCTTTTTGAGGTTCCACACTAGTGTATGAAGAATGGTATATGATGCTTTTTCTTGGGATGTCTGTAGATCTTTTCTCTTCTTTAAGATCTTACCATTCTCATCGACTATACCCAACTCATACGCTTCGGTTTCACTCCAAGGCGTTGTCATTAGCTTGATGAATTTGTATGCTATAAATGAGTCTACTACGCCTGCCATTACACACTCCTAAGATGATTTATTATTTCTTGATTCAAATGAATCGAGTCTAAATCTATATTTTCTATCTCTTTTGGTAAATAGTTTAGATAAACTAAAAAGGTCTTTAGGTAAGAGTGCAGTTCAGGTTCGGTTTTGTAAAACANGATTCTAGAAGAAGCTGCTGGTCCGAACACATTCCCAAGGATTATCAAATGATTTAATATTAATCGTTCTCTTAATATNCCGTTCTTTTCGTACTTCCTGAATAATCGCTTAACGTATTTTACTCTATTCAAATCTTCGTGAAACTCATCNATACCCGTGCAAGTGGGATTTTCATAGTGCTTCATTGCGTACATTATAAAGTTTGATTCATTTAACGAAGAAAATTCCATTTTGTTCCAATATCAATCGTCGATAATACTCTCCAGAGTTTCCTGAAGTAGATAACTTGTTACAGTATCTATGTCACTTTCATCTAGTTGCATTTCATACTTTTTGGCAGCAGATTTTACGACATAAGCAAAGCCCTTAAATGCTTGTGCTTCAGTCATTGCTCTGGATGGATATGTTAGATCCCCATCGACTCTGGTAACAACGTCTTGAATTAGTGGCTTGATCTTTGACTCGAAAAGTTCATCATCGTTGTCGATTTTGAGCTTAAGTTCAAGAGCTTCACCTACGAGTTCATCTTCTTCAGATGTCTCGTTTACAAAGTGAAGTTTACCTTCAAGACTGATGTTTCCTTCACCTGATGATCGAACAGAAAGGACTAGAGGCGAACCGAACTTTTCGGTTGCTAGATCCTGCTCACCAATTTCACCAGTTGGTCCAAATTTATCATCTAACTTGTAACCATAGACTTCGCCATAGTACTTGACTTCATATGAAGTGATGTCCCCGTCAGAAACACCTTCGTTGCAGTTGAAGTTGAGTCCGACTTGGTTCAGTCGAATCTTTAACTGCTCTAGTCTCACCTTTGGGTTTAGATACTGACCAGATAGAAAGTTTTCGATGAAAGCGTTTACTTTACCGAGCTTATCTTTAGCTGCGAGGTTCTGGTGTACACCGTCATCTTGGTGTAGGGACTGTCCCTGATAGCCAAACATGGAGTACTCAGACTCGACAATTAGCTTTTCTCTTAGATCTTTAAATCGTTGCATCATTCACTCCCAGATTTGTTTGCCATTGTATCATAAACACGACGATAGAACTCTGCTGACATAGTGTGATCAACAGCTAGTTTGTGCTGTCTAGCTGCACCATAGAAGTGTTCCTTCATGACCTCAGCTAGTTTTTCAGCAGTTCTTTCCCCTAGTGGGATCTGTGTAATACTATCCGCACAAGCCTGTACGGTTTCATTGACTGCCTCTGGTAGGATATTAGCATAATGTTCTTTATCATGCTTTTCCATGAGTTTAGCAATATCGTTTACTGCGTTCTTGTATTTGGGATCGTTAAACATTTTTTGATTCCTCCTCGGAATAGTATTTATATTTATATAGCCTTTCGTATCGCGTTAAACAGCGATCTGGCTAATCGTTTTGTCGTTGCTTTCGGTAAGCCTTGTGAAAATAGATCAAAATCGTCGTCCTGAACTGCTGCTCTCATCTTGGTTCCAGACATTCCAGTTGTCCCCTCGGCATCTGGATCTCTTTCACCAGAAGATATCACCTCAAAGTTGTCAAACTCAAAGCTCTTCTTTTTATCTGTGTGTTTGATGTACTTTGAAATCTCTCTCTTCATGTCCGCGATTCTGTCTCCACCAACGATAAGCACTACATTTTTGTACCCTTGATCGCTGAGTTGTTTCATCATATAGAACGGATTGATGATTCTAGCATCTTCGTGTACTGTTGCCTTTGGGAACATCGCACGTAGAAATCTGACTTTATCTTTATAACGAAGAGGGTTTTTTACGTTGTTCTGACTTGGGCTAGTGTAGATTCTACTTTCAAACCCCATCCTCTTGGCGACTGAAGTTACCTTATCGACAACTTTCTCGTGACCAGATGTTGGGGGTTGGAAACGCCCAAAGGTTACAACAATACCTCTCCCTCGTTTTTTCACTTCATTTAGCATATTATTTTCTTAGTTTTAAGAATGATCTCTTTTCTTTTGCCTTTTTCTTTGCCTTGACTTCAGAGTCTTTCTTCTTTTCGCGTCTCTCTTGTTTTTCGATGCGGTTATCTACGGCAACTTCTTCGTTGTATATCCAACGTCCACCGACTCGTTCAAAAGAACCCCCGTGAAGTTCAACGTACTCTTTCATAAGTACAGCTCTTCTGGAGTTGTTTACGATGGATTCTAGTTTTCTTTTGCTAATCATTTTTTACCCTTCCAGTCCTTCTTGACTGTGAAATTAGATCTTGAAAATTCTAGTCTATCGACTAGTTTATAAGCGTTTTTCTTGAATTTATCAATGGCAACAAATCCCTCTGGTGAGGTTATTTTGTATCCATCGGTGGTTCGTATGAACATGCCAAGGGACTTCACTTTTTCGAATTTTCTCACAAATCGAATTTTTAGTTCAATAAGAGCATAATGAAGATCGAAAATATCTTTAATGTTTTTTCTGTTTTTGTTAAGGTATGAGATGATAACATCTAGTTTTTTCTTCTTTTGAAGTTTACCACGTTCTGTCTTCAAAGAAACTATGGCTCCCTGCATCTTGTCGTTCACGAATTTTGTGAACTCCTCCGCAGAGTAACGCATCCTACCTTGACGGACTTGTGCGTTTCCATAGATTTTCAAATCGTCTATTATTGATTTCTTCGATGTGAATTCATCAATGAATCTACGATGTTTAGCGAATGCCACCTTAATCTTGCTAATTTCATCCTTAGCAGATTCGGTCTCAGCCGCTGTGAACGTTGCGGTTCCTGATGTGTCCCGAAAGTCTGCGTCGGTAAACCATACATCATTTACCTTCTTCAGACCACTCACATTCGCTCCAAACGATGCCTTCATACCAATCATCGTTTTACCTGTATATGTAGTGTGCCAAACAACTCCTAGTTTGGCTTTTTTTATTTTTTGTGCAAACTCACTTTCAGACTTTACGGCATACGTTATCGTATTTGGCGTAAAGGTTAAATATGATTCACCATCAATAGTTTGTTTATCAACATCATCGGTGAACATCATGTCACCCTGAAGAACACCTTTGATTCCCAGTTTGGGTAGGTGTTTCAGTGCAACTTGCAGTTTATCGGCTAGTCCACCTTCGTGGTTTTTACGAATGTCTGCTGCTGTGTAGTTGATCTTTGGAGTTCTTGAGTTGAATACCGACTTGCTACCAACGAAGAACTTACCGTTCTCTGGGTGTGTCCCCGCAAATATTGCAGGCGCACCATCCCATTTGACAGTTACGTTTACTCTGCTTTTAGAGTTACCCTCAACCATGTCTAGGAGGGATTCGCAGAACAAAATGGCATCTTTCACACCCTTTGATCCTTCGTTAAAAAGGGAATCTTCAAGATGCTCTAGATGTAGATTTTTGCTTTCTGCTAAATAAGTACAGAACCCATGCATGTTAAACTCCTACCGTATGTAGGAAAAACTAAAGGAGAATACGATGGCAGACAGAATTTACAGGCAAGCGACTCCCGTTGTTGCTGGACAAATCTTGGCTAAAAATGGAGTGATGATTGTCGGGGGTGGAACTGCTGACTTGAAGTTTTATAAACCAGTAGATTATAGTAGTGGTCTTTCGATTGGTGGTATGGGAGTACAGTCAGCAACTGATCACTTTCAGACATTCACTGGAACTGTTCAGGGAGCCGTTATCCCGATTTCAGTTCATACTCTAGTACGAGCGGATGCAGGAACTACCGTTTACAAACTTGCATGATGCTTGTTGTATTCGTCAATATAATCCTTTAGCAACGACACATACTGGAGAGGGTTCCCCTCGAACACCTGAACTTTGCCATCTTCACAAGAAATGAGGATGGCAAAGTTGTCTATTGCAGTCCCAGTTCTTTCTTGCCACATGATTGCATATGCAGTTGCTTGTAGGAAGTAGTTTTCGATCTGACTCTTGCTCTTGGAACGAGTCGCTCCCTTGAAGTCAATAATCGAGAGTTTACCATCATACTCTGCAACACAGTCAACACGTCCTGCGAGCTTCATGGTGTCTGACCACAATGCTGCTTCTTGTGCATGAACGTTGTCGATCTTGTCGAGTTCTGGTTTGAGTTGTAAGAACAGTTCAAGCGTGTCAGGCATCACCTTATCGTTTTGAATCGGTAGATCAGGATCAAACTCATTGTTGACATAATCTTCAATCAACGAATGGAGCTTGTTTCCTCTGCTGGTGACTCGACTTGCTTCTTTGGGGTTGTCTCGTCTCCACTTAGCAAAGAAGTGTTGCTTCTTCCATCCAGTGACGCTCGTCACTGAAGGATACTTGCCAGTTGGAGTTTCGTAGAGCCGTTCACCATCAATGTTGACGGTGTTTAGGTCTTGTAGATCATTATCAATATGTTTAAATAGTTTCTTCACAAGCATATTATAGCATCAATCCTCTTCTTTGTCAACTACTTCTTCGAACTCTGGCTCTTCTTTTTTAGGCTCTTGTTCTGGTGTTTGGTTTCTGTTCTGCCACTGTTGGTGTTGTGCGGCATCGCTACCTGGCTGTCTTACAGCTTGTACCCATCCAAAGAAATCTTTCATACTCATCCTTGTTCTCTCACTTTCTTTAGTCTTTCGACTTCACGTTTTTTCAATTTAGGCAACAAACGTTTTGCTATCTTTTTTAGTCTAGCGGCTGGAATCTTTTCCAGTCTCTTATCAATCATGCCTTTTTCCGCATAGGACAGTTCATTGTAGTTTTTACCAGAAGAATACTTCTTCTTGAACATGGTCCTAGCAGCTTTATTCGCTTTCATGAGGAGATCCGAATGTGTCTTCATTCTTTTCTCCTTCTGCTTTCTGCGGAACGCTCGTCTCTTCGCAGTTCTTTTTGCGATTTGACCACGTTTCTTTCGTTGGGCGGCAGTTAGTCTGACGGCTCGTTCTATAATGTTTCTCATACTTCTTCTCTTGTTACCGTAACAATTTTATTGATCTGTTTCTGAATCGAATTGATTCGATCAGGCCATAGTATGTATTCTTTGTCGGGGTTTTTCATCAGGTTATATAAGAGAGGGAGTATCAGCTTCTCGACCTCTAACATTTTAGTCTTATATACACCATCGAGTTGAACTTTTCTCTCTTCGACTTCATCTATCACGGCACGAATGTTTTCACCCTGCGATTCAATGGTTTTAGACAGTTCATCGTTCTGTAGGGCGAGAATATCGTCTACCTTTGACTCAATTCTTTCAACACCAGAGTTGTATATTTCATCTCCTGGCATAGAAGCTAAGATTAGGTTGAGTCTATCCTCTATCTTTTCTAAAACAGCACTGTCGATCGCGTTAGAAGACGACTCCGTGCTTTCAGGGGAAGAAACTCCGAGATCATCAGCGTCAACAGCAGTGAATCCGAAGTCAAAATCCGAATTCAGATACTCGTCGGGGATATTCATCAATACCCGTCCATTCCAACTGGTGCGAGCGTTTTTCTTCCTGCGGTGATGCCTTTAGTCATCATTTGAGTTCTCTTTTTATGAGCTTCTTGCCCTTTAACAGAAACGGGTGGATCTGAACCAAGACCAGCAACAGATCCGCTGCTGGCGTTGTTTGCGGGCATATCCTCTGAGATGTATTCTTTAAATGATTTCATCTTCCTCCGTACGGGAACTTCTTGTTCAACGCTTCTTTTCTTTTCTTGCAACCACAAGGCTTTCCTGTCTTCTTACTGACTTCTTCAACTACCTTCTTGATGCCTGTAGCTTTGGTGATCTTTTCGATGGTGTCACCGAGTCCCTTGCTCTTGTTTTCTTCACTGTGCGCCATATCTTGCTCCTGTTCTGCTGGATGCTACATCCAGATTTACTTTAGATGCTCTATTAATTACGGGTGACTTCTTCATTTTGTTCATAAGTTCAGACCACTGACCACCAGTGGCTTTGTCTGGGGTGAGGGTAGCATCGACTCCTCCAACTGGAGCGTTGATCCATCCTCTTCTCACTGTATTCTCGGAACACTCAGGACATGGTTCTGTCGTAGGTTCATCTCTTCTTGACATCGGAAGGATGGTGTCCCATGTATATTCGCAAGAATCGCAACAATAATCATAATTCGGCATAGTATATCCTCCTAACTTATATAGGTTATGATACTATATAAAGTATGAATCTCAACGAACTAACTAAAGAGAAGTATTTCAGTCCAAACTTCTTCAAACCATCAAACGTTCTCCCGACGATGATGAACAAGAAAGTTGAAGCGACGAAGCTGCCTGGATTACTCAGGAAATCATTCAAAGATCTTGAGAATATTTCTGGTCTACACAAAGAGATTGCAGAGTATCTAAATGCACTGTTGGATAATGCAATATCCAATAAAACAATACCAGCAACTCTTATACAGAAACTAAAAAAGAATCCGTTTCTAAAAGAAAAGGGCGATAGTAATCGAAAAGCTATTCAGGGTATTAATACTGATTTAGGTGAGATATTTGGTTCACTTTGGGCCGCACATAACAAAAAGTACTTTGGTTTGGATCCAAAAGATGTTTGTATTTTCTTTCCTAGTGCAGACAACGAACCCCTATACGATTACGTCATATATGCCAAAGTTCCCGTCAATGCGGACGGTAAAAAAAGTACGATATGTGAACACAAAAGAGGAAATGCTAAAAAACAAAGCACGTTGAATTCTCAAAAAACAACACTGGTTTCTGCTAAAACAGCGGGAACAGCCAACACGATTAAGTTCCACGATATCATAGGCAAATTAAAACCAAAGAAAGAGCTGTATAAGTTTTGGTCTAAGGGCCCCCCGACCTTGCAATTTCTAATTGCAGAACATCTAGCAACACGAGGTCCACAGCTAGGCCCAATTTATGGTGTACATGAATTGTGTATGGATGGTCATGTGCATAAAGACATCATGTCAAAGAAAACACTGGATGCGATAGTAAAATTATATGAGTCTGTGCCTGGAAGCGTCCCCAGTAACGCTAAGAAAAAAATAACGGAATTGGCTGATGTTGATGATTTAGAAAAAATAGGTGCTGCAATAAAGGGTATCTGCATGGAAGACTCTACCCTGAGAGAAAGATATGTATCTGGAAATAAACTCATGTTAACATCAAACAAGGGTTCTGTTGCTGCCGCAGAAAAAGATATTTTGCTTGGATACCTTTCCGTTGCTGCGGAAAAAATAATAGGGAAAGTTTGCGGAGAACATGGAGATGTTTCCATGGTCGATTTTGTAAAAGATGCCCTATTAGGCGAAGTGGACTACATGGTATACAATATTGGTGGGACGTTAGTTCCAACCTACAACTTCGCAAGCAAAGATGAACTAGACTTTGGTGGCGCACCAAGATCGAAGAACTCGATGTCAGGAAGAATGGTTAAAAACGGTCTTTCCGACGGTCTTGGGTTTGGTCCTCACTTTAAGTGATCAACGGAACATTGCCATGGTCTTACCAATTTCGGTACGCTTACCAGTGGTTTTTCCTTGTGTCGATCTGCGAATTGCATCGCCTTCTAAAACCTTGATGCCCTTTTCGTGGACATCTTCAAACGGACCTTTATATTCCGAAACAACAACACTTTTCAGTTCTTTCCCTAGTTTACCAGAGTCTTCTAGCATACTCAAGATCCTGCCTGCAAGTCGTTCGTTCATTCTTACTCCACTGACTTCACCGAATTCACCTCCGGCGACTACTCGCACCCATCCTTTTTTCATTGCCATCTGTTCTACGCCCTTGTGCATGTCATATGTTCCCATCGCCAGTTGACGGAATGCCTTTCGAGCATCCTTGTCTGGTTCGGGAGCATCCATACCATCATACTCTTTCTCAAGTTCCGCGATGATCGTCTTCATGTCCAATCCAAATTTCTTGGGATCGCTTGCGATCATCTCGACATGGTATGGACTCATTTTATTGTGTAGGTACATCTTCTTCGAACGAGGGTGTATCCAACCCTTATATCCGAAGAGACTATACTCTGCAATGTACTGTTTGAATGAAAGCATCAACAATCCCATTTACGGAGTGCGAGTGCCTTTCGAGTGGGTCGTCCCTTTTCATCCTTCATAGGACCAGGCATTCCACCCATTCTAGCACAGAACGACTTACGTCTACCCGCTGCTTTACCATCAGGATTCTTTGATGCAGTCTTAGCGGAGACTGGTGCTTTTAGATCACTGCCAGGATTCTCTCGTTCATACGATTTACGTCCTGCGGCGTTGAGTCCACCTTCGCTGTTCTTTCCTGCTTTACGTTGCCATGCAGCAGACTTCTCGTCGAGTTCTGTAGATTCCCCAGCCAACTTAGGATATGGTTTTGTGGCAGGTTTTGCGCCCCTGTCCCTTAGTTTTATTTTTACTTTCCTGTCGGGAACAATGAACTTTCTTTTCTTTTTCATGTCGATGTAGGGCTTCTTGTCCTCAGACGCTTCCCCTACATTTTCTTTTCCATCCACATCTCTACGCTTGGTGACGGTAGTTTTGCCGCCAGGTCCAACGGATCGAACCTCATATCCAATTTTCTTTTTTGGATCAAATTTGATTTTGATCTTTTCTTTCTTATCCTCAGAAACTGATGACTTGGGAACACAATTAGGAACCATCTTACCACCCTTCATTTTCATTCCCTTTTGCATGTGGGTGTCCCAACATGCTTCATCAACCTGTTCGACATCTTCCTTGAATACTTTCTTCATGCGAGGG
>JGI24005J15628_10000693_pt1 | contig 18848 bp, 23 predicted proteins | sample LinPmetageLP40_FD_15628 | JGI IMG/M metagenome (IMG submission 15628)
CCACAAACCATGCTGAAAAATTAACCGGCGTACCATCCAAAACTGCGCCAGTGTTTCGACCATCTGCGATTTTTATTAGTTTCAAAGTTTTAATACCCACCTCCAATTGCTTTTTTGTTTAGACGCCGCTGGCGTTTTTCGCGGTTCTTTTTCATAGCCTTTTCTTGTGAACGACTTAGGCTTCTAACTTCTTGTCTTACTTCTTTCATCACTACCTCTTTCCTTGTTAGCTCAATCAAGCGCACTCAGCGAATGCGCTTTGTTGAATCAACTAGATGTTGCGAAACTCCGCTGCCAGTAGCGCGTTGATCTCTCTGCGCTGCCCATCGTCGAAGCACTTCCACAGCGCCTTGACTGAGATCCTGTCCAGTTGTGATTCCCGATCCTCGTAATCATCGTTTAAGACTGGTGCCTTGGCGTGATCCAGAGAATTCCAGAGGGCCAAGTACAACTCGCTGCCGTAGCCGATTCCACCAACACACTCAGCCATCGTGCTTACTGTGACGTACTCGCAATATGAATTTGTTCTTACTCGATTTGTCATCTTCTTCTTCCTTTTCGTTGTTGATGGCATCTATTATACTGACTTCCGTGTCGATGTATACAAGTTTATACAATTAAATGTAAATAAATGCAAAAAAAAAGGCCGCTTATGCGGCCTCCATCTCATCAAACAACTCGTCAAACAAATCGAACTCGTCTTCGGTAGGCTTGGCGTACTTGCCGTCTTCGATTAGCTTGGCTAAGAAAGCTTCCATCTCAGCGGTCATCTTGGCAGAAGATGCTTCAGCAATCTTCACCATGTCGTTTCGGTTCATTTGATCAATCTTCAATACCAGCATCTTCTTCTTCCTTTTGTTGTAGTTTTCCAAGACCTTTCGGTTTCGGCTGGGGACTACCCAGCCTCTTCAGTTGGAGTTAAGAGACAAGCTCTGGGCGCTTGTCTGCGAGCCATTCAAGGGCTTCTTTTTTTGTTGGTGCGCCTTTGACAATTCGCGCACCGTTTTCTGTGGCAGTCCAGCTAAACCCGCTTTTTCTGACAATAATGTCTTCCGCCCCTTTGACAACCCATTCAGCGGTTTCGTTGCCAAAGCCGTTGCCAGCCCAGAATGCGTCTGCTTTTTTAACAAGTTTGATCATCATCTTTCTCCCTGTTGTGTATGTCCTCCATTTTACAGGTTTCCGTGTCGATGTATACAAGTTTATACAATTAAATTAAATTAATTTACTCCATCAAAAGCTGGCTGTTTTCAATCAATCGTTTGCGGTCGTGCAGCCAGAAAACCAATAGGTATCGATCACCCGAATCGACGGGTAACCCGCGATGTAGATTAGAGAATGACGGGAAGATCAGGGCATGGCCTGTGGGCAGCGGGTTCAGCACCCCGTGATTATGAAACTCCGTGCCTCCGCCTTTGTAGTCTCCGGTGTTCAACGGAATCACCACGCTGATGTCTGAGCTCTCATCGTGGTGCCAAGCGCCCTGAATTTTTTCCTTGATATTGTAGTTGGCTATTTGCACTGACGAAATCTCGGCGCAATCGCGTTGGTAAAGGCACCAAAACAACGGATTAAGGACGTTTTGAACTATGTTCCACATAGCCCTATACAACTCAGGTGAGTGCTCTTTAAGGACGATTTCAGGGATCTGACGCAACATGTCTTCATCGTCGTTAGGCTCGAACCCTATTTCCTTCTTCATGTGCTCCAGCTCTTCAACCAAAAGCTTGCAGTATTGCCGCCTGAGCAGGGGCACCTTCCATATGTCAGGGAACACCCGCTTGCAATGTTTTAACGCTGGAACCTTACGCAAACTCTCTGTGCCATCCTTTGCCCTGAACCGGGCAATCTCAGGCATGGACTCTTGTATAGATTCATACAGCGGCTGGTTAACCATCCAGTGGCTTTGCATGGACAATAAATAATTTTTTAGTTCGTACATAGTGTTTGTGCAAGGTTGTATACCATTGTACACTATACAAAATTTTGACTAGGAATGTCATGGAAACTATTAAAAATGCTTCTGTTTCTGAAAGACAGAAGAGGAAATCACTTGCAGTGGATCAAGCCACTTACGACTTGCTTGAAGACATTTGCCTGTATGAATACCGATCAAGGATTGATCAGCTCAAGGTTCTTATTGAGAACGAGCATAAATTAATTTTTGGCGAAAAAAATCGAGGAAGCTTGATTACGCCGAGAGAAAAATTTTGAGAAACTTTTTTAAAAAACAACACCAAGTGGTCCCGCAAAGCTATAGGCCCGTCATGGAGGCCAGCGAAGTCATTGAGTTGTTTGGTAGGTTAACCATGCACCAGCAGGCTGCATTGCTGCGCCTAATAAGTCGAAACCTCATGATGGATGTCGATGGTGAATTTCACATGGGGTACGACTTTGACTGGGATGTGCAGGGTGCAATGATTGTCGCATCACCCACCCAGCAAGATCCTACATTAGACCAGCAATCCCTTTTGAGTCCTGCCGACGCATAGCCAGCTCCCTGTCCTCGGCTGAGGGCAACACAGTTGGTGACATGGCAGGGTTAATCTCAGATGGACCTTGGGTTGCAGGTAATTGCTCAAAAATAGGCACATCGATTGAAGATATTGGCGACTTTTGCGTTTGCTCAAGTTGTTGAAGCATTCGCTCTCTTTGTTGATCTGTGGGCCTATACTCTTGTTCACCAAGATCGGTAGCAGCCTCAACCGCCTCTTCACCAACTCTTAGCCCAGCTTGGGGCGCTATAGCCTCTAACCTTGAGAAGTAATTGTACGCTTCATCAATAGACTTGCTGGCATCAGGTGCGTTCAACATTACGTCAACAATTTTGTCGAAGTAAACTTCTTTTTGCTTCATCGCAATGCTTGCAACAATACCATCACCAAACGACCCACTTAGTAGTCTTCCGGGGATCCTAACTGCGGCAAGAGCAAGAGCTAACGCATCGGTGCCAATTCCACCCGCGTCTCTTGCTATAACCTTTTCATAACCTTGCAACATTTGAGTGTCCGAAGCGCCTTTTTGGACTTTGTTTAAAGCCAAGTCTAAAAAACCAATCAGCTTGTTGAAGTTTTGAAACTCTTCTGGCTCCAACAACACCTCCATCATGGCTTTATTCTTTGGTGTCGCAAAAAACCTTTGAAACTGAGGCAGTCCCTGTTCAACCGTAAATGTTTTAGTGAAGTCATCTAACTTTGCGTTGATGTAATATTTCTTTACGTCTTTCCACAGCTCAGGGTCTTGAGCTTGTAAAACCCTTCTGGCGTTTCTTAATGATCTTGTAGAAACGTCTGGATTAAAAATTTCTTGAACAGCTTTTGCCGTGCCTTTATCACCGCTCTTAAATAGCCTTGAAATTTTGCCAATGGCAGACCTTTCCGTTGCTTGCAAATTTGGTTTGGTTGGGTCATACACCCTGCGAGCTAAATCGTACAGCGGGTCAGCTTCTCCCAGTAGGTCGGTTACCTGCCTTCGCAAATCGATTACAGTTTGGGCGTTGCTGGTGTCTAGGTTGGCTTTAACTATCGCCTCCATGTCCGTAGTTCTGCGGTCATGGATATCCATTAAATTTGTCAGGGGTATTTCAACTTCCTCGCCAGCTTCGTTTACCGTTCTTTCCATCAACGATGATCTGAACCCGGTAGCTGCTGCCCTCAAAGATTCTGGTCTCTTTGGGTCGTCTATTATTNAATTAAGCTCTGCGATAANNTTAGAAGTGTCCACCTGAGCAGGATCTGGGGCGTTTCTTATTGTGCTGTATAACTCTCCAGCCCTAGCCTTTCTTCTGTCTGTCAGCTCTTTCATTGCTGCCTCTGATGCAGCAGCAACCCTTTCAGCAACTGATCCGTATGCCTTTGTAACGCCTGACCCCATTTTCCCTGCAAAAACATTTACAGCTTCACGCGCTTTTTGTGCGCGAGAACCATAGAACTGTTGTATTTTTACAATCGTTGGTTGTCGGCTAAGAAAAAATTGAAGCTTTATTGCGGCTGCGCCAGAGCTAGTTGCTATATTTGCCGCTTCTGCCGGTGTCAGATCAATACCCATTTTTGCGGCATCATCTATGGTGCCCTGAACGCCTTGCTTCAGTGAAAGAAGTTGCTTTAAAGCGTCCTCTCTTCCGCGAAACTTTTGCATGATGTTTTTTGCTGGGCCAGCGCCAAATGGCATTGCTGAGAACGCCGAAGAAATTCCAAGGTCTATTGCTGCCGCCTCTAGCTCTTCCGGGGGCAAGTTGTAGAACTGATCTATCAATGCCATCCTGCCGGTTCTTGCAGCGCCGCCTACAAGTAAATTACCGCCCACTCCGCCAGCAGCAGTAGATCCCAAAACAATTGCAGAAAGTGCCAGTGGGTGTTTAACCGGAGACTTCTGAGCAGCGGCAAGTCCGGCCTTAAAACCCTTTTCAGCCCCTTTAATGCCGCCATACATATCTGCAACAAAAGTTGTGGAGGGAACCAAGTTGGGCGTAACGTACTCATCAAGAACGCCAGCGTCTTCTGGGCTCTCAAACTCTTTTCTTAATTTACCGTCATAGTCTTCGTAATAGATTTCACCATCTTTCATGGTGTATCGCAGAACGCCAGAAGCATCATCCGGGAACCGTTCAGCCGCTAAAAACTCCAACATAGCGTTATCATCAAAGAACAATCCAGCCTTTGCCTTTCGCATTGCATATTCGGGATCACCAATTAAATATTCTTCGCCAGTCTGAAGAGCATCTATAGCAGCTAGGTTTTCTTCAAAGGAAGCCATTAGCTATTCTCCAATCGATCAAGTAAAAGGTCTCTTTGAGCTTCAGTAAGGTCGCCATTGTCAAAATCTCTCAAGATACTTTCTCGCATAACCTGTATTTTTGACTTGCCACCACCAGCAGCTTGATTGTTTGCCTGACTGTTTTTCAACAAGAACGCATTTCTTCTTGTTTCAAAATCTTCTTCCATCTTTGAATAATCGCCACTAAGCCCTGCGGCAACAGCTTCCTTCCTATACTTGGCAATATTTTCCCTGTCCCCTTTAGTCAAGAACGCTCCGCGTTGTTGTTCGCGCCAAGAAGACTTCCAGTTATTCATGTGGTTGGATGCCGCAGAGCCTTTTAGCATCAATCCGTTGTCGGCGTATTCTTTGGTTAAGCGATCAAGTTCTAACCGATACTCTCGGACATACTCGGTTTTTTTGGCGTTAGCTCTTTTTTGAAGGTCTAAGGAAAACATAAAGCCTTCATACGTTTGACCGAGGTATGGTGCAGCCGCTTGGAAAAGTGCCATCTCTTTATCTGAAACCGCACCCTTGGTCAGTGCTACGTTAGACATAACAAAGCCCATAGTCACAGTCGCAAGCGCCTCCTGCCGAGAAAGTTTGCTCGTATCAATGTTCATCCAAGGCGCAATTGAGTTGGCAAACTGACGCAGTGGTAGCGAAAGCTGCTGACCAACACCAAAGCCTTTTGGCCCAAGGTCGCCAGCAATTCTTTCAGCGTTTAAAATATTATCCCCAGCCGCTATTGCAACATCCTCTATCTCACCGAGCAATGTAATGTCTTTTCCAAGATTTTTTGCTAACACCTTGTCAAGCTCAGACTCGTCGCTTGCATCAGGCAGATCAGAGACAACCGTGCCGCCTTGTTGCGCCAGTATCTGTCTTATTTTTTTCGCACTTATATTTTTATCAAAGCTTCGGGTAATTTTTTTGCCTGTGAACTCTCCGCTCTCGTCTTTTTCGTTATAGCTAAGAGTAATCAGGTCTGGCTCGTCTATGCTTTGGTTCTTAATCATATCCATAGCAAAGGTTTGAATTCTTTCTTCAGCCTTGCGCTCGTCATCCATAGCAAGTTTGGCAGCTTCTAACGCAATCGATTGACGTTGCTTGCGGCGCTCGAACTTGTCTTGTCTCATACGCTCAGAAAAAGTCCTAAATCCAGCAGCCATGCCCGTGTATGGGCCAGCATCCATTGGCTGGGATAAGATACCCGCGCCTAGATCGCTCATCAGGTCGTAGAAGTTAGGCGCAGGCGCGTCTTGGTACAGCCCCTGTAGTCGTTGATTGTATAGGGCGCTTTGTTTGTCGTAATCAACAGGCTTTAACGCCTGCTGGAGCATTGTCATATAGGCAGAATTAACTCCCGGTACGGGCTCTTGGTTAGCGTTGTTTGCTACAGGATCTGGTCGCCCAAGGTCAAGTCCTTGCAGGTTTGTGCCTGCGGCTGAGTCACCAAAAAGGTCAACTTCATTTATCGACATATTGTTATCCTTGTGGTTGCGGCAACCTATACATTGTATTTGTTGGCTGCTGACCATACGTTGTATTTGTTGGCTGCTGACCGCCTTGGTTAAAGTAATTACCCAAAGCACCCAAAGCACCCAACCCAACGCCAAGTCCAGCCTGTAGTGGGCTTGGTGGTGGCGCGTAGCTAGTTTGCACCGTGCTAGGACCAGTCTGTTGGCCTGCCATAGCCATAAACGGCATTAAGGCATTGTATTGATTTAGTGGCGCTTGCTGCGCCTGTAGCAACCCAGCTCTTTGAGCGTCTAACTGCTGTTGACGCATTTGCTGCTGCATTCCACCCATGCCAGAAAGCATATTAACATCAGCGGCAGTAGCGCCTTGTCTTTGCTGACCTAGACCCTGTAGGAATCCGCCATAACCCTGTTGGGCACCAAACATATTCTGACCTATCTGGCCCTGTACTCCGCCTAATGCGCCGTAACCCTGAGCCAATTGGCCTGCGGTTCCGAGTGCCGCTTGACCTGCGCCAGTTCTTGCAGCCTGACCTGCCTGACCGAAGCCAAACATAGACTGACCAAGGCCAGTACCTGCTGCAAGCCTTTGCTGTGCTTGTTGGCCCATAAGACCGCCATAGCCTTGTTGAGCGCCAAACTGCTGGCCTGCTAAACCAGCCATGCCTGATGCAGCGGTGCGTTGAGCTTGTTGCTGTCTAGCGAATTCACCCATACCTGCCTGTTGGGCACGTTGGAAGCCTGCTGACCGTATCCCGCCAACCTCTTTAGCCAAGCCGCGCCCAAGGGCTTCGGCTCTCTCAGCGGCCCCTAGACGTGCTCTAGAGCCAAATGCAGACTCGCCAGCAGAGCCAATGTCTCTGGCAACCTGTCCGATGTCTTGTTGTGTTGCGCCTTTAACCGCATCCTGAATGGTTTGTTGCACCACTCGCTCTTCATAAGGGTCGAAAAATTGGTCAGTCATTGACTGATCGTAAGCGCCAGTGGTTCCGCGAAGCATCTCTGTCGATTTGCCAAGTGCGTTCCCGTACTGATCCACGGCACCGCTTTGATATCCCTGTTGAGCTGACAGATCCCTGCCGAATTGGTCGTAAGCGCCCTGAGACAAGTCTCTGGCCTGATCAATCCCGCCAAGTGCAGATGTAAGGCCAGCCTGACGCTGAAGCCCTTCTTCTGCGGCACCGCCTTGTAATGAGGCCATCGCCTGCCTTTGAGCTTCTAGTTGAGCCTCGTTGCCCTGCCCTAGCGCCCCTACACCACGTTGGTACGCCGACTGCGCCTCATCTAAGTATGGTTGCTGGGAGCCAACAGACCCGCGAGCAAGGTTCATTGCTGATATTTGATCTGGACTAAAGCCTGCAATTTCTTGAGGCACAACTATTGGTCGGCCCTGCTCATCAAAGAATGTACGCTCTGCCGCTCGCATCGCGCCGGGAATAAATCCTCCCTGACCTCCCAGTCCAAACAACATTTGTTGCATGATTGGGTCCATAGAACGGTCGTCTCTTCGGACACCAGAAACGTAAGGCATTACGTCGCCGCCCTCTTGATACCGTTTAATCCTTGCGGGGGTCATAATCATTAGCTTTCCCTCGGTTCTTCTGCAAACTCAGAAAATAGGTCCATCATTTCGTACATCAACTTGGTTCCGCCATCACGGCTTTCTGAACCATTCGGGGTTAGCGTTATGATGCCATTCTTGTGCTTTAAGTCATAGGCTCCTGCGCCTCTAACCGCTTGGCCTGTCATGACAAACTCGCCATCGCTTAACATTGCCGGGATATCATCACTGACCTCAGTGCCTTCCCCATCAATGCCGCCAGCCATCTCTTCAAATTCTTCTAGGTCTACCTCATCAGTGTAAACCGTGCCGCCGTCAGCGTACTTTTTTACTTCACCGCCTTTTCTGTAAGCCATAACTGGACCGCCATAGCGCATTCCAGTTGCTTTCTGTTGCTCAAGTGCAGCTTGAGCCGTAGTGGGTGCGCGTCCGCCGCTTAGTGTAGGCAATGTGCCAGCAGGTAATAAACCAAACTCTACTGGGTCAGGGGCTGGCTCGCCCATTCTGCGAGCAACTTCCGCCTCAATGTTGTAGCGTCCCGCCGCATTCATCTGAGTCAATGGCGTAAGGGGAACGCCCTTCCTGTCTTTGGCTTCATCGTAGGCAAGCTTACCCAACAAACCAGCAATACCCGCAGCGCCTAACGCTCCAAGGTTGAAACCTCCGCCGCCGTCGCCGCCACCGCCGCCGAAAATACCCCCAAGACTTCCCATCAAGCCGCCTCTGCCGCCAGTGTTTTCTGGGCCACCACCAAGAAGTCTAAACACTCCACCGCCATTTGGATCAAGACCTAACTGGTCATCCAAAAACTCTTGGAATGGAGTTTGCTCCCCCGGTGTGCCGCTTATAGCTCGACCAAGCATTGCACCAAAACCGCCTTTTTGACTTCCATTTGCGGCAGCATTTGCAAGATTATTAACAACATTGCCACCAGCTCCGGGAAGATTTAAAACTTGGCCTACTTGTATGTAATCTTGGTCGGTTATTTTGTTAAATTCAGCAAGCTTGTCTAGGGATATTCCCTGCTTTTGAGCTATCTCACCAAGCGTGTCGCCAGCTTGAACCGTGTAAGCCCCTCCAGTAGCGGCAGAATCAACAGCACGAGGGTCAGCCATGCCGAAAACATCTCTGCCTAAGTTCGAGGCTAAATTGCCCGGAGTCTTGCCTTCAAAAATGTAATCTCCAACTTTGCCTACGCCCTTGCCTATTGCTCCAGCCGTATTTGTAAACAAGTTGCCCGGTGTTGCGCCTTCAAATACAAAGTCGCCCACGTTTGATATACCTTTTCCAATAGACCCTATTCCCTTGCCTATTGCTCCAGCCGTATTTGTAAACAAGTTGCCCGGTGTTGCGCCTTCAAATACAAAGTCGCCAGCTTTAGATAGCAGGTTACTTATCCCTCCACTTGAGGCTGCACTTGAGGCTGCACTACCTACCGCACTACCTGCCGCACTACCTGCCGCATTGCCTCCGGGTAGTGGAGACATAAGACTTGCCAACGCCAGAGGGCTTGCTCGACCTTTAGCTACGTTATATACCGTCATCGCCTTGGTATATAGAGCCGCTGGAACCTGCCAAGGGCCGGGGATAAACTGAGCAACCTTTGCTACGGGCTCAATTACTTTTTTAGCAACTTTTTTAACACTTTTCCAACTCTTCTTCAGCCAACCAAATTCTTCTAAACCAGTAATTGGGTTTAGGCTGGCAATACCAGAGCCAACAACATAAGCCTCTGGGTCCATGTCGAGCTCTTTAAATTTCCTTTCAATGAGCGACTCAAACTTTGGGTCGTCAAACGCCTCTGGAGGCAGTATAACCTCGCCCGGTCGGAGGTGGGCCAATGTTACGTCGCCGCCTCTACCGGCCTGAGAAAGCTCCATAGCAAGATCTGCCATCGGAGCGTTAGCGCCGACCTGAGCAGACTCGATCAAGCCGTCTATGTATTTTACTTCGCCCTCATCAGTGGTTTGATCCCGAACCATCATCAGCTCGTTAATCGCCATCTCTAAATCTGCATTAGGGTTTGACTGAGTGGCTGCCGCCTGATCTAGCGCCATCATGGTCTCTGGGTTATCCATGCCCTCGATAGATTCCATTTCAAAATTGGAAACAGGGCCGGGTCCGACCGTGCCACCATCAGCCATTTCCATAACTGGCATCTCGTCGCCAAGCAGTCCGTTGATTCTCTGTTGCAAAAATTCATTCATGATATTGTCACCGTGACAGAACCAACTGCCGAAGTTATTACCTGACTTGCAGGATAAGATTGATGGCTATACAAATCGCGGAACGAATTGCCGTCCCACGCTTGATGGATACTATTCGTAGTATTGAAGATTATAGCACCCGTTGCAAATTGGAGTTCGCTAATTTGGGTAGCATTAAAGTGTGGGGAGATAGTTGGATCAACAGACCCTAAGTTAAGCTCAAGAACCCTGACAAGCCTGTTAAAAAGATCCGCGCTTGCAACCTCACCCTGAGCAAGTGGAAGGCGAGTTTCAAGTAACTTGCTCATGCACGACGACCGCTTGACTGTATGTCAATTCGCGTAGAGCCTAACCTCCATTTGTAACCTTTTTGGTTTACTTCTAAGTTGTCATCGTCGCTTTCAAAACGAAAAACTAACTGCCTAGCCCTGCTTCTTACGTTATTGTAAGTGCTTTCTGGCGTGACCTGAGTCGTAGAGTCCGTGGTTAAACTTTGACCGGGGAAGTCCCTGCTTTTTATAAGAATGTTCATTGCTGGGTCAGGGCTTTCTCCAGACTCAACTACAAACTTCATATCAGGGATTATTTTTTTAACAAAGCTAAAAGCATCGCCAGAGCCAACATCAAGGTCCGCGCTCTCAACAAAAACATTTGTCATGGCGTTGGCATTGTCGTCAAAACCAGTTTCGTGCTGGAAAATACATTGTTGACTGCTGGACGTTGCGCCAGCATAAGGCACGTCTTCTATACCTGCGTCTAACCAAGAAAACCTGATCAAGCTACCTACGGACCAATGATCTTCTTGGTAATTGTAAATGACGTATCGGCTGATCTCGCCAGTCCCATCTTCAAGGCTTGGGTAGAAGAACCACACCTCGCTGAACTCGCTGTTCACGCCCATGTGGCACTTAAATGCTTGGCCTAAATCAATGTCATCAAAGACATACTCTTGAACCGTGCAAGGCAGTCGCTTGACTGATCCATTATAAAAATAAAACCCAGTTTTTGATGCGTAAAAAACGCCATTCGGAGCGTTTGTTGCGGCCTTTGGACCAATCAATCCAGAACCCTCGTTAACCAAGTTAATTGCAAAGGTTAGCGGAGGCCCGATAAAGTTCATGGAATAAAGGCTGGTATCCGTAAAGATAAGTACCTCTTGGCGAGATTTGATGCCGCCAACAATAAACGAGCCAGAAGACAATCGCAGCGACCCAGCGGTGTTCGTCGCCGTTGGCTCAAAATCTAATTCATTTTCTTGGTCGCTAAAGGCAACCAGCATTGGGTCCAATGCGCCTGAGCGAGCACCGCTAACAATTGGGTCTGCACCCAAAACAATTAGATGCCTGTCCGTTTCAGACGTTATGACTTGCAACCCAAGCGTGGGCACTAGGTTGGCCCCGGAAATTGCAGAAAGCTCAAGCGCCCTTACGCTAACTCCATTGTTTTCTACCCATCGGTAAATGCCAGAGCCGCGAGGGTTAATAATTAAATTCTCACCAAAATTGTCATGAGTCCACAACCGAAGTTGGTTAACCGCACTAATTGAAGAAGAAGATCCAAACCCACCAGCGCCCCAAGTCCCAAGCCCCCAACCAGAAGAAGCAAGAAACGTATCTAGCCCAACATTTATTTGGTAAGCGCCATCTACCCCGCTGCCTCCGTTCCCGGAATCTGAAGAATTAGCTACTACCGCATCCCCAGCACTATCTTTAGCTGTAAACGTATAAGTGTTTACGGTTGGTACTGAAGTGATTTGATATTCTTGATTTAAAACAGCGGCAGTAATTACTCCGCCAAGAGATACGGCACCAGATATAGTGACAAAGTCATCAACCACGGCCCCGTGAGAGCTATCGGTAGCTGTTATTGTTGACGAACCGTTGCTCCCAGCAAAAGTTATTCCGTTTGTGGTTGTTGCTCGAATTGGCGTTATGTCGTAGTAGGTCTGGCCTTCCTCGACGTAATATTTCCAAGTTGTACCAACGCCAAGATATCTAGTACCGCCCAAAGAAAGCCAAGAGTGCAACGCCCTGCCAAGACCTAGATAATAATTGGTGCCCAGTTTGGTCCAACCACCAACTTTTTCCACACGGCCTTTTCTAAACCGTATAAGATTTCCGTCCACCCAGCCGCCTTTAGCCGAGTAATCGGTGGCCTCTTTGTTTATGCCGGGTTGAAAGTCTATTACTTGTAGTGGCATGAGCCCTCACGCGAGTCTGATTATTGCACCAGTCGCTGTTGGCGACGGGAAAACTACCGTAAAGTCACCAGCCGTGCTGGTCTTGTCACCACCAAAGTCTACCGCTGCAACAGCTTTGTCGCCTTGGGTGTCATTATATATAAGACATCCACGCGCAGTAATTGTTGCATTACTGAACGTAAGGTCGTTGAAGTCGCATACCCCAGTTGTGCCAGTAGCAAATGGAGTCACATTTGTTAAAGCGGAGCCGCCTGTCGTGTAGTTAGTCCCAGAGGCTTGACCAGTGGTCACAAAAACTGTGCTGCCTGCACCTAAAGTTGCGGAGCTTGTATACAACGCTAATTTAAATGAGTTACCGCCATTCGTGAAGTTGTGAGTACCTACAAGCAACTGTTGCTTAAAGGAAGTGCATATTGCAGAAGTGATCGCCATTTTAAAGCTCCTTGATAATGTCAGCCATGTTTGCATGGCCTTGATTTCTTAACGTATTAGAAACCGTCACGCGATCTGAGGCAATGCTGTTTTTCATTCCGCTCAATATTATCTGATAAATGTGATGCCTGAAAGCCTCAGCCTGATCTCTAATGTGCGGTGCCGCTTGAGAACTAATCCCGACAATTTTATTGGTTACCTGCTCTGCCCAGAATTCTGGGTCATGGCCTTTGCCGTGTGTGGTAGAAACCATGACCGTACCCAGCTTAAAACCTTCTTGATTTTCAATCATCCTTTGTACGGCTCCGGTGATGACGGGAGCTGCACAGTCTTCAGGTCATGCTTATCAATCATTTCTGCAAGTTTTGATTGAGGGCATAGTATCCACTGACCTTCTAAGTCAGGCATAGCAACCAAGGGGTCTGCAAGGCGGTGGTAGCCATACAGGCGTTCATTTGGCGGAACATCACTGTCTAATAATGATGATCTTGGGCTTACTCCAATGCCAATGCCTTCGCTTAGGCACTTGCTTACCCAAAATTCAACGCAGGCTCTGCCAGCCTCAGCAAAGTGCAGATTGTGCCTGTAACTAAAATCTATTCCAAAAAGGTCCATGTGTGCGACCTCATTCCACAAGCCAAACGCAATCGTGTATGCAACCGTTGTGCTCAAGTAGGCGCACCGCTGGCTTTCTACAATCTCGCCAAGTGGGTACTCAACAATTGCTGGAACACGGTCATCTAGCTCACACGAATAAATTGGTTTGTCGAAGGTGGGCAGGAGTCGGCGCATGACTTCGGTTTGATTGCCAGCGTCTTCAGTATCTAGATAACGGCTTGCAGGGTCCATCATGAACACCCGGTCGCAATCAAAAGCGGCTAATGCAGAATTAATGCACCATGTCTCGTCCCACTGTTTACTGTTTTCCAACCCAATTACATAGTCAATCTGAGAGGTTCCCAGACCGATTATTGCTATTTTTTTTCCTTTGAGTCCTGCAATTTTTTCCATTAAGTAATCCCTGTCCGCAATAAGTCGTACCTGTACTCGTCTCTGGTTCCACGGCCTTCGCTCAGATTCTTCATCCGAGTTATGCCTTCTTTGAACCGAGCCTCGAAGGTTCCTATTACGTCAGGGGCTTCCTTTAGGAATATAGCAGCCTCAGCCAAGGTGCCATATAACAATGGATCTGGGTGATCCGTTGACAAAACAGTAGTGCCTGAATCAGAGCCAGCCGTCAGTGACGGGGGCTTATACAGGTAATGCAACTCTGCCGTATAGCCAGCGTCTGGAGTTGGTGAAAGCTCAAAAGCAGTTTCGCTAAACATTGAATAATACTTAGGCCGACCAACCGTTGCTGTGTTGGGGCTATATTCCTTGATAAACGAAGGGTGCTTAAACTCCAAATAATGGTATTTGTTATTGCTATCAATCACAGCCAGTGAGAACGGCGAAAAATAATCGGTTGGCGTTGCCAGAAACCGATTGTTCACGCTCAATGTACCTTGCACGTTTTTTCTTTGCTCTGGGAGCTGAACCATTTTGAAGATTCTGCTCTCAGCTTCCTGAATAAACGTGTTCAGGTTGTTGTTAAACGTAGTCTCATTGACCTGCAAGTAATCTTGCACAGTTGATTTTAATGTAGCTAAAGTGAAGCTCATGACGTAGTTACCTCCACAGCACCTACACTAACAGTAAGTCCAAAAGTTTGCAAAGTTGTGCCCAATTTTCCATTCCCAACATTAGTATAAACAGAAAAGAAATTGTTGTCGTTGCCGTCAGCGGCAAGGTCTGGCCTAGATATTTTTAAAGCCTGCGGATCAACTGGTGATGGCTTTGGCATTAACTGAGGGTGCTTGGGAGACCATTGGTCCGGGCCAACTAAGAGCCCATCCCACGTCATTTTCATGTCGCGCAGGCGATAACGAAAGCCTGTGATGTCACATATGCCAAACGCTTTTTTGTTGCTTGCAAAAGCCATTAGCCTAAATTGTATCCGCGAAGATCTGGCGCAACCCTAAATGAGACGCGAGTCTGGTCTTGCGATAACGCCCGTTCAAACTCTTCTTCATAGAGTTGTTTAAGCATACTAACCTTGTCTGGTGATCTTTTTAGAGCCATGTAATAAGCAAGGCCAGCAGCCAGACACGGGTAAAACCTAAAAGGCATTTCCAGCGTGTTTGCGCCAACATCCGCATCATCCATTCTTGTTAACACATTGCAAAGAACCGTATATGTGGAGCTGGAATCAGGGGAAGGCCAAATTGTAATGGTTGGGCTAATCTGCTTATCAATAAAATATTGATTAGGCTTGCCAGTTGTAGTCTTAATGCTCAAGTTTGAATACTCGGACCTAGACAACCTGCTCAAAGGCATATCGGTGGTTTCTCCACCAATAGTTTGTCTAATAAATACGTCCAACACGTCAATTGTAGCCGTTGGATTAACGCTATCTACATTGTAAGTGACGGTGCCCTGAATCATTGGTATGCTTTTTTGAGTTATTGTCCATTGATTCAAGCCCCTGTTAGCCCATTCAGCAAGCATCAAGTTCAGAGACCTAGTCGCACTTTTTAAGTCATAGCCGGTGCGAAGCTCTAGGCCACATCTCTCGAATGCCTCTTCAACGTAATCAGCCACGTCTAACTCAAAATCTTTGCTTCCGCTAATCGCCATTTTTTTCACTTGCGTATAAGTTATTAAACACTTGATTTACATCAAGCGTGTAGTCTAGATCAGATTTGCTGTAATGAATATGTTGTGATGGTCTAAAGTCGGGGGCACCAGAGCCTGTTTCAAACCACGCAGGGTGAGTAACCCTTACTCGATTATTTGGCAATGCGACAATGTTTCCAGTCCACTTCCCAGCATCAAGCAGCTCTAAAACATGTGACTGTTTGTGTTGAGCAGGGTCATCAGCAATTTCGTTTTCGGCATAATCAACGGTAAAAAGATACTTTGCTGGGTACATCTCTCCGTCAATCATCGCAAGCCAAGGCGTTGGTGTTGCTCGGTCCAAAACGTAAACCGCATGGGTGTGCGAACTACAATCCCACGGTTGAGCTGCCCAAACAGGCATTGGCTCAGGCCACGCTTCAAACGCTGTATCGGCAACCAACGCTGTGATGGGCATCCTTGCCCACATAGCCCCGCCATGCACATTTTGCTCGTCATCATCGTCATAACTTTCAGCGCCAGTAAAAATTAACTGGAAGCTCAAACATCTTGATGGCATCGTCGTAACTGCGATAGCCATTGCGTGTATAAATTCACCATGATACTTCTCATGGTTGTGAGTGTATTCCTTCCTCACCCAGCATTTAAAATGCGGAATGTTGCTTTGAAGGTAAGCCACTATCTAGAGCCATACAAACCAGTCTTTTGTGACGACGGCTTTCTAAAGTTTGAAGCTCCGCCCTTTGATGCACCGCCTTTAGCGTACCCTTTGGTCTTCATCATTCCGCCCTTTGGTGCGCCGCCTTTAGCATACCCTTTGGTCTTCATCATGCCGCCCTTTGATGCACCGCCTTTAGCATACCCTTTGGTCTTCATCATGCCGCCTTTCATACCGCCTTTAGTGCTCATTTTGCTTTTCATAATTTTACCGCCATCTTTTGCAAAGGTTTTGACGTTGGTAGGTTTACCTCCAACGCCTTGTTTTTTATTTCTTTTTCTACTAACCGCCGAAGAAATTTCTTTCTTACTCATACTACGGGCTTTATCTGAGGGAACACATTTTGGGTATCCTCGATCAGAATCTTTGGCGCTTTTTCGACCACATGGCTCAAATCCTCCGCCTTCTTTTGGCGCTGAAATATCAACCCAGTTTTCTGAGCCAAACCATTTGTCCAAACCGCGCTTTTTACTCACTTGGAACCCGCGTCTTTTTTTGTTTGCTTGGCATAATTGCTCCACAGCCGCGTCCCTGAACCATAACGGTTCCGCCAAGGTTCATGTTCTTAGCTATGGCTTGTCCACGCTTGCGCTCGTAACGACTAAGCTTGCCATCTTTATTCAGATCGCTTTTCTTCTCATTCAAGGTAACTTCTCCGCCTGTTGCGCCTTTGTATTTGCCGCCCATGCGCTTGTATTCTTGCACCATATAGCCGTTAGAATACGCACTGGGATATACGTCAAATTTTGCCCTAGCCTTAGCCTTTGCCTTGGCATAGAGCTTCGGGTTTGCCACGTTTTTAGGTGTTGCCATTAAAACATTCCGCCTATACCAATTCTGCCAATACTTCTGCGAATCGCTTCCAGATCAGGCATACCCGGCGTAGGTGCCGGTGCAGCTACTGGAGCAGGGCTAGGTGTATACCCACCTACTACCGTGTTAAAAACTCCGTCCCCTCTGCGCCTTCCATCAGGGGCAGACGGCATAGGCTCAGGTCGTCTTGCAGACAGCCCTCTGCGACCATAAGCTGGGAGTGCTGGCGCAGCAGAACCATACCCCTCATTAACATCAAAGCCTTCGCCGTACATATTGTTTTGTATGTCCGCCATGATTTCTTCTGAAGTCATTGGTGCAGCAGGGATAAAGCCACCCTCGCCACCAATACCTTGACCGTACATATTGTTTTGTATGTTGGCTACAATCTCTGCCTCAGTGGCTGGTGCAGCCACAGGTGCAGGCGCTGGTGCAGCCACAGGTGCAGCCGCTGGCAGTCCAGCCATAACCTCTTCCCTTATCTGCTGTCTCATTGCATCCATGTCAATCGCAGGTTGTTGTGGGCGACCTTCTAATGCAGAAATTCTGTCTAATAACGCCTGCCGATCATCGGTTTGAGCGGTTTGTTGCTCCTGAGCTTGACGCATTAAATCTTCGTACTGTTTTTGCATTTGTTCAATGCCGCCAACCGCTGGGTCTTTGTATTGAAACTGGGTCATTGGGTCGTCAGACCTTTCTCCACGGTCAAATACCGGGCGGTTCATTAGGTAATCGCCCATCTCTTTATACGGGCTTGAGCCACCAAAATACGCTTGTTGATCGGCATTTAAGTTGCTGTTCAACTGACTTTGATCACCACCCATTGGTGGAAAGGGAAATCTTTTTTTGTTATCAGGAAATAAAGGTAAATTCCCTCCGGGTAAAATGCCGCTATCTTTGCTTTTCATTGCTTCGGTTAACCTATCTTTTATCGGACGATTATCTATAACAGGAGGTGGCCTAACTGCCATCCTACCCTCGAAAGGGTCGTTTCTTATATAATCTTTTAACCGCGCATCTCGTACCGTATCAAGAATGCCGCCCATAAAGCCGCCGCCTTTTTGGAAGTCTGAGCCGCTCATCGGTGGAACATTTTTTGGCGCTTGCGTTCTATTTGCAAAATCACTAAGTTTTGAAAACAACCCGCCTGTAGCTCGGTCCCTATCTCTGCGCCGGGACGCTGCCGCCATCATTTCTGAAGCATGATCTCCTGCCATTTGACTCATATCATTCTACCAATTTTTGCACGACCAATAGGCTGCTGTAAAAACGTCTTTTTTCTTTTGCACCGCTTCGCAGTTGTGACGAGCTCGAAAGCTTGCCCGGTTTTTGGGCTGATCCTTTTTGATGCTCATTTTTGGATCGCCGTAACGAACAATCTTGACCTGATCGCCCTTCTTAGCCAAAACTTTGAACTTCTTGTTTTCGCCGGGGGTGCGAACCTGCTTGTTATAGCCGGGGAAGGACTGTCCCGAATAGGTCAGTCGTCCAGCCTTGGATCTTTTTACGTCGCTTGTATCAGCCATTATGCATGGAACACTGTCAGGGTTAAGAACGTTGAAACCGTATACTGAATGTAGATGCCTTCCGAAAAAACCACCCCATTCTCTGGTACGACAACGTCTCTTGTCGCTGTAGCAGAAGCAACAGAACTTATCTTAAACAGGCTCGTACCTGCCGTTGATGCGGTCAAAAAGTCCACCGTCCCAGCCGTTGCAGTGCTTGTTAAATATGCGCCCTTCAACCTAGCCCTACCGGCAAAGATAATGTCTGAAGAATCACCACTAATACCAGCCTTGACGGTTCCAGCAGGATCTCCGACCGCAGTTATGCTTGCAATCGTAAGAAAAAATGCCGCACTTGTAGCAACACCTGCATTAGCTCCAGTAAGTGCCTCTGTCTGAGCAGTACCATTAATGTCGGTGCCTACGATAGTGAATGAAATTTCATCATCATCGCCACCAGACGTAATTGTTACTTTTCTAGCATTACTTAAAGCAACTGC
>JGI24005J15628_10000698_pt1 | contig 18761 bp, 21 predicted proteins | sample LinPmetageLP40_FD_15628 | JGI IMG/M metagenome (IMG submission 15628)
ACATGATCCTAGTCGGTGCATCTTGGCGCAAGGGAGATATCTTAAGCCTAACTGCAGGATTTCAAATCAATAAAAAACTATTGTTCGGTTATTCCTATGAGCTAGTAAATAACAACTTAGGAACTGATCTAGGCGCAACAAGTGAGCTAACACTAAGATATGACTTCAATAACATCTCTTATCAAGACCGGTTCAAAAGTAATTATAAGAACTCAATTGCATTTCGAAGAAAAACTCTCTCAAACAGCAGCAGTGCAAAAAAGCGAGCAGGCGTAAAAGGACCTAAAGCGCTACAGAAACGTAGTAAAAAACTTCAAAAGTACTCGCCTAACAAACGATATAATCAGGGTAAGAAGTTGAAAACGGTTAAACACAAAGGACTCAACACTTCCAAGCGCAGAAAACAAAACTTCAAACGCAATAAGAAGAGGCGCAAGAAGAGTAAGAACAGAAGGTACAGGTAGGTTAAGTAGTCGATAGCTAATAGTCTTTAGCTTATAGCTCCATAATGGTTCTTTTACTCAGCTGAGTCAACTGAACCTATTCGACAGTCATTCTGAACCTGCCTATCCGTCAGGCAGGCTTATTTCAGAATCTACTCCAATAAAAAGCCCTAACTTTCGACAAATCAGGGCTTTGATAATAGTATTTCGGGATGTCCTACAGCTTACGCTTCACTTCTCTTTCTTCGTAACTTTCAATCACGTCATCTTCCTTGATATCATTGAAGCCTTTGATACTTAGCCCACATTCGTAGCCTTTCTTAACTTCCATTACATCTTCTGCCCAACTTTTATTTGTTGTTTTAGTAATGCCCCATGGGTTATCCACACTTATTTACACCATAGCCTTATCAATTTGATGTGTAGCCTCAATTCAGTATTTCCTTAATACGATTTGACTAAACTTATCTATGAGTACCCTTCACGCGAAATCACCATTCACCCAACTAAGCACCCCGTTAAAGCATTGAAAACAATTAATTAAAAAATATTCCCTAAATTCAACAAACTAAAACTTCTAATCATGCTAAAGAAAATCTTAATCGGGCTTGGAGTGATCCTCCTCATTGTTTTAGGTTATGTTGCCTATGCTTTGCTCACAACAAAAAAACATAGCCCACAGGACATTGTAGAAATCACGCAAGAAGACTTATCAGTAAAAGTAGTGTATTGTCAACCTTACAAAAAAGGAAGAGTAATCTTTGGAGATGAAAGTACGGGAGCCCTAATTCCAAATGGTAAATATTGGAGATTGGGAGCTAATGACGCAACAGAAATCACTTTTAGTACAGATGTGAATTTTGCAGGCGAGGCTGTATCAGCAGGAAGCTATCGCATGTATGCTGTGCCTAATACTGACTCTTGGGAAGTATCGCTTAATAGTGCGTTGGGAGAATGGGGTGCTTTCGAGCCAGATTATTCTCTTGATGTTATTAAGGTAAATGTTCCTGCAATGACAACTCCTCAAGAAACAGAACAACTGACAATCAGGTTTGGAAGTGACTCCACAGGTGTTCAGATGAACATGATGTGGGACAAAACGTTGGTGGAAGTGCCTATTGCTCAATAATAAAGATTTCCTTGTGGGATTGTTTTTAAAGTGGTAGGGTGACCTACCACTTTTTTATGTCTCCTTACAATTTGCTAAATTGACTTATCATGAATGTGACTGATAGTCAAAAAGAGGAAGTTCGCAATCTTATTGCTCAAGGCAAGAAGCTCAAGGCTGTTCGGCATCTTCAAGACCACTTTGACCTTACTGCAGCGCAGGCATTGGCACTTACAGAGCAGGTCTCCAAAGAGATGGAAAAAGAAGGGCTTGACACCAATTTGGTTTTTCAGCAGGAAATTAAATCACGAGTGACTCAGTCACTGAAGGCCTCAAAAATCCCTAAAGTCATCGGATCGATATTCGTTTTTTTTGGACTTGGTATGCTGGGAATAGTAGTGTACACCTATATCACAGATTCTTCATTTATAGAACATGCAATACTTATCGAGGGAAAATGCACCGGATATGATAGCTATCAAAGCTCCAATGACAATGGAGGTAGTACTACGATGTACACAGCTATATTCGCTTATGAACATGGAGGGGAAGTATATACTCACTACAGCGGGAGTTCTTCGTCCAGTCAGGATTATGACTACAATGAAGTCGTTGAGATATATATAGACCCAGATAATCCATCTAATGCCTTGGTCAATTCATTTTGGGAGCGTTGGTTTCTCATCATCCTATTGGGATTCATGGGTTCACTATTCACGGGCTTGGGTTTGATGGCTGTCTTGCTATTTGGTCGATTAAAGTCTGCTACTTCCACTTAATTACTTTCCCGTTTTTCTCGCTATTCAAGTACTCAGGAATTGAATTTGAGATAGACTCGTGCAGNGCTTCTACTAATTTTCTTTTAACGAATGATCGCTTCACCACCAAGCTGATTTCTCTGATTGGTTTAGGATCAATGAACGGGCGGAGTTTTTGTTTTGCTTTGGTATCAAAATCAAGTGTTGCCAGTTCTGGTAGAAGTGTCATGCCCCCATGCTGATCTACTATGCGTTTTAGTGCTTCCAGCGAGCCACTTTCATATTTAAATTTTTTATTCTTTTCTTGAAGTGGATCTGGGTGGCAAATATTGAGTACCTGATTACGAAAACAATGTCCTTCATTAAGCAACCACAAGTCTTGATATCCCACATCTTCAATGCTCAATTCCTTTCTGTCAGACAGTGAATGACGGTGAGAAACATAGCCCATAAATTCCTCATAGAAAATTGGTATTTCTTTGAAATTGCTATCCCCTGTGGGGGTGACGATCAAGCCAACATCCAGCAGATCATTATTCATATTGTGCAATACTTCATCTGTAATCATTTCCTGTACAGTCAACTGTACCTTAGGATATTTCGTGATGAAGTCATTGATAAAAAGGGGTAATAGGTATGGAGAAAGGGTGGGAATCACACCAATGGTAAGTTCACCTGAAACTTCACCTTTCTCCTCTTCGATGATTTCTTGAAGGCGTTTGGATTCATTCACTACCGCTCTTGCTTGTGCTATTATTTTTGTGCCAATATCTGTGGGAATCACTGGGTGCTTTGAACGATCAAATATCAATACGCCAAGTTGATCTTCAAGTTTCTGAATTTGCATACTGAGCGTTGGTTGCGTAACAAAACATGAATCTGCTGCTTTTGCAAAATGCCGAAAGTTATCAACCGCAATAACATACTCTAGTTGAATCAATGTCATAGAGTAAATTTATATAATTTTTCAATAACATCTAATACGCTGATCAACATCTTTCCTGTTACAGTAATTACTATTTGACTAAGCTGTTACCTTGTTATATTAGTTGGTTGATCGTCAACGTTTTATCATAGTTACTATTCTTATTTAGATTGGTTATTAATCATTTTTAAGAGAATTTCGTTGATAAGCAATATAGTAAGAGACTAATGCCACAAAAGGACACAGTAATAAAAAATGCAAAAGGAATTTTTGAGGAATTTCTTTTAAAAAACGGTAATCGAAAAACGTCCGAGCGATTTTATGTTATAGACGAATTATATGCACTCGATGAGCACATTGATGTAGACAATTTTTACCTCATCATGAAAAATAAAGACTATTCTATTAGTCGTGCAACTATTTACAATACCCTCGACCTATTAGTAGAATGTGGTTTGGCTGTCAAACATCAGTTTGGAGACAAAAGTGCTCTCTATGAGCAAGCGCTAACCTACAAACACCATGATCACCTTGTTTGCAATCAATGCCACAAAATCAAAGAATTCTCTGATCCTAAAATGGACGAAATAAAGAAGACTATTGGTGTTGCGCTAGATTCAAAAATCACCAATCACTCACTAGTCTTTTATGGTGATTGTACGCTAGAGGAGTGTGAGAATAAAAATAGATAGTGACGTATCATTTCATAGAGGTCAGCAGTTTATGACTCATCTGTTTATATTGATTCTAAGAAGAAAAAGACTGTTTGTGCTTTCCAATTAACCGAATTTGGAAAAGTAAAACGAATATATGCGCTACTTATCATGGATAAATCAGCCAAAGTAAGAACAGATGAATGGAAAGGTTATCGTCCCATAGCAAACAGGTTCACAATCACACAAATACCAAGTGATAGCGGAGGAAATTTCAAGGCACTGCACACCATGATCCACCAAATAAAATCCTGGATTAGGACGACCTTTTCATGGGTAAGTGATTTTAATGTAAACCGATATTATGATGAATTTTGTTACCGTATCAATAGCTCTCAAAGCAAGAGTTCCATATTCAATAATCTAATTGTTAGAATGGTCAAGGCTGGCAAAGTAAATCAACAATTAAAATGTTATATGACTACTGACCTCTATAAACTTTAATAAGGATGTCCATGAATTTTTCACAGATAAAAGAGACTTGTCTCTATGTTCAAGACATTGAGAAGTCATATGATTTTTATCAGGGTCTTCTAGGGCTAGAGGTTATCGGTAGAGCAGACGGGCGACATATATTTTTCCGTGCTGGCACTTCGGTTTTACTCTGTTTCATTGCGGAAAANTCAAAAACCAAAACTTCTCCCCCGCCTCATTATGCTACCGGGAAACAACATTTTGCTTTTGAGGTGGCNCAGGATGCATATAGCAAAACGAAAGCGCAAATCACTTCACTCGGTATTGAAGTGATCGATGTATTGGTCTGGAAAAGTGGGCAGGAATCATTTTACTTTAACGACCCGGATGGTCATGTATTGGAAGTTGTGCCAGAAGGTGTGTGGAAATAAAAAACCCTGACGAAGCGAGCTTGTCAGGGTTTGTCTAAATCTTAATGTGCGGTTACCTTATCTTTATATTTTCTAATTTGTCTTCTTAGTGCTTCTGTTGCCATGTCTGTAGCTACCTCAAATGTTTTTGCATCCTCTTTTGCAAAAATTTGATTTCCTGGCATATTGAGTTTGATCTCAATCGTTTTGTTATCTATCCCATCATTATTCACTCTCAAAAAGACTTCCCCGTCAACCATTCTGTCATAAAATGTCTCAAGTTTGTCAACCTTCTTCTGAATAAAATCGAGCAGCTTAGGATCTGCATCGAAATGAATTGAGTGCATTTGTAACTTCATATGTCTCTATATTTAAAGGTTAAAAATTTATTATGCTTTTGGATGCGCCTGGTCAAAGACCTTCTTAAGTTTTTCAATTGAATTGTGTGTATAAACTTGCGTAGCCGCAAGACTAGAGTGGCCTAGTAGTTCTTTTACAGCATTCAATTCTGCCCCATTGTTGAGCAGATGAGTCGCATATGTATGACGCAATACATGTGGACTCTTTTTATCTACATTAGTTCCGCTAAAATATCGTTTTGTGAGTCGCTGAACGAACATGGGATAAAGTTTCTTACCCGCATCTGTGACAAGTAAGTAATCGTGATCAGTAGCAGCAGTCTCTCTCTTTTTCATTTGTATATATTCCTCGATAACTTGATGTAGGTTTTGAGAAAACGGTATTATTCTCTCTTTGTTTCTCTTTCCGAGGACTTTTATTGTCTGTTGGTGAATATTAATATCACCTTGTTTTATATTGATCAATTCAGAGAGCCTCACGCCTGTGCCATACAGCAATTCAATGATCAACACCTCTCTGTAATATGCATGAGTTTCTTCTACTACACGATTGTCCAAAAGCTCATTCATCTCTCCTTGATCGATGAAATGTGGAATTTTTCTCGGTGTCTTAAGTGTCTTGAGTTTCCAAGTGGGATCCTTGGCAATATGGTCGTGCTTCAACAAGTATTTGTAAAAGCTTCTTAGAGATGCAATCTTTCTATTGATTGAAGTGGGCTTAATTTTTTGTTCTGACAGGTCGACAAGCCATGCTCTTAAGGTACCATGATTGGCTTCTTTAAGATTGTCAGTTTGAAAATTTGAAATTAAGAAGGATTGGAACTGGTGAAGATCATTCTGATACGAAGTGACGGTGTGGATGCTATATCGCCTTTCGTATTCGAGATATTTGAGAAAAGATGCAATCATTAAGTCAGTACTACGCAGTTCCTTATCGTAGTACTAACTTATGAATTTCTACCTGAAATTAACAGGAGATTAGTAATTATCTTTGGCGTACATTTTTTGCTTGTATGCAGCCTTGATTTTCATTGCTCTATTAGTTATTGATGGTTTTTCGTAAGCTTTTCGAGCTCTTAGTTCCTTCAACACACCTGTTTTTTCGAATTTTTTCTTAAACCTTTTTAAAGCTCTTTCTATTGATTCGTTTTCTTTTACGTTAATTATTATCATAGGGAAACACCTCCTTCCACCCGGGAATTATTTTAGCCTGCAAAGGTAGTGAAATAATTACTACTTCAAAATAGCTCTTGAAATAACTAGCTTCTGAATTTCGGACGTTCCCTCACCGATGGTACAAAGTTTGGAATCTCTATAGAATTTCTCTACAGGGTAGTCCTTCAAATACCCATATCCACCAAAGATCTGAACAGCATCTGTCGATACTTCTACAGCGATCTCCGAAGAATAGTACTTGGCCATTGCTGATTCTTTATTGATACTCATTCCTTTATTCTTCATGTCGGCTGACCTATTGATCAACAGCCTGGAAGCCTCCACTTTTGTGGCCATTTCGGCCAGCTTAAAAGAGATTCCTTGAAATTTTGAAATCGGCTGGTTGAACTGATGTCTTTCCTTAGAATATTGTATGGCAGCTTCTAAAGCTCCTTCTGCAATACCTTGGCCAAGAGCTGCAATAGATATTCTACCTCCATCTAATACTTTCAATGCTTGAACAAATCCTTCTCCAACCTTTCCTAATACATTTTCTTTTGGCACACGACAATCCTCAAAGATCATCTCTGTAGTCTCAGAAGCACGCATTCCAAGCTTATTTTCTTTTCTTCCTTGCTTGAATCCTGGCGTTCCTCGTTCTACCACAAATGCTGTCATCGCATGCGAATCACCTACTTCTCCCGTTCTCGTCATCACGACAGCGACATCTCCAGAGTTTCCATGAGTGATAAAGTTTTTTGCACCATTGATGATATAATGATCTCCATCTTCAACGGCCACAGTTTTCATATTACCTGCATCAGAACCTGTGTTTGGCTCTGTTAGTCCCCAGGCTCCAATCCATTCAGCAGTAGCCAACTTTGGAAGCCATTTCTTCTTTTGCTCTTCATTCCCAAATTGTAAGATATGTCCTGTACAAAGAGAGTTGTGCGCTGCAACAGAAAGCCCGATAGAGCTATCAATTTTTGAAATCTCAACAATGGTAGTCACATACTCGTGGTAGCCAAATCCTGAACCACCATATTCTTGTGGTACCAAAACTCCCATTAGTCCCAGTTCTCCTAATTTCTTAAATACATGAACTGGAAATTCTTGCGTTTCGTCCCACTCCATCATATTAGGCCTGATCTCTTTTTCCCCAAAGTCTTTAATCATTTGAGCAATCATTACCTGATTTTCATTCAATCCAAATTCCATAGTGCATCTATTATTGTTGTTAAATCATTTTTGAGGTCACAAAAATACTGAATATATCGAACAACCCAAACGAATGTTAGTTTGGGTATAAAAAATTATCAATTTTAACGCTTATGGATGATTTGACACTAGTTTTTGTTTCCACTCAAGACATTTTCATTGAGTATTGGAGGGCAAAAGTGCAGATAGTAGAGGTGCAGATCTAGAATTTTTCGCGTATAGCTAGAAGCAGTTGCTCCATGCCTTTTTTCACCTCAGAGGCTTTGACGATGTGGTTGTTGTTCATAAAGCTAAAGATCAGTGTCCTTCCACTTTTTGTTAATATGAATCCACTAAGATTGTGATTATTACTTAGTGTTCCAGTCTTTCCATAGATGTAAGGAGCATCTGCTTTATAATAGTCTTTCAATGTTCCTGATTGTCCTCCCGCTGCCAGAAGCTTGAAAAGTCTTTCTTTGGGCACTTCAATGTATATCTTCTCCCATAGTCTCACCAATGAACGCGGAGTAACTAAGTTGTACCTAGACAGGCCAGAGCCATCTTTCCAAACAACCTCATCTGGCAAGTCATACAAATATTGATTTGTCATATGATCAATCACTCCTTGCGTGTTAAGTGAGTCTGACAATTGACTACTGTATACCAACATCAACTGTTCCGCTATAAAGTTGTCACTATCTTGCATCATTTCCTTATACAAGGAGTCTGTTGGTAGACTGTAGAGGGTCTTGGTATTCTTTGGCTTTTCAATTGATATCAATTGCACTTTTGTATGTAGAGTGTCTGTAAGTAGATTCGCTACCAATAAGGCTGAGTACTTGAATGGCCACTTCTTGGAAAATTTTTGAGCCTTTTGCATTGGGAAGTAGTCGATATCATTGTTGATCTCACTGCGAACGATGGGAGAGAATTGTGCGCTGCTATCGTTGAGATAAAAGTATCTCTTGAAGTAGGGGATATCAATGCTCAACTTTGAACTGTCTCGGTGTTTTTTTACAGAGACAGTATTTCCATAAATTGGAAGCGGACTTTTTTCAGCGGAAAATGAATAGGCGTAATCATCCCATGCCCAGCCAGGGCCGAAGTGTTCATCTTCGTAATTTTCAGCAGAAAAATACAGCGTCTTATTAGTATTTTTCAAAAAATTAAATGCTGAGTTATTGGTCGATACATTGGTATTTAATAATGAGGGATCTCCTGTTCCCCAGAAAATAAGTGAGTCTTTCAATTCAACATATTCAAGGGCTGGAATTTTGTCACCAAGCAACATCAATCCTGTGTAAAAAGTGAGAATTTTGACATTGGATGCTGGGGTAAAATATCGATCACTGTTGCTTTCAATAATATACTCCTTGGTTATAGGGTCGTAAAGTGCAAACCCAATGTGGTTTTGATACAAGTTTTCGGAGAAAGTAAGTTGCTTCTTGATTTGCCCTTTTTTAAATAGGGTACAGCCAGACATCATCAAAACACTTACCATTGCTATGAACGATAACTTCCTCATACATTTCAGCTTAGGTATCTTTCTTTAAGTACGTTCGTGTGATGGGTCTCATGTCCTGCGATGATAAATCCAATATTGATAACATTGAATTCGACACCACTAGCTATCCCCGTTCGATTGAGCATTTCTGTATCAAAACTCTTGAACAATGCTAAAGTAGAATTACTTACCTGCTCATATTGATTAATCAGGCTTTCCATCGTTCGATTACCAGCATTGCTGTTAATCACCCAAGCGTTTTCTTCAAATCCAGGTAGCTCTGATTTATCATTACGTGCAAAACTCAGTGCCCTATAGGCGAACACTCGTTCTGCATCTATCACATGATTTATCAATTGCTTTATAGACCATTTTTCTGGGGCATACACATACGCTCCCTGATCTTCAGTGATCGACTTGAACAATTCCAGACACTTCTTCTTCGACAAAGAAATCGCTGTGATTAAGGGTTGTTCTTTTACAAGAGAAACATATCCTTTGTAGAATTCTGGTAGGTATTCATAGTTTGGTTTCATTACGGAAATATACTCAACTTCCGAGGCAAAAGAAAAGCCCCTACAATGAATGTTGGGGCTCTCAATCAAGTAATGTCCAACGACACTTAATTAAAATCTTTCCCCTCCTCTAGTGTTTTGATATATCCTTCGAGAAATCCTTTGCTTCCGTCAGGTGCTTTGAGTACGGCTTCTCTTTCATACTTGAGTGCCTTTTTGAAATCACCCTTTGCAGAATACGCTCTTGCCATCCCATGGGTAGACAACCAGTGATCAGGCCATTTCTTACTCATAGTAGTAAAGATTTTTATCGCTTCATCATCTTTGTCCTGTCCGATTAGCTGACGACCATATCCATAGTAGTCACCTGCCACCGCTGTTGGCAATTTAAGTGCTTCATTGATAATCTTAGTAGATTCATCTCCTTTTCCAGACTGTGCCAATAGCTGAGCCTTCACACTCATGGTATTGAAGTTNTTCTGNCCAGCTATTGCTTGATCTGCCCAACCGATAGCCTCTTCATGGTTGAAGTTGTTTTGCAAGCAGTATCTTGCAGCACTAAGAGGTCCTTGCCATCCAAAGCCCGTTACGGAACGTAATTCGTTTCTAAAGTTCGCTAGCACTAGATCATTCACGGCTACGTCCACTTTGATAGGAAAGCGTTTGTTTTCCCAATCCAGTGCTATCACAGCACTATTAGCAGAAATATCCACAAAATTATAGGTCAACCTCTGTGTAAAGTTATTTTCAACAGATTTGATGTCTACTTTCAACACGTCTTCACTTTCTTCATAGAAGAAGCTACCCCAAGAGGCTGTATTACTAGAAAAGTAAACGGTTGCTTCATTGTTTTCTTTGACCTCGATATGTAATCCATAAGATCCTTGCTTCAAGTCCTTTCCTTCTATTTTCACGTCATCAGAAAGCGTGATCACAGTATTTTCATTCGCTCCTGCGCGCCAAGGGTTAGGTTTGCCATTGCCAAATCCTGGGTCAACCATACCAAAAGGAACTAATTGTCCCCATATTTTTCCTGTACGATCCACTCCTCTAGCGCTCGTTACGCTAGGTCTCGAATAATTGACGGAGATTTTTGTCAATCCAATGGTCTGACTTACTTCAGCCGCAGGACTCGCTGCTCTGGGAGTGGTCACATTTTGGGCGTTCGAATCTGAATGATGCAAAGACACAATGCCTAAACATAATGCTCCAGATAACCATAAATTTTTAAGTTTCATTTGTAGTTTGGTTAGGTGAAAATTGTTTAACAATGAGTTCTGATCATTCGTGTAAATTGAAACGAAATGTTGATTTAGACTGTCTCAATCTTACATGATTGCGACAAGGTCGTGATGAATGGTGTTTTTTTAATGTGAGATTGATCAGAGAGCGTGATTGTTTCTGCAAATTCACTTATCTTCAAATCATAATGTAGATTAGACCTATGGAAAAGGATATTAAATCCATCAAAAATTTGTTGTTAATTCTTTTAGCCATTCTTGGGGTGTACCTACTCTCTGTTTTGTCTTCACTATTGGTTCCTCTTGCCTTGGCTTTGTTCATAGCCATTTTACTCCAGCCAACTTTGTCCTGGTTTCAAAGAAAAAAATGGCCATTTGCGCTAAGCCTTACAGCTATCTCCATTACTACACTTTCCATTCTTTGGGGATTGGGAGCATTGATATATCAAACAGGATTGAGTATTTCCGAACAAAAGGACAATTTATTAGCACAAATTCAGGTAAAACTCAACAGCATTATGGTGTGGGTGAATACACTTCCTGGTGTAGAAATCAATACAGCTGATATTATCACAACACTGTCCAACTTGATGAGTAATGACTGGTTACTCGAATCCTCAGGTCAGTTCGCTGGAGTTTTAGGTCAGTTCGCTGGAGCACTGGGTAGTTTCACAGGTTCGTTTTTTATGACTGCTCTGTATTTGATCGGTTTACTTGGAGGAATTTTGAAATACGAAGAATACATTCACTATCTGGAAGAAGGCAACGAAGAAAAGGAAGAAAAGCTCTTGGCCGGATTTGAATATGTGAAGTCTTCTATTGTTACTTATATGAAAGTTAAGTTTCTAATGAGTCTAATGACAGGGGTTGGCTATTTTATTATTTGTTGGGCTTTTGGAATTGAGTTCGCTTTATTTTGGGGATTCCTTACCTTCCTGCTCAACTTTATTCCAACTGTAGGATCCATTATTGCTACTATTCCTCCTTTGTTGTTGGGGTTGATTCAACTGGACTCAATGGGTGTAATTTTCCTGATGTTTATCCTATTGATAGGTGTACAAATGATTATGGGTAACATCATTGAGCCGAGAATGCAGGGGCGCAAACTGTCACTTAATACTGTTGTGGTTATCCTAGGACTTGTCTTCTGGGGCTATCTCTGGGGTGTAACTGGAATGATATTATCCGTTCCTCTTCTGGTACTCACCAAAGTAGTGCTGTCACAAATTCCAGATGCTCAACTGATGATGAGGCTGATGGGGAGTGGTCCAGAAGAAGAGTGAAATATGGAAATAAAAAATTTCTTAAAACCAATTATCACCGAGGCAAAGCCTCGAGGAATTCTTCAGATTAAACTCCCTTCTTACCTATCCAATAAATTCCTCTCACCCCAAAGAAATTAGGTGAAGCTTGTTCAACTCCTTGCTGCCCTAAACTATATTGATAGTAGATAGAAGTTTCTAGCGTTTTCTTATTCTCGAACTGATGACTAATGCCTATTCCTAGGTTTAAAGTCCCAGTATACAATTTAGCTTGGTTAACTTCTTCATTTGTAAAAACAGTCAAATTATTGTCTGCTCCGTTGTCTAAATTATATCCGTATTCAAGCTTTTCTTTGAGATACAAATTGGTTGAATACCCACCATGGATAAGCACATTGGTCTCCATATTGAGTGGGTATCGATACTTTAAGTTTATTGGCAATTCGAGCATCCAATAGTCGATGTCCACACTTTTTAATGATCCTAGCCCGTCAGCAGACGTTGGCAAGTTCAGCTCCGCCAAATCTTCCTGATCAATTGTCTCATAATTTCTACTAAAGTACTTGAGTCCGGTTTCTAAGCTAATCGAAGGCGATAAAATGAGATCAGCTAATAATCCTGCACCAATATTAGCGGTTGATTTTCCTGAATAATACCCTTGGTAAATCTCCAAAGTAGGTCCCACACGTACCTCTATGCCATTTCGATAATGCCTTTCAAGATCACGTATTGTACGAGCTGACAGGTTAGTATTGTTTGTTTTATCTGCTATACTTGATACTGATTCTTTTATGCTTGGAGCAGGTCTTTCAAAGAATAGAATTTTATTATCTGGGATGTAGTTATAAGAGGGCTCTCGGTGAGCTAAATATGGCAACTTTTTATTATTTACTAAATAAACGTTGTTTCCTTCTTTTTGAGCAAACCCTTCAAGGATGAGTAAATCGATCATGTCCTCTGGAAGGTCTTTGTCAGCTCCTAGAAATACTTTCCCTTTATGATCAATAGGTTTAGTGCTTTCAAATTCTCTTCTCAGTTGATTTAGCTGCGTTAAAATAGCCTTGTATTGACTAGGGTCTTGTTCATGAATCTCAATACTGGTAACAGTATCGGGCACTTGGTTTTTAAGTCTTTGAATCTCTTTTTGAAGATCCATTATTGCAGTATTTCCCGCTCTCAATTCAGTTATCTCATTTTGTAATAGAGATAACTGACGGCTTCCTATCTGCCATTGTCCCCATAAAAGTAACAACGCAATCACTACTACCCCCGCAGCTGCAAAAATCTCATTGCGGTAGTGTTGATGCCATGGTGTATTCATTGACAAAGCACCCATACGATGATGCAAGCTAGCTAGCGCTGCAGGATCAAACTCTTGTGGTCCAAAATCCTCAAGTTTATTCTTTATAATATCATCAAATTTATTGTCATCCATTTCCTTCCGACTTTATACGTTCCCCGCTATCTGATATTAATATTCTCTTCAACTTATTGCGCGCTACTGCCAAATTTGATTTAGAAGTCCCAACACTGATGTTCAACTGATTCGCTATCTCTTGATGTTTGTAGCCATCTATTACAAATAAGTTAAATGTCATTCTATATGATGGTGGCAGCTTTTGTATTGCAGCGATAATATCTCGTTCAGATATCTGATCCAAGACAGACTCACTCGTAGCGGCATACTGGGCATGAGAGATATCTAGACTATGGTAGTGTTTCTCATTTCTTCTGAAGTAATCAATCGAGGCATTTATCATGATCCTTCTAAGCCAGCCTTTGAATGATAGCCCTTCAGTATATTTATCAACCTTCGTGAAGATCTTTATAAATCCATCATTCAAAATTTCAACGGCTTCTTCATAGGTACGCGAATATCTAAGGCATATACTTATACCATAGGCATAGTATTCCTTGTATAGCACGTCTTGACTAGATCGGTCTCCCTTTCCACAAGATTTCAATAGCTTATATAGTTCTTTCTGATCGATATCTCTTGCCTACAATTTTAACCTACACGCAAACTTTTTGCAAAGGGTTGGTTGGGGAAAAATATAAATTTTGCAGACCAACCATTCCAAAAATACCCTCGTGATGGTGTTGAATTTAGGATTTTTAACGATGAACACCAATACAATACACACTTACTTAATAACCGCAACATATTCAGTTTTGTTGGTTGCGGACGCTTCCTTTGCGCAACAACAAGGCTCATATGTCAATAACGACAAAGGTCTAACAATGTCCTCTTCAATGCTAGGTACATACTTGAATCAGCGTGAGTTGCTCATCCCTCCTTCCTATGGATATTATATGGACAACAATGTGCCATATGCTCCACTCGAAATCGCAAGAATCTCGCAAAGGAGTCTGTTTGGTAAATATGCGGGACATGAAGCTTATGCGATTAGTGAAAAATTAGTTGTTGAAATTGAATCCGGAGTGCTATCGCCCAGATTGGATCGCTCATGTGATAATCCAGAAGTACCAAGAAGTGTGGTAAAGGCAACAGGCTTCGTCAATTTCAATTCACGTTTGCGATGGAAGTGGAATGAAGAGACCCCCAATATTCAATTTTATTAACAACCTAACCATGAACCAAATGCTAAAAAAAACCTTAACTGCACTTATTGTCCTGCAAATTTCGTGTTTTGAGCTTAAAGCTCAAGTCTCAAATTCCATTGACACCACGTTGGTAGCCTACTACCGAGAGAAACAGGCCAAAAAATTACTTGTTAAGAAAAGTCTTAAAGCACCAGCCTTATTAATTGGTGCAGGCATACTGGCTCTGACAGACAATGACTTTATAAGTGACGAAGACGTGTATGAATTTCGCCAAAAAGTCTTGCCTAGTTCTCGTACCAATATAGATGATTATATTCAATACGCTCCTATTGCAGCAGTTTACGGATTAAACTTAATTGGAGTGAAGGGTAAGCATGATCTAAAAACCCAAACAGCTCTTCTTCTTAAATCAGAGCTTTTAGTAGGTGCGATAGTCACCCCTACCAAGTTCCTTAGCAATAAGTTGAGACCTGACGGAAGTACATATAACACCTTTCCTTCGGGGCACACCGCTCAAGCATTTGTTGCAGCTACATTTCTTCACAAAGAGTATGGACATCTAAGCCCATGGTATAGCATCTCTGGGTATGCCGTGGCTACAGCAGTTGGTATATTTAGAGTTTCCAACAATAGACACTGGGTCTCAGATGTACTGGCGGGAGCTGGAATTGGCATCCTCTCTACACAACTTGTCTACTTACTTCACAACCGGAAGCAATCAAAAAAGAAGAAGAAGAAAGTTTTAGGTCTTCCTTACTATAATTCTGGAAGTATAGGTATAACGGCATATATTGACCTATAATTAGAGTCTGTCTATAAACTAAGATCGCCAAGGTTTGTGTCCTCACAAACCTGTCTTTGAGAGCCTGAAATGGGCAGTGAAGACACAGCCCATGGCGGACAGAGAGACTTTATAGACAGACTCTAATTAACACTCAAAATGTTTCCCCAATTTGGATTTTATCATTGAAGAATTTTCAGAATAATTACCCAAAAAGAAAAGTCGCACATATCACTACAGTTTGCAAAAACGGTTATCAAACTCCTCATATGATCAAATAATGCGCTTTCGACTACCGAAAAAGGTTAAAAAAAGTGTGTTTTGCTATCATTTTGCCAAGGTGGGTTAATGTTGAATGATTACTTTATTCGCGAATCTGCGTGTGTCACCATTCACAATCACCATATATATACCATCTGGAAAATGCCCTACTTCTATCGGATAGGAGCTTGACCCGCTTGGAAGTGCCGTTGAAAGAAATTTCTTTCATGGCGATTTCAGGTTACTTCTTCTACAAATAGTTGATTAAAAAGCCAGATATCCACATTATTTTTCTTTTTTATCAGATCATGTATCTTTAGATGCAATTATTGTGTTTTTGTCTATTTGAATTTATGATGGATTTTGAATTCTGAGCAGTTAAATATCTTTGAATCTCTTTTCAAAACTCACTTCGAGCCGTTGTGCAACTTTGCGCTGAAATATCTTAATAACTTGGGTGATGCCAAAGGTGTAGTCCACGATGTGTTTGTTAGCGTTTGGGAAAAGTTCGATACACTTGCTCCGGACTTGAATTATAAAAGTTATTTATACACTGCGGTACGCAACCGTTGCTTGAATGTCATACGAGATCATAAGAAGTTTGTGCCAATAGATGCAGTTGACGACCAACCTGCAAGTGAGGGTTCTTCCATTGAAACAAAAGAACTAGAAACTGAAATTGCTTTGGCGATTCAGAGTTTGCCTGATAAGTGCCGACAGGTTTTTGAAAAGAGTCGACTCGAAGGCCTTAAATATGCTCAAATAGCTAAAGAAATGAATATTTCTGTGAAAACAGTAGAGGCTCAGATGTCAAAGGCATTGAGGGTACTAAGGCAACATCTGGCAGAATTTCTGTCGTTGGTATTTTATTTATGGGACAAATAAGGGTAGGCGATGATTGATGTGTTTTAATATTAGAAAGTACAGATTTGGAAAATAAAGAGAACATAGTGGAAACTTGGATAGCCAATCAACTTGCTGGAGAATCTTCCCCAGCAGAAGAAAAGCAGCTGCAAGAGTGGATTGCCGAAAGTCCTAGCAATGAAAAGCTATACCTAGATTTCAAAAATGTAACTAATCTAGGGCAGAGACACTATGATGTTACTTCCTCTGGAACTGTAAACATTGATGTTAATTCAGAGTGGGTACAATTCATTAAGAATATTGAAGCCAAGAAAGAGACAAAAGTTGTTTCACTTGCAATAGAGACAGCCAGCTACAACTGGCTCAAAGTTGCAGCATCTGTCGTTTTAATAATTGGCGTGGGACTAGTTGTGAATTATTTTTCTGGACAAAATTCATTGACTCAGTATCAAACTGCAGAAAATACTCAAGAAATTATTTTACCTGATGGCTCCACGGTCACACTAAATAACCATTCTTCACTTTCTTACTCGGATGATTTTGGTGAAACGGCTCGTTCGCTAAGTTTAAGTGGTGAGGCTTTCTTTGATGTAACAAAAGATAAAGAGAAGCCATTTATCATCAGTACACAAAAGGCGCAAGTGCAAGTACTAGGGACTTCATTTAATGTGCGTGCTTATGAAGAAAGTGAGCTGGCTGAAGTTGTGGTTACCATAGGGGTGGTAAAATTCTCTAAAAACAATTCTGCAGAAGCCGTCACTCTCAAAGCTGGGGACAAAGGCGTATTAAGGAGCGATCAACTGATCAATAAGGTCAATGAAGACGTCAACTTCCTAGCTTGGAAGACGAGGAAACTCATTTTTGAGGAGGAGAGTTTGGCATCTGTCATTGAAACGTTGAACCGGACATATCAAATCAATATATCAACTGGGATAGACATCCCCGAATGTGCTGAAGTGACTGTTGCTTTCGAACAACAAACAATTGAGGCAATTCTTAATGTGCTAAAGACAACACTGGATTTGGAATACAAGACTGATGGAGACAAAATAGAAATAACAGCGGTCGGATGCTAAATCAGAAACTCGCATGGAGACAAATACTGTTTCATTGGGTTCTTTGGTTTTTGTTGCCCTGTTTTTCATTGCAAGCGCAAGAGTCCTCATCGGCAGATAACATCAATATTCAAGTCACTAGTGCCCCACTATCTCAGGTACTCGCTGAGCTTTCAGAAAAAAGCCATTTCCTATTTTCTTATTCTCCCAAGAAAATACCCCTAGACCAGAAAATTAGCTATGAAGCGAACAAACCTCTAAAGGAAATTCTGGATGACTTGATGCTTATGACTGGATTGAGATACGAATATGTCGAAAAGCAAATAGTCTTAAAGCCGATTAAAAAACCTAAACGGAAAGTTGACCAGACTATACATGGGTATATAAAGGACAAAAGTAATGGGGAAGCGCTAATAGGCGCTTATGTTGTTATTAAGGAAGTAGGTATCGGTACTGTAAGCAATACCTATGGGTTCTACTCCATCACTTTGCCGAGTGGCAATTATGAAGTAGCGTATTCTTACATTGGCTTCGAGGAACAAGTGGTGACGATCGATGTTGATGATGATATACCCCATAATGTTGAATTAACCAACGCCTCTTCATTACTAGATGAGGTGGTAATTACTGACAAACCCAGGCTGCTCGAAGAGATATATACTGGGAAGGTCAACTTGAAGCCAAAAATAGTCAAAAAAATGCCTGCATTATTTGGCGAGGCTGATGTAGTAAAATCACTAGAATTGATTCCAGGAATAAAATCTCATTCTGACGGATCCATCTTTTACTATGTTCGTGGTGGCAATCGAGATCAAAACCTAATTTTGATAGATGATGCGCCTATTTACAATCCAAGTCACATGCTAGGCTTTTTCTCAACAATCATTCCTGATGCAGTGAACAATGTAGATATCTATAAAGGTGATATGCCCGCATCCATGGGTGGAAGATTGTCTTCAGTGATTGACGTTCAAACAAAAAAAGGAAGTACTAAATCACTTCAAGCTTGGGGTAATACGAGCTTTGTTTCCACCAGATTAGGAATGGATGGTCCCATCAGGACTGATAAGAGTTCGTTTCTCGTTTCCACCAGGTTTTCGCATATGAAATGGTTTTTTAAACAATATTCTGATGATTTGAAACAGCTTTTTTTTGCGGATTTTACCGGCAAGTTAAATTTTGAAATTGATGACCGTAACAAGCTATTCTTCTCTACCTACTTCGGTGGAGA
>JGI24005J15628_10000701_pt1 | contig 18715 bp, 24 predicted proteins | sample LinPmetageLP40_FD_15628 | JGI IMG/M metagenome (IMG submission 15628)
AGTTTGCCCTGAGCCAAGGCTCTGATCTGACAACACAACAGGCGGCACTGGTATCGTGTGTGTCTGGATCCATGAGTGGTGCTTTCGCCGCTTGGGTTGGGTCTGAGACAAAGAAGTAACACCCACATTAAGGAGAATGGAAATGAGCTTATTAGCTTCGCTTGTCAGCCCTGTGGCTGGTCTACTGGATAAGGTGATTCCAGACAAAGACGAGGCCGCACGTTTAGCCCACGAAATTGCAGTCATGTCAGACAAGCATCATCAAGAAGTCATGCTGGCCCAACTGGAGATCAACAAAGAGGACGCCAAAGGTAATTGGTTTCAAAGCTCTTGGAGACCAGCGACAGCTTGGGTTTGCGTATTAGGTTTTACCGTCAACTTCTTGGTGTCTCCATTAGCTGCACCATTTGGTTTCGTAGTCCCACAAGCTGACATGAGTATCATGATGCCCGTCCTAATGGGGATGCTTGGTCTGGCTGGCGCGAGAAGCTTTGAGAAATACAAAGGAGTGACCAAGTGAGGCACATAAACGAGATAATAATCCACTGTACGGCAACCCGTAAATCTTGGATGCAATCCAATTCAACGAGCGACAAAGTATCTGAGATTACACGCTGGCATGTCGAGGATAATAAGTGGTCAGACATCGGATATCACTTTGTGATCGACACCGATGGGACTGTGGCTGTAGGTCGCCCAGTCATCAAAAGCGGAGCCCATTGTCGGGGAAGGAATCGAAACAGTATTGGTGTAACTTTAATTGGTGGATTCGGTGGTGAAAAACATGATGAGTTCTCAGACCACTACACGGATGAACAGGATGATGCACTGCAACTGCTGGTCGAAAACTTAAAAGACACTTATGACATCAGTCGGGTCTCAGGTCATTCGGAATATGCCAACAAGGCTTGCCCCTGCTTCAGCGTTGATGACTATATCACTGGTACAGTTTCATGATGTACGTCATTGCAATCGTCATGTTCATGGGGCCAGACTATAGGGTAGCCTCTAACCAGATTCTATACAATGATCTATACTTATGTGAGGAAGGTAGACGTGAACTAACACAGAGGCTTCTTGATACAGCACCAACGGGTATTAGTTCTGCAGTCTTCTCAAAGTGCGTTGGTCTTACGATTGACGATGAGGGTCTGTTAGAACGGACGTAATAACTACAGTAAAACATCGGTCTGACATCGGTTTCAGATCGGTGTTTTTTATTTAGGGGCCACCTAAAACAAAAGTATTGTGAATCATTGTCCGTTGACGTATACTAGATTCACGGGCGATGCACCGTGATAACTTGGGAGAGCAGCGGAATCATAATCCGCGTGTCGGGGGTTCAAGTCCCTCCTCCGCTACCACCAAGAAATCATCGGACCGCATCAGCCTTTAACTTAAAGTTGGAGACTGACGATGACTACGAAGAAAACAACCAAGTACTACACACTTTTCCTCAACTCTGGTGAAGCTCACGGCTGGGAAGACGTCCACGGAGATTACTCCAGACAGTCTTGCAAGGACGAGTGGGACTTTTCGTACTGGGGTTACACTCACCCTGTCTTTGATCGCTACTGGCAGAATAAAGACGCCAAGATTATCACCACTGACGGTTCTCATGAGCAGCTGATTGCTGCTGCTGCACGTCTTAATGGCAAGCACCCAAGCGAGGTGTCAGCATGAGACTTTATCAAAGCAGCAAGGGTCAGTGGTTTGGCACACAAGCAGACGCTCGACGCAATGCACCCCGTGACTGGCGTGAGGTCGAGGTCCCAACCTCTAAGCAAGAGCTTATCAACTGGCTGTCCATCCATGAGGTGGGCGCTAAGGACAAGGGTTTGGCTTCGGAGCCAATCGAATCAGTAGTCCAAGAGCCAAAACCAGAACTCTTGTCACCCCATGCATCCAGCTGGGTGTCTTGGGCGCTGGAGCGTCTGCAGTCTGGCAACAAGAAAGACGCAGTTGAAATGCTCAAGACTGGGTTGCGGATCCAACGGGAAATCCTGTGATGCGCTGGTCTGAGCTTTTAGGTGATCTGGCTGGAGCTATCAGCCTTTTCATCATCCTTTTCGTCGGACTGGGTGCAGCCCACGTCTTTGGCTACTAATTATCTTGGGAGAGATTAACATGAACTTCATCGATTTTGTAAACAAGTATGGACCTCGCATTTGGTCAGGTAAGCACCTAGTCGAAAGCCGTAACAAGATTATGCGCTTTGGCGATTTCAACGGCGTTGGTTTCAAAGATATCACTATGATTAGTGCGCGTGATATTACTGAGTTCTCTGACCTACTTTCGGACATGGGTCTCTGTGATAATACAGTGAACCACTACAAGGCGGCTATAAGTGCAATCCTAAAGGAAGCACAGTCACGCGAGTACCTTGAGGTGCTACCCAGAATAAAGTTCGCCAAGGTGAACTCAAGGCGTGTAAGGTTTCTGTCTGACGAGGAAGAGCAGCAGTTGTTAGACTTCTGTTCGACCTACAAACAGGGCAAGTACTGGTGGGTCTGGGGTATGTGCCAAGTAGCTTTGACTACTGGTATGCGCTTGGGTGAGATACTCTCTATTACACCAGACATGGTTGAGATGCTTGATGGTACTGGGAAGTGCATCATTCACTTGACCGACACTAAGAACGGTGATGATCGTGATGTCATATGCACTGGCAAGGGCTTTGCTGCCCTCCAGTCATTACACTGTGAGCCATCAAAGTTCTACAGCCACCGCAAGTTCTACAATACTTGGGACGAAGCTCGCTACCGAATAGCCAAGAATGACAAGGACTTTGTCTTTCACATTCTGCGCCACACTGCAGCTACACGTATGGTCAATGACTACAACGTCCCTACGGTTCTCGCGGCTCAATTCTTGGGCCACAGGTCTCTCCAGACCACTGCCAAATACGTCCACGTTAAGAGGGACGAGGCAGAGAGAATAGCAGCACTCATGGGGTCCTAAGGGACCCTAGTTTTTATTGAGCAATAACAAGGTCTTAAATTAGGGACCACCTAGGAAGACATTGGGAGCACCACAGGTAATGACATTAAGTACTATTATTATTGAGCAGAATGCAGAACTAGAACAAGAGATGATCCAACGAGGTCACGAAAGATACGAAAGAAGACAAGAGAAGCAGACCCCAAGTCAACGTGAAGTACCACACCAGCTTATAACTGAAGCTCTACCTAAAGTGTCAGAAGCGATTGAAGAAGAGCTTTTAAGACAACAGGACACTAGCAGACGTGGGCGCACAAGAGCCTACACTGAAGAGCTTCAAGGTCTCGACTTTGATAAGCTTGCGTTCATCGGCCTGAACTCTTGTTATGAAACTCTGATAAAATCTGGGTCATTAGCTGGATGTCTCATAACAGTGGGAGCTAGGATTGAAAACGAGCGCTGGGCTCTAGGTCTACAAGATTATGACAAAAGCCTCTTCAAAAGACTCGTGTCTCAGGTCACTAAGAACCACTCTAGTGAACGATATAGACTGAGAGCAGCCAAGAACATTGCAACCAAAGCTGGCTTTAAGTTTGAACGGTGGTCTAGGCAATTGAAGGTAAGCGTTGCTTCACCTATCCTCAGTGAAATCTTAGAACACTCTGGTCTCTTTGAGTTGATAGAGACATCAGCCTCAGTCAAATCTAAGGGACGTGTCAGTTATAAGACTATAAGAACTATTGGTCTGACTAGAGATGCTGAGGTCCTCCTAAGTCAACGTATGTTTGACGCCAGCTGGGCTGAACCAATGTTTGGCCCACTACTGATCCCACCTAAGCCTTGGACATCTTTGGATACTGGTGTCTATGATGATCCTTGGCTCGCATCTTTGGTCCCCCTAGTTCGCCGTAGTAACGCAGAACAAAAGAGAGCTATAGCCAAGGATTTTGAGGCTGGGATACCTCTGTACGTCAAAGCACTTAATGCTCTCCAAGCTACACCTTTGCGGATCAATAAGCGTGTCTTGGACGTAGTGGACTGGTGCAGCCAAGAGAAGCTTAGGTTTGGTAAGTTCCCAGACCTTGAGCCACACCAGTTCCCAAAGCTGCCTGAGGATCACGAAAGTCTTCCTGAGGAGACTGTGTCTCAGATACGTCGAGATCAGAAGCAGTGGCATACCAAGAGACGGGAGATCATATCTAATGTGGCTGTCATGTTTGATGACTTACGCACAGCTAGGAGGATGTCAGAGCACGATAAGTTTTACATAGGTTGGAGCCTAGACTTTAGAGCTAGGATGTATCCTGTGTCTAACTTTAACTATCACCGTGATGACCACTGCAAAGCCCTATTTGAATTAGCCAACGGTAAGCCAATCAAAGAAGAAGACCGTGGCTGGCTTGCAATTCATCTGGCTAACACTGGTGACTTTAATAAGATCTCTAAAGCTAGTCTGGAAGATAGGATCCAGTGGTGCTTGGATAACGAGGATTGGCTTAGGTCAATCAATGACGATCCACAAGGCACCTTCGATCAGTGGGTCCAGAGCGACAAGCCCTTCCAATTCCTAGCAGCCATCTTTGCTTACTTTGATCCCTCTGAGGTCTGTCATATCCCAGTGTCGCTGGATGGGACCAACAGTGGGGTTCAGCATTATGCTTGTTGTACCAAGTCAGAAGGTGACGCTTATCTGACAAACCTAGTCCCATCGGACAGTTGTCAGGACATCTATCAAGTGGTTGCTGATGAAGTCAAAGAACGACTAGCTGAAAGCCCAGATCCTGAGGCAGCTAAGTGGCTGGACTTTGGAATCACAAGGTCCACTTGTAAGCGTAACGTCATGACTTTCAGTTACTCGTCAGTCGAGCGTGGCTTTGGTGACCAGATCATTGAAGACCTGATGCAGCCACTGCAGCGAGATGTTCATTATGGTAAATACTCAGTGCATCCTTTTGGTGACTTTAAGGAGCAAGAGGACCACGCACGGTACTTAGCTAAGTACAACTATGCTGCTGTACAAAAGGTCATTTCTGGGGCCTCTCAGGGCATGACGTTCTTACAATCATATGCTGATGCTCTCGCCCGTGAAGGTAAGTCAGTTCGCTGGCGTACACCAAGTGGTTTCCCAGTCGTTCAGCAGTACAAGAAGGTAGACATGAAGCGTGTCAAAGTCTTTCTGTATGACCGCGAGGCCAAGCTAAAGAAACAGACAAGGGTGAGCCTGAGCAACCAAGGCGTCATGTATGACACACGTAAATCCAGAGCAGCTGTAGCACCAAACTTTATCCACAGTATGGACAGCAGCCACATGCATCTATCAATTGTCACAGCCTTGGATAATGGTATCACTGACTTCTTTTTAATCCACGATGCCTTTGGCACAACCGCTGCTGAAACGTGGACGTTCTACCATTGTATCCGACATGCGATGGTTGAGATGTATGACGATAACTGCGTCTTTGGAAGCTATGAGGCTGAGTGTCGCCAGAGGCTTGCGGATCCTGACATGGATCTAGAGCCAGTACCAACCAAAGGGACCTTTGATGTGAGGTCTATTTTAGAGAGCGAATACTGCTTCAGTTAATTAGGGACCACCTAGGAAACCCTTAGCGAGTTTCACAAGTTGGAAACCTTTCATTCTAGGAGAATGCACTATGAGTAAAGTTAAGTTCGTCAGTCCCCAAGGCATAGCCAGTTATCCTTGGCTACAGCCAAATAGGCCTGACATAGCCTTCGATCCAGAAGGAAAATACAAAGTTAATCTGAAGCTGTCACCTGAGGATAGCAAGGTCATGACGTCATTGATTGATCAAGTTAAATCCGAAAACTTTGGCGCGAAGGACAAGGTTCACACGCCGTACTCTGTAGATGAGGAGACAGGTGAATATGTCTTTAAGATCCAATCCAAGTATCAGCCTAAATACTTCGACGCGAAGGGTAACCCTATCCCAGTCGAGAAGGTCCCACCGATGTTCTCAGGCTCAGAGCTACGGGTCTCAGGTCAGGTCGATCCGTATACAAATGGGGCGAAGAAAGGCGTTAGTCTGCGTCTAAGTAATGTCCAAGTCATCAACCCTGTGGCTGGTGATAATGGAGGTGGCGCTGGCGACTTCGATGCTGTCGATGGTTACGAGGTGGGAGCAGCAACTGTCGCCCCTGCCAGCAACAACAACAACAGTGACTTCGATAATAATGATGAGCTTCACGACTTCTAGGGCTGCTTACAGACTAGGCTTCAGATCTGGACTTGAGGTTACAATAAGTGAGCAGATAAAAAAGGCAGGGATCAAGCTTCAGTACGAAACGGACAAGATCCGCTACACCATTCCAGAACGCGAGGCAAAATATACGCCTGACTTTAAGCTCCCCAAAAAGGGGGGCTTTTTCTTTTATGTCGAGACGAAGGGGATTTGGACTGTCCAAGACAGGTCAAAGCACTTGTTGATCAAGCAGCAATATCCTGACATCGACCTAAGGTTTGTCTTCTCAAATCAGAACGCCCGTTTGTACAAGGGATCCCCGACTACTTACGGAATGTACTGTGAGAAGCATGGCTTCAAGTATGCCCATAGGCGCATACCTGAGGACTGGCTTGAAGAAGCCAAAGAAGGAGAGCGAGGGGCGGCTTAGGTCGCCCCTTTTTGATTCTTAATGGGAGAACGAACATGGCAACAGTTAATAGAAAAACAACAAATGTAACTGACTTGGTTCAGCCAACAGTCGAACAGAAGCATGAAATCTATGAGATGCTTAAAGTTGCTTACGATTGCAAAAACAAACGTTACACAGGCGCTGAAACAGATCGATCTCTAGCTGACGAATTAGGCATAAAGCGTTGGGCTTGGGTGCAAGACATAAGAGAGCAATTCTTTGGCCCTGATGGTAACGAGGCAGAGTTTGTTGCCCTTGCTGAGATCCAAAGCTGGATCCTTAAAGCTGACAAAGAGATCTCTGAATTTAAAGCTCATCTGAAAGAGATGGAGACATCCAGAGAGGGCGCTCAAAAACTCATGGACCAAGTTCAGCATCTCATTGGTAAGAAGAAGGGCTCATAGTTATGGAGCCTAAAGAAACCACTGAAAGTGAGTTCGTTCAGCACGTCCCGTGTGACGCTTGTGGGTCCAAAGACAATGGAGCAATGTACAGTGATGGTCACGTCTATTGTTTTGGCTGTGGAGCGTGGACTGGGGGAGACGGAGAGCCTGTCTCAGCGCCCAGAGCAGCACCTATTAACCCAGCACTAATCAATGGATCTTTCCAAGCTCTGAGGGCGCGTAAGATCACTGAAGAGACGTGCCGTAAGTTTGGCTACACCGTTGGGAAACACAATGGTGAGACAGTCCAGATTGCTACTTACCGTGACAGCAAAGGTAGGCCCATTGCCCAAAAAGTAAGGACAGCTGATAAGAAGTTTAGCATCGTTGGTAGTGCCAAAGGTATGACGCTGTTTGGGTCACATTTATGGTCCAATGGGGCCAACCTAGTGATCACTGAGGGTGAGATTGATGCCATGTCGGTCAGCCAAGTCCAGAACCACAAGTGGCCTGTGGTCAGCCTTAATTCTGGCTGTCACAGCGCCCGCAAAACTCTACTGAATAACTACGATTATATCACCAGCTTTAAGTCGGTCATTCTAATGTTTGACAACGATGAAGCTGGGCGTAATGCCGCCGTTGATTGTGCGGAAGCAATGCCTATTGGACTAGTAAAGATAGCCAACCTTGGAGAACACAAGGACGCTAATGAGGCGCTAGTTGCTGGGGATGCAAAGACAATCATCCAGTCGATCTTCCAAGCCAAGTTACATAGGCCTGACGGGATCGTGGCAGCAGCCGACCTCAGGGGAGTTATTGGATTGGGTGACGCTGTTTCTCCCATCAGCTTTCCCTATCAGAAACTCAATGACGTCACGAAAGGGGTCAGGCTTGGAAGCTTGGTCACTATCGCGGCTGGCTCTGGGGTCGGCAAAAGTACATTTGTGCGTGAGATCATGTACCACATTCAGCAGTCAGGTTTTCCCATCGGCATGATGATGCTTGAGGAAAGTGTAAAGCGCACGGCTCAGGGCCTCGTTGGTCTCCACATGGACAAAAACATTGTGGTCAACGATGGGAACGAAGAAGAGATAGTTGAAGCCTTCGATGACATGCGTAAGGCTGGAGAGTTCTACCTCTTTGATCACTTTGGATCCACAGATCTGGACACCATTGTGAACAGGATTCGCTACATGAATAAGGCACTAGGCTGTCAGGTCATATGCCTCGACCATGTGTCGATCCTAGTCTCAGGATTGACTGGTGGCGTGTCAGATGAAAGACGTCTGGTTGATGACATCATGACAAGGCTGCGTGTTGAGGTACAAGCGCTGGGCATTTGTCTGATCTTGGTGTCTCACCTGAGGCGGCCTCAAGGCGACAAGGGTCACGAAGGTGGCGCACAGGTCAGCCTGTCCCAGCTGCGTGGATCCCATGCAATAGCCCAGCTGGCTGACACTTGTGTTGGTATCCAAGTAGATCCTGAGGACCCAACGTCAGGCTATCGTAACATTGTAGTACTCAAGAATCGTCACACAGGCGAGGTCGGACCATGTGGTCGGCTAAAGTACAACTTAGAAACTGGACGTCTCAAAGAAGACAACGACTTTAGCCAGTTTGATGATGAAGATATCTTTTAAAAATAGGAAGAGTTTCATGATGGAAACGCTTGCGGTTTTTACCGCCCTAATCACGTTTGAGACGTGGGATGCATGTGTTGAGTATGCCCACAAAAACAACCTCTACAAAAAGCATACAGCAGACCAGTGCGTGAAGATTTTAGCGCACCGTCCAGCTGAAGTTTTAAGGCCAAGAGCAAGGCCAGTTAAAAAAAAGGAGAATGAATGATGGGGTACTTAGATATACAAAAGGGCGTCTTCTATGCCCAGTTAAGAATACCTAAAGACTGTCAAACAGCACTAGGTAAGACAGCTTTCCGTAAAACACTAAAGACATCTGACCGTCAAGAAGCGGAGCGTCTCGCCACACCTCTTGTTGATAAATGGAAGGCAGACATAAATGCTGTCCGACATCATAAAGTTCGCTTTCATACAGATCCTTTGACTATGAACAACTACCAAGATGAAGCAGCGCAATTCGCTGTTTACAAATGGAAGGTGATTTACCCAGCACTGGCGTTGTCCGAAGAAGCTGGGGAGGTATCAGGTAAACTGTCAAAGCTGATCCGTGACCAGCACGTTAAGTTTGACGGTTCCGAAAGTCTGACTGATAGCCAGAGGGCTGACATTATCTTTGAGCTTGGTGACGTAATGTGGAACGTAGCTAACCTAGCCAAGGATCTTGGCGTAAGTCTAAATGAAGTCGCCCAGATGAATATTGAGAAGCTGCAGCTTCGTACAAAGAGAAATACAATTAGTGGATCAGGTGATCACAGGTGACCCGTTGGGTTGCTGACTTGGAGAGCGATGGGCTTCTAGACAAGATCACAAAAGTACACTGCATTGTACTTAGACATGTGGAGACTGATGAGGTCCAAACATATGGTCCAGATGAAATCAAAGCAGCATTGTTTACACTTATGAATGCTGAAGAGGTCATCGGTCATAACTTTATTGCATATGATCTACCAGCGATTCAAAAGGTGTATCCAAAGTTCAAGCTACTAGGCAAACTTACGGATACTCTCGTACTGTCGCGTCTTTGTGCTGCAAACATAGCAGACAAGGATGCAGTCAGAATAATTAAGAAACCTGACAGCTTTCCTCGACGCCTCACAGGATCCCACAGTCTCAAAGCTTGGGGTCTGAGACTAGGTGACTTCAAGGATGACTACTCTGAAGGCTGGGAAAACTACAGCCAAGAGATGATGGACTATTGTGTCCAAGATACTCAGGTCACAAAGGTTCTCTATGAATATCTGATGTCCCGTGGCTTTTCAGATCAAAGCATCGAACTGGAGCATTCTTTAGCAAACATTTGTCTGCAGATTGGTAACAACGGTTGGACTTTTGATATGACCAAAGCCATCAACTTGTACTCAGAGTTGGCACAAAAACGCCAAGAGCTAGAGGATGGTCTGGACGCCTTGTTCCCACCGTGGGAGGTTACTGAAGAGTTTGTACCTAAGGTCAACAACAAGACACGGGGTTACGTGAAGGGTGAGCCTTTTACTAAGCGTAAACAAGTAGAGTTCAACCCTAGCTCTAGGCGTCACATTGAGTTCTGCTTACGTCAAAAGTATGCTTGGAAACCTAAGAAGTTTACGGACAATGGTAATGCCCAGATTGATGAGACTGTGCTCAGTAAGCTCCCGTATCCAGAAGCTAAACATCTAGCTGAGTTCTTCCTGATTCAGAAGCGTGTAGGCCAGCTGGCTGAAGGCCCACAGGCTTGGCTCAAGAAGGTCGATGACGATGGTAAGATCAGGCACACTATAGTGTCTGGTGGTACTGTCAGTGGTCGAGCAGCCCATCGGGGGCCTAACTTAGCGCAAGTACCTAAAACTGGGCTCTTGTATGGCAAGCAGTGCCGCGAGTTATTCACAGTACCAGACGGGTGGCGGCTTTGTGGATCTGATTTGTCAGGGCTAGAACTTCGATGCTTGGCTCATTATCTTCCAGATGGCGGTGAGTATGGACGTAAGATGCTTGAGGGTGACATCCACACGGTAAACCAAAAGGCCGCTGGCTTGTCTACACGGGACCAAGCGAAGACTTTCATTTACTCGCTCATGTACGGCGGTGGTGATCTTCTGATTGGTAAAGTTGCTGGTGGTGGGGCCAAGCGCGGTAAGGAACTGAAGAAAGCATTTAACCAAAACATCCCAGCTTTCGCGGAACTACAAGTAAGACTGAAGAGTGCTTTCGATAAACGAGGACACATAAAAGGTCTTGATGGTCGGAAACTGTTCATCAGATCAGAACACAAACTACTTAGTCAGCTGCTCCAATCATGTGGAGCAATCATCTGCAAGAAGTGGGTTGAACTGGCCTACCATGAAATCAACAGGCAGCACGGTACAGACGATGCTTACATTGTCGGCTGGATCCACGATGAGATCCAAGTTGCCTGTCGAACAGAGGAGATCGCTGAAAATGTCGGTCATATCTCTAGACGAATGGCGAAAGAAACAGGCGCTATTTTCAAAACTAAAATCCCCATCGATGCAGACTATTCCTTGGCGCGAACTTGGGCTGACAGCCACTGAGGTCACTGAGGAACTCAAGCACCTCGTTATGACTTGGATCATTTTAGATCGGGCATGGCGTAAGCCCTTCACAGTCAGCAGCAAGTTTGCACGTCAAAACGCATTCCTAGTCGCCCTGTGCGCCTCTGAAGAGTTCATCACAACGAACTGTGGAGAGGACGTCTGGGGGAATCGATGGCTAATCAGTGAACACGGAATGACAATAAAAGGAGAACTAGATGGGGTACTTCAAGAAATACTTGCAGCAACCAATGGACGATACAGTCCTACTCATTGATGGTGACTTATATGCTTACAGAGCATGTGCTGCAGTAGAACAAGAGATCAACTGGGGTGATGACATATGGTCATTATCTTCAGATCTCAAACAGGCAAAAGAGGTCTTCCAAACGACTATCGATCAGGCCTGTGAATATCTGGAGACAGGACACTTCATTGTCTGCCTGTCTGACAAAAAGAACTTTAGAAAGACAGTAGACCCAAGCTACAAGGGTGGTCGTAAGAAGCTCAGAAAGCCCGTTGGCTACCCTGCCTTCATCAAGTGGATCAAAGAGACCTACAAGTGGTGCTGTGAGCCTCTACTAGAAGCTGATGACCTCATGGGCATCATGGGATCAGCACCCAAGCACAACACGATCATTGTCTCTGATGACAAGGACATGAGGACGATCCCCAGCCTTCTGTACCGTCCAATGTCAGGCGAATTGCTCGACATAAGCAAAGCTGACGCTGATCTCTGGTTTCTCACTCAGGCCTTAGTTGGCGATGTCACAGATGGCTACGGGGGTTGTCCTACAGTGGGCCTCAAGACAGCTGAGAAGTTGCTCAGTAAAGGTCCAAATTGGAATACGGTTGTAGCAGCATATGCCAAGCAGAAACTCAATTCTAACTATGCCCTGACACAAGCACGTTTAGCACGGATCCTAAGATACGAGGATTGGAATTTGGAGCAGGGAACTATCAAACTATGGGAGCCAAATCGATGATGACAGAAGAAACAGTCCTATTGAAATGGGACGATTACAAACGCATCTGCACTATAGAGAACAAATTGTTTATCAACAGTTGCGGTGGTCGAAAGGCAATGGTCAAACTCATGCCTAAAGCTGTCTCACGCACTGGGACAGGAAACGATATCCTAGACCTATTTGGTCAACAAAAAGCGGTAAACAGAGACACCCTGAGAGATAGGTTTGTAGTTAAATTTGGCTGGGACGATAGGAAGAACTGTGCCAAAAGATTCCATACTTTTGTTCGACGTATGCTCAACAATGGGACACTAAGTCTGGATACAGAATTAGGCAAAGGCCATAAGGTTAGACTTGTGCGTACACGGATGCCATATCAGAGGCCGTGGGCATGACACAGGACAACGTCAACTCCCCCAGCCATTACTCCAAGTGGCCCGTCGAACCCATCATCTTCATCATGCACAACTCAATGGAGTTCTGGCGCGGCAACATCATTAAGTATGTCAGTCGAGCAGGGTCCAAGAAGTACCCCAAGCTGAACAAAGCACAATCCGAAATCGAAGATCTAAAGAAAGCCATCCGTTACTGCGAGATGCGAATTAATGTCCTTGAAGGAAAAGAACCAAATGAATGTATATCTAAGTAACTCCCAGAAACACTTTGGCCCGTCTTTAAACATCAGTGAAGAGATCCACGCCATGAAGTATCGTGGCAAAGGTGAGAGCTTTAAAGAAGCTATGACAAGAGTAGCCAACAGCCTGTCTGATGATGCTGATCACTTTGACCAGTTCCGTGACGTCCTCTATCACCAGCGTTTTCTACCAGCTGGACGGGTACAGTCAGCAATGGGATCACCGCGTGAGGTTACCCCATACAATTGTTTTGTCAGTAGTACCATCGAAGACAGTATGGATGGTATCATGGACGCAGCTAAAGAGGCTGCACGGACGATGCAGCTAGGCGGTGGCATCGGTTACGACTTTAGCACCCTTCGCCCCCGTGGCGCACTGATCAAGAGCCTAGACAGCAAGTCCAGTGGGCCTATTGAGTTTATGGGTATCTTTGATGCCATTTGTAAAACTATAGCCTCAGCAGGACACCGTAGGGGCGCTCAAATGGGTGTACTACGGGTGGATCACCCAGACATCGAAGAGTTCATCACCGCAAAGAACAACAGTACTGCATTGACTGGTTTTAACATCAGTGTCGGGGTTACTGATCAGTTTATGCTTGCGGTGAAGAACGGATGGGACTTCGACCTAGTATTTGAGAACACTGTCTACAAGACCGTAGACGCCCGTGCGCTATGGGATCAAATCATGAGGTCTACTTGGGACTGGGCAGAACCAGGAATCTTGTTCATCGATAGGATCAACAAGAAGAACAATCTCTGGTATATTGAGAAGATTGCAGCAACGAACCCTTGTGGTGAGCAGCCCCTACCACCTAACGGTGCGTGTTTGCTTGGGAGCTTCAACCTAGTCAAGTATGTCAGTCAGACAGGCGTCTACGCTGGTGGGAAGATAAGGACTTTTGACTACGGAGCATTGGAGCGTGACATACCCCATGTTGTGAGGGCGATGGATAACGTAGTGGATAGAGCAGTCTACCCACTGAAGTCTCAAGAGTTTGAAGCCAAGGACAAGAGACGTATGGGCCTAGGAGTAACTGGTGTGGCCAATGCACTGGAAGGTATCGGTCACAAGTATGGATCAGATTCATTTATGNATGCCTTTGAACACATCATGGAGATCATCCGTGACGGGTGCTACCGAGCGTCTATTGAGTTGNCTAAAGAGAAGGGACCCTTCCCAGCCTTTGATACATTGATGCTTCACTCAGAGTTCTGTAAGACACTGCCCGATGATATCCGTGATGACATTAAAGACCATGGGATCCGCAACTCACACCTGTTGTCTGTGGCCCCTACTGGGACGATCAGTCTGTCAGCTGACAACGTAAGCTCAGGGATTGAACCAGTGTTCAGCTACTACTATGACCGCACGATCCAGACCTTCGATGGACCCCGTGTTGAGCGTGTCGAGGATTATGCTTTCCGTGAGTGGGGTGTTGAGGGTGAGAAGGCTGATGACCTATCACCATTTGATCACGTCAAAGTACTGAATGCTGCATCCAAGTATGTAGACAGTGCGTGTAGCAAGACTTGTAACGTAGGACACTACGTCAGCTGGGAAGACTTTAAAAAGGTCTACATGGACGCATACGATGGTAGGGCTAGTGGCTGCACTACCTTCCGTGCATCAGGTAAACGGTATGGAATACTTAATGCTGCAGCTAGTGAGGACGTAGTATCTGAGGATCCACAGTTGTTAGAAGAAGGGACAGCTTGTTACTATGATCCTGACACAGGGCAGAAGACCTGTGAGTAGTCATTCGTTGAAGGCCAAGCGCCGACACCCTGACCCTAAGACGTTTAAGCGTGAGTTGTTCCCAGTGGCTCACCTTACGTTTGAACTCATTGATCACCCTCAGTATGGGCAGACGTTCGCTCTGATCCCACATATGTCATCTGAAGCTAAGGGTCAGAAACCTCTGTTCTCTGGTCATATCCCCAAGGGCATGAGCTCAGAACTGAGGTCACTAGCTCTAAGGATCTACGACTTGGAGCAGAAGTTGACGTCACGTAAACCAAGTTAATTGGCAGTGTTTTATTATCCGTTGACTATAACATTTGTTGAACAAGAGGCTGGCTTGTGCCAGTTTTATGTTTCATCAATACTAAAGACGGGAGATAGATATGACACAAACAATGATGAATTACCAAAGTGAAAACCCAGCGCGTTGGTACAGTGTAAAACGTAGAAAGATACAGCAGACTGCACCTCCATATCTAGCTGACTGCCCTAAATGTTCTTTGTCAAATGCAGATTACTCAGAAAAACTACTGAACTTTGAAATACTTTGGAATACACAGTCTATCACCCCAAATGTAGAATTAGGATCACAACAGGCTCAGATAATTGCCTACATGAGATCCACCAGAGCAAGACGAGCATTCCTGATGGTGACTGTTCGCGCTCTAAAACAGAATACTACTGTAACAGTTAAGACAACGCTTGACCTACTTGGATGCAGTAGAAATGCCTTGGACACTATGATCAAAGAGTGCAGTGAAGCCCATTGGATCACAGTAACCAAGTGTACCAAAAGCCATCGACATCTAGCTGCTACTAATGTCACCGAACAAGTGTGGGATGACTACAGTACTGAAGCCAGACGCCTGTTCCCCAATCGTTAAATATCGTTAAGTGAAGAAGCTGGAAGACAGGGGTGACCAATCAGTATGTGGATGGTCAGCTGCCTGTCTCCCAGTACAATAGATACCTCTTACAACACCTATCGACTCACTCTAGTCACACTCATGATCAACTGACAAGCTCCTTGTTTGTCCGTTGACTACATTAGTGCGTGTACTAACCAGTACTTTAGTTATCCTTAGTTTACAGCTGTCTGAATTAGGGACCACCATACGAAGGAAGTTCCTGTGTGTGACATCCTTGAGTACAACTGGCGGTACAACTCCCAGTACCATTCAGTCTACTAACATCACAGGTCACCGAACCTAAGTATCAGTAGTACAGAGGTCCCTCCCAGCCCATACTACTGATACATAGGACAATGGTGACCTGTGATGTACCTATATAAGTCTAACCTCAGCAACTTCAGTCAAGGACAAAGGTAACATGATGAACCCAGACATCTATGGTCAACTAATGAAGGGCTTAGGACAAGCTGGAGTGGACTGGAAGTGGACCATAGAAGATGACTTTGTTGTCCCAGTCGCCATAAAGAAGAAGAAAACTGATGTACCTCAGTCTGACCTCAGTAATGAGAAGCAGTAGTATTAGTAGTAATAGCAAGATGCATGACCTCAGTCTGACATCAGTCTAACCTTGGTCTAACCTTGGTCTAACCTTGGTCTAACCTTGGTCTAACCTCAGTCTAACCTTGGTCTGACATCAGTCTAACCTTGGTCTAACCTCAGGTCCCAATCCGTGCTTTAACGATAATGACCTTCTCCAGATAATATTCATAAATGTCTAATGTCTTATACCTCAGTCATCACATTGGTCATCGGATACACTATCCGTTGCCCTTTATTATCCAATGATATCAATGATCTAAGCTAATCAATGTCTAATCAATGGCGTCAGTTAGGGTCCCATGCCCTCAGATCTGACCCCCCGTACCTCCAATCAATCAATAGATTTCAAAAGACCGTTAAAGCCCAGCTGTTGTTGTTGTTGTTAGGCCTCTTGAAGCACACCTAAAGCCCCCACAACAATAACAAAAGACCCACCTAGGTCTCTCCCCTAGTACCCCCACCAAAGGATCCCCCTGTCATGGCCTTAGAATCTGGAAGTTACATCAACAGTCTGAACGCAGCTAACCCTGCATCGACTGATGGTCTAGCCCAAGCTGATGACCACCTTCGTCTGATCAAGAGTACAGTCAAGAGTACCTTCCCCAGTCTGACAGGGGCTGTCACCAGTACTCAGGCTGACCTTAACCTTATGACTGGTGCTGCTGCAGCTGGTGTCACTGCCAGTGATATCCAGAGCTTATCTAATGCCACTAGTGACCTCCAAGGCCAGATCAACGGTATCTCCAGTGTACCAGCTGGGGCCATCCTCCTGTGGTCTGGAGCCGTGGGTGCTATCCCCACTGGCTGGGTTATCTGTGATGGGACCAACAGTACCCCAGACTTACGCGATAGGTTCGTTGTGGGCGCTGGGTCTACCTACAGTGTAGGTGCAACAGGTGGTGCTGCTACAGTCACCCTGTCTGTGGCAGAGATGCCATCGCACACCCACGTAGCCACCTCAGTAGTCACGGACCCAGAGCACACTCACGATTATGCTGGTGTAACTGGTTCCTCTGGTGCTGGAGCATCAGGTCGAGACTCGGATCCTACCACCCTGACAACTCAGAGTGCAAGCACAGGTGTCACAGTCGCAACAACCAACGCCTCCACAGGTAGCGGCACGGCTCACGAGAATAGACCCCCGTACTATTCCCTAGCTTACATCATGAAGACAGCATAAGGGGATCATCAGTATGTCATCATCAGTAGTCCCCATACGCCAGCTAGGTGCTGCAGGGGTAGTTACTGACGTGGACCCCTTTAATCTTCCCTTCAACTTCTTTACTAGAGCCAAGAATGTGTCTTTTGATGGAACCAATATCAAGAGGTCCCCCATCTTCAGAACAGCTGCAAGTCCCTCCTTTAGCAACCCTACCTTTCTCTTTGGTCTCTTCAGCAACACAAGTTACGACAGCATCCTAGTTGGCACTAGTAACTTCAGCCTCTACGAGTATGCGTCAGGTGGATCCTTCACTCAGGTCCACACAGGGTCAACCTCAAGTACTACTCAGGCCTACACTGGCACCACTCTGTCCAATGTGGCCTATGTCAACAGGGGCGACCAAGCTCCCATCTTTAGGCTTCCCTCAGCATCTACTTTCAGTACCCTCACAGGGTGGCCCAGTGGCTACAAGGCTGCATCCCTTCGCAGCTACAAGGACTTCTTAGTAGCTCTAGACATAACTGAGGGTGCCTCTACGTTTCCGACCCGTGTACGCTTCTCTGATATTGCTTTAGCTAACCAAGCTCCTAGCAGTTGGGATGCTACAGACACCACCAAGTCGGCTGGGTTTAACGACATTGTCCAGATGAATACAGCCATTATCGATGGTGCAACTCTAGGTTCCAACTTCATTATCTACAGCAGTGATCAGGTCTGGCTCATGGAGTTTGTTGGTGGGACCTTCATAATGAACTTCCGCAAGCTCTTTGATGACGCTGGAGTGATCAATCAGAACTGCATAGTGGAGGTCGAGGGTCGCCACTACGTCTTTGACAGGGATGACATCTACGCAACTGATGCTGTCTCCCGTCAGTCCATATGTGACGGGCGTGTGAGGAACTACATCTTCAACGGTATCGACACAAACACACAGTCCTCATGTTTTACCTACCACAACGATGTAACCGAGGAGATCTACTTCTGCTACAAGTCAGCTGATGACATGGCTGAGTTCACAGGTGGAACCGCATGTAACCGAGCAGCTGTCTATTCTTATCGCCATGACAGTTGGTCTTTCTTGGACTTACCTAATGTCATCTCAGCTACTACCGCTAACCTCAACGATGTAGCCACTTACGCAGCCTCAACTCTGACCTATGCTACCACAGGTGGAACCTACCACGGTCAAGCTAACAGCTTCTCTAGGCACCCCATTATGGCATCCTTAGCCTCCTCTGGGGATGGTCTATCTGCAGACACTTTGTATGCTTTGGATCACACGGAGGAGAACACTCAGGTGGCCCTCCCTCTGTCTACTGTAGCAACCAAAGGTATCCACCTAGAGCGCATAGGTATTGACCTAGATACTGAGGCTAACCTACCTATCGACAGCTACAAGAACATCAAGCGCATTAGCCCCCAGATATCCACCCAGTCTGCTGACAAGAGTTTTAACATAACTTGGGGTGCCTCAGACATAGCAACTCTAGATCCCACCTATGGTCCCACCCAAGTCTTCAACGTAAGTACAGACTACAAGTTAGACACAAGAAC
>JGI24005J15628_10000704_pt1 | contig 18666 bp, 34 predicted proteins | sample LinPmetageLP40_FD_15628 | JGI IMG/M metagenome (IMG submission 15628)
ATCTAGAGTTTTGGACCCTTGATCATGCGGCAGAGGAATATGGGTACAGCAGAGGTAAGATAGGAGATCGCCTTGTATACCCACTCATGAATGAAGGTTACATATACAAGCACTTCGATAAGCTTACGCCTTCAGAGACCTACGAGGACCATCTATTCAGAGATGAAACAAAATTCAACTACAGGGTTAGGTATGCACTAACTCAGAAAGCAAGGAACATGGTTCAAAGAGTGTACAGAAACTTAGAAGGGGTAGACTGATTAAAGAGCCTTCCCAAACATTACTTCGTAGTACGTCTTTCCCTTATCATCACGACAAGCTTTGAGGCACCGACCACGATTAACGCCATCATAAACGTAAGACACGTGAACCCAATCAGGATTGTCATCATCACCAAACTCCCAAATGATTTGATCAAACTCCAGATTCTCACGAATGTACTGGAAGATCTCAGCGTTTGAAACCCTTCCGTATACATCGCCGTCAAGATCGAGTGCTCTTCCTTCCACATGCTGACTGCGCTTTGAGCCGCCGATCGCAACATTGAGATCAGCCGAACGATAGCCGCTCGACACATATATAGGCTTTCCGAAATGCTCGCGCAAAGGCTGGAAGATATGCTCTGCAATCGCTTTGAGATTTTCTTGTACCCACTCATCTGGTGTGTTGTCTATGTTAAGGCGCTTTGCCGTGTTGCTTTTTGTCACTTCTGCGAGTGACAGATTTTTTGATAGCTTCATTGTTGAGGCGTATTAGTTCTGACTCCTTGGCGGGGTCCTTTCTCTTTTTCTTGGTGTTAAAGTAGTGCTTGTTCAAGCCTACTTATCACGTTATAGCCGCAAAAACCTCAACATCGCATGCACCCCCACTTCCTGTAGCAGCGATCTTATCTATATCGGTCATATCACCCTCTGCCCCTATGCTGGAGTCTCCCGTTGCATTGGCATCCATCTTAGAGTTGTTCAGTATGTAGCTCTCTCCAGGTGCAAGAAGGACCGCGTACTCTTCTGATGACGAGTCGGTTACTTCTACCACCACATCGTTGGACCCATCAAGGTTTGTGATGCGCAGGTATTGCATCCCTGAAGCTAGAACCTTGGACCCTGTGGTATGGGCCGCATTGGTGGTTAGCTCAAGCAGGGTGTGCTCTACGTTCTGCGATACGTTGATGATTCTGTGATACACCTCTGAGATAGATGCGATGCTTTGCGTTAGCTCAGAACCACGAGACCTACCATTCAGGGTGATGTCTTCTGATATGCTTACTGTTAATGTAGCCATTAGTTTCTTTTAATAGGTCTCATCCCTCTGTTGACTGCTCTTTGCACTGGAGGGTTAAAGTCACCATACTCTCTTCCTGGGTAGCTTACGCTAGAACCATCGCTTTTTTCAAAGCGTTGCTGGCCCATCTGCTCCATCTGCTTGAGTAGGTTCCCAACAGGTGGGTTTCTTTCTCCTTGCTGTGGCTCTGATCTGCTAGTCATCTCTTGATCATAGGTGCCAGCATCGAGCTGATACTCGCCAGACTCTTTGTTGAACACAACAGGGTAATCAACATCAGTGGAGATAGACATAAACTTACCCATGCCCTGCTCGTCTCTCATGGCAGCCCCCTCAACTTCACCCCAGCCGTAGTCATCGGAGTACACCTTGACAAGCTCTCCGTTGATCTCCATGTTCACATAGTCCCTTCCGCTAGGGTCTTTCATCACTTCCCCTTCATCGGCAACAACCTTGCCTCTGATTGGATCGCCTTGAACTCTTCCCCCTTGTTGAAAGATCTGTCCTGGAACAAGAACGGTCTTGTCTCCAATCTTAGCTGTTTTGAAATCGTCATCACGAAGCATTTGCCTACCCCCTACATCAACAAGAGGCATCCTTTTATCTGCAATCTGCCCTCTTCCCCCTGTCGGTAGATAGATTCTTTCTGCACCCGCGTCCTCTAGTTGTTTGAAATCCATATCAGTCATCTCCAGCACATTTCCGCTGTAGTCAGGAAGGTACAAAACGTAATCTCTGAAGTCCGCATCTGAAACAATAGGCGAAAAGAACTGACCAGCATAAGTCGGTTCTGGTTGCTTACCGCCTTGCTGATACGCACGACCGCCACTCATCATTCCCATGACCCCTTTAGGTCTGTTGAATTTCATGCTGTTCATCATCCTCCAAACATATCTCTAAGTCCGCGTCTTGCAGGTTGGCTCATAACCCTGCCACCTGCATTGAACTGACTTCCTTCTCTTCCTTGTTGTCTCTGAAGTTGCCTCAAACCGCGTCTCAGTTGACCAGAACGCATATCTTCCCGCCCTGGTCTACTGTCGATAATCTTACCTCTAGGGTCTCCGCTTCCAGTAATCAACTCATTCTTGTGAATCATAGTGCCTGTAGGACCTTTTGGTTCAGCACTCTTTTGCTCCGTGGATTTGCGAACCATATCATAGTAATCATCGCTATGCTCCGCACCCTTGCTTTTTAGATAGCTGAACATATCGCCGTATCCATCACCAAACTCACCAGGTCCATCAGTCTTGTAGTCTCTTTCTGCAGAGAAAGCGTTTCCGTTTTGATCAATAAATACAAGACCATCGTCATCCATGCCGTAAAACTTGATGCCGTCTAGGTCATATCTAAAGTCATAACCACCGAATCCTGAGGCTTGATTCACCTCACTCTCGTAGTTAGACCCTATAAACTTTACGTTTTGAAACTTAGGGTCGGATTGAATGATTGCAGGGGGTATTGGATCCCCAGGGGCTACGCCTCCGTTTTGATATCTAAGAGTTCTCATTTGTTTTTTGTTTTACCGCCTTTTTTGAAGTTGTCGCTTCGTTGTCCTGGCTTATCGGTCTCTCCGAAATTGCCTTTTTTTGGTTTCATGTTTACTGTCATCTGAACGTTATCCCAGCTCACATCGTGAGTCCTGGAGACACCGCTTTTCTTCAGGTATGAATTGATCTCTTTGTCAGAAGCTCCGCCCTCAAGCATAGACTTGATCTTTTTCTTTGGATCACCAGGTCCCTTCCCACCTTTCTCCAGCATCTTTACCTTATCGCCTTTCTTGGCGTTAAACTTCATAACGTTCTTCATGCTTTTCTTTTAAGTCTTTTGTTGATGCGAGCTGCCTTTCTATCACCTCTCACATCAGCTTTGTCGGCGCCCTTAGCCACGTACTTTTTCTTCTTAACCTTTGCTCCGTTCTTAGCAACCACACCCCTACCCTTGAGTATGTCAGCCATGGTTACCTTCCCGTCTCCTGTGAGATCTGGGAACTTCTTGGCTTTCCCGCCCTTTTTGTAGGACATCATGGAGCTCCGTGCTGCTTTACCCTCACCAGTAGCTCTTCTCTTATCGTAGTTGGCTCTCTGCTTACCAATGATCTTAGATGCCTTCTTCCCTTTTCCTTCACTTTTTCCTTCACCTGCAGGGACTTTTGCCTCATCAGCAGATTCGGTTACTGCTTTTGCGTTAGATGCTTTTGGGATAGCCGCATCAAGCGCGTCACCAGCTCCTAGCGGATCGTCACCCTTGACATCACCACCGTTTGCGTAGACCTTAGCACCCTTCATGGCCTTGAACATAGATCTGTACTTCTTTACTAGAGGCTTGGCAGCGGGTGTGCCCTTAGCCTTCTTGATTTGAGCCTCAAGCTTAGCTTTTGCTGCCTCTGACTTAGAAGAGAACGCCTTCTTTGGGTCACCCTTCCCTCCTTTGTTGTACTTCTTGACCTTCATACCCTTCTTAGCTTGATTCTCCTCCTTCTTCTTCTTGCTTGCCGCCTTCTGTGCGGTACTAACTGCTTTTCTCTTGACAGCTTTGGCAGCTGCTTTCTTTAACATCGGGGCTGCGGCCTTTGCTGCAGCAGCTAGTAGTGGTGTAGGCATAGTTTTTACTTTGGAGCAAATATACTCAGATAAAATTTAACCACAAGGGTAGACTACTCTGCGTAATCACCCCTTGCCTTTCGACTCCCTGCGCTTAAGGACCGATTTGATCTTTTGACTCAAGTTACTGCGCCTACTGCGCCTTTTGTCCTGACGCTTCTTCATAGCCTGCACCCTGGGGCTGCCTGTATACGTTACTACCTCTGCCTCGGGCAGGAGATTACCCTTCTTATTCTTAATGGGGTTGTATTTTACCGCTTTGGTGCGCTTTTTACGAACCCGTATCTTTTTTTCTGACATTACACAGCTATCCTTTGATTTAACCTTGTATCTGACGTGTTATCTTCATCAAACACCAAACAAAGACTCAGCATGCTAACACGCTTTGCTTTAGATAGCGAAGGTATAACCTTTTTCTTTAAAAGTCAAGACTAAAGTTAACGTTTAATCAACATTAGTTAATGAATTGCTGGTCAGGGGTTTAGGTTTAAAGAAAAGAACACCCGAAAAAACGCTGGGGTTAAAATTTTGATCAGAAATACGCAGATTGGGGACTATATATACTATACGGCGTCACGTACGCGTACCCGAAACGCATCCGTTTGGGCGTAAATACGTGCATTTCCCGCGTTTGCGTGTAACTTTCAGCTTTTTGCCAAGTGACTGACAATCACTACGTTGTGGCTGTTGAGTAAAGTACCGCTGGAGTCAATCAATCGCAACCAGTTGTAGCTCTGTACGGGACACTCCCTCACCTCATGTATCACATCATGTATGCACACACTGCCCAGGGGTCACACACACATCGCATCGAGGCAGGCGTCCCTCGCGTATGCGTATTCTTCGCGCCTGTTTTACCTTCGGTAAAATCACGCATGGAATAAGTCCCTTCAAAGTTTGGAATTTGGATTCTGTTGCCCCCATCTTTGTGGTCGTCGGTTCGATAGTCGGGCCGCATCAAACATCAAACCTGTGTAACATGACACAACCTACCAACATCCGTGACGCCAAGAAGGCGTTCAACCAAGCCCTCTATCGTCCCACTGCCGAGCGTAAGGCGGAAGCCGTCAAGCTCCTGCAAGCCCTCATCACCCAAGTGAACGAGATGGAGGAGACCAAGGCCAAGCCGAAGGCCAAGCGTGTCAAGCGCAAGTCGAAGGCTCAGAAGCTGGAGGAGGCCCAAGCACGTGACAACGTGAGTGAGACGTACCTCCCTGCTGACAAGCCCAAGCGCAAGCCGAAGGCTCAACCCAAGCAAGAGTCGGTCCCCTTTGATGTCGCATCCATCCCAGAGTTCTCGGACCTTGTGGCTGATGGGTACAACGTGGAGGACGCAGTGCGCTATGTCCAGATGCTTGCAATGGGAGCACCCGAACCCATGGAGGCATGATGACTCTGGTCCTGCTCAAAGCTCTTGCAAGCGTACCCACAGGGTGCGAGGTCAAGAACATGGCCTTCTCATACGGGTCGTGCTACTACGTGGCGTTCGAACGTGACGGCTGCTTGGATGCAGTCGATGGGTGCCTTGTCCTCGAAGAGGATGAGGAGGAACCCTGAAATGTTAAAAGTGTTAAAATACTTGCAATTAGGAATCTCTTGGCTTAACTTTGTAGTCGAATCAAACATCAACCCCCAAACCCATACACCATGGTAAAAGACAATTTCTTTTCTCAACCCGTAGGACGTGCAGTCCTCTACCTCAACGGCTTCCACTTCGGTGCGAACCTGCCCAAGCTCAACCGAGCGGCCAGACTTGTGCCCAAGGATGTCAAGGGCTTTGCCTCTCTGATTGCCAATGCCCCTGCTGTTGACGCTGACGCGGTGCAAGACATCGTGGACCTGCTCGACGACTATGCTCACGACGCAGACAACAACCTCATCTTCAAACTTCAGAACCAATGAAATTTACACAACACTTCAAGACCACGCTACCACACGTGGCAATGACCACGGCCTATGACATCGACACCGACCGAGCCGAGAACGTAGAGATGGACACCACCATCGGCATTGACCCCGACCACGGAACGGGCGGGTGGTATGAGACCTACGACCTCGAAACAGGAGGCGACCGCTTCTATGCAGGGGGTGTACTCGAAACCGAACACGACGACGACGGCAAGGTCCGCCTTGTTGGGTACGACGGATGCTTCGAACTCCCTGACTACATCATCAAAGCCCTCGAAAACAAGGGCGTAATCATTTACCTATGAAAAATCACGATACATGCCACAAGTGTGGCGGAGAGGGCATCTTCCTCGGCTCACAAGAGGTGGGCTACACAGCCAACGGCAACGTCAGCACAATCCACGACTATGAATGCAAGGACTGCCAAGCCACATGGATGGTGTGGCACGAGCTTGTCCCCGTATCACGAGAAAACGACAACGAATCATGACACAAGAACAATGCGAACGTGCAGTCAAAGNACTGCAANACAAAGGCTTCTCTGCCTCCCCCGTACAGGGTGCTCCTAACGACCACGGCGTATGGTTGGACAACGTGTGGAGCGATGACCTGCAAGATGCTGTAAGCTTCCGAATCCACAAAGAAGAAATCGAATACTGGTCAGAATCACGGAACAAACAATGACACAACACGAACGACTATCCATGCGGCAGACCAACTGCGGCAGCTTCGAACTTGCGCTCATCACGGCGTGGTTCAAGGCAGACAACGGCAACAAGGCCCGCCTACAAGAGGCCTTCAAGAATACACAATTTGATTTGACATGAACAACATTCAAGACATGACCAACACGGAGTTCCTTGCACACATCATGGACCACGGCTCCAAGCACGGGGCACTCGTGCAAATGGTCATCATCGACTGCTTGCAGAAGGGGCTTGACAACTACATAGACAACAAGGATGCCATCCTCGAACAAGCAGAGGCTGACCGCAAGGCAGGTAAGTTCTCCTTCGTAAACATGGAGGCATGGGTGGCCTGTTGCGAAGAAACCAAACAACGAATCGANGACAAGTACAACCCCACAAAGGAATTGGTTAATTGAAGTTTGACCACGGGGGGACGCCTTTCGGGATGCAATTCGATCGGATGAGCGTGTGAAACGTCACACCTTCCCCCCATTTCTTTCAAGGGAGCATGGTGGCCGCGTTTAAGTGGTGCGTGTGAGGTGTTCGATTCCCCTCCTCCCTTCTATAGTATGTATGTATATATCTCTCTGAACAGAGTGAAGAGAGTATATATACAGACAATACTTATCTCAATTTAATTTTTCAAACTTCAATTCAATCAGCATGAAACAATATGCAGTAATCCACGCTGTCGCTGGCCTCTTCGAAGGCTACTCCGACACCACTTGCGAGTTCTTCCCCAACAAGGGGTTCGCAGAGAAGCACATCAAGCAACTCCTTGACGACTACCGCAAGGATGAGATGTGTGTCAACATCGACGGAACCGAAGATGCGGTGTACGTCACCATCGACCGCGACCCTGACAACTACAAGGCTTGCGTCCCATCAGACATGGACCACGACGACTATGTGGCAGAGCACGGCGACGACTGCACCGTCGAGGTGTTCCGCATCATCGAGCTCGATATGTCCAACCGCTCTGACTCCACCGAGTCATGTTGGTTGACGTGGGACCAACAGGACACTACTCAAGCATGGGACTACCAACCCCTGTGTATGTCCTTGGTGGCTCGTGTCTCATCCGATGTCATGGACAACGACCAATCGGTTCACGGACTCGAACAACTGACGGACTTCATCTCCTCTGCGTACTACCGCAGTCATGCCTTCATCGACGTTGATGACTATGTGATGCACGCTTTCCGTATCCCCAAACCCAAGAATTCAGACAGCTATGACCCGCTGCCAGAGGAGGATGCCCTCGGAGAGTGGATGGACAAATACGTAACCTTCATCAAATGACCAAGAAACAACTAATCGAAGATTGCATCGAGTGCTTCAACCGCTTCGACATCCAAGCATACGAGGAGAACGGAAGCGTTCACGTCGAGACATCCATGCTCGACATATTCGTACAAATCTCTGACGCAGAAGTTTTCCTTAGGGCAGACCAACTAAAAGAATTGAAATGACTAAAAAAGAACTAATTGACAGCCTGTCTGACTGCAAAGACGACGACCCCGTTGTCATCATGGTGCATGACACGACAGCATACGAGGACTGCTACGACTTCTATGTAGATGCAGTGTACCTCGACCCGCTACACAACAATCACGAATCCGAGATTCAACTCACACTAATCAACCACAATGACGATAGCAACTGAACAAACCATCAAGCTTGAAGTATCTGACTGCTTCAACGACACCCTTCACACCGATAGTGCCTACGCCCTGCTTCTCAGGCTGTGCAAGTCACACGGCATACCCTTCCACACCACGGAAGACATCATCGACTCCATCGAGGATGCGGTGACTGAAATGATTATCCAAGCAATAGAAGACAACGAACAATGACTGACGAATACATGGATGAGCAGTGGGCCAAGATCGAGGACCGCATGAGGCGATTCGAAGAGACCGCATCCTATCAAGACAAGATGATGCTTGACTGCATGGTCAGGGACTGGGAAGCTAAAATGAGATTAAAAATGCAAAACTAACATGACAGGGGACCTAGAAAACTTTCAGAAGTTCTTGGAATCCATATCCGACAAAGAGAACACACAAAGCAAGCGCTCACGACGTCGAAAGATGGAGCGGGCAATCAAGAAATACAAAATAAATTCAAACAACGATGGTGTACAAACTGACGGAGAGGGCAAAAGCTGACCTCGCTGAACTTGAACAAGAGGTCAATCACATTGTGTCCAAATGCAAAGAGATTGACGACTTTAACCTCCGAACATCGGAGAACAAGAAGGACTACTGCACGGCTATGCAACTGATGTGCATTTTTGTGGAGAAGCGTATGCACAGGTTCGAGCCGCATCAACGCACAAGAGCGTTGGCAGAGTGGTTCGACAGGGACAGGACTACAATCCTGCACCACTTCAAGCATGCCAGAGCTAGGCTCGATGCAGACCTTGAGTTCCAACACATGTGGGCTATGCTAGGTGCGCTAGGCATCAAGTGTGCGACAGAAGGGTGGATTCGGTCCCATGAACTTCGCATCCGATTCATCGACAGGCAAATCTCTATCCTAAAGGATAGACGAGAAAAAATCGAAAATAAACAACAAAAAGGTTGGATTGTGACAACCGATGACTTATCTTTGCAAAACTAATTTAATTTAATTCATGTCTAATTACAAATTCAAGACCACGAACATCCGTGGCAAAAAGTACGTTGAAGTCAACGAACGCATCAAGTTCTTCCGACAGGAGGACCAGTACAAGAACTGGACCATCTCAACAGAGTTCACCGCTATGGACTCTGACATGTGTGTCTGCAAGTGCATCGTCGCTGACACCGACAAGAGGGTCATCTCAACAGGTCATGCTCACGAGGAGCGCGGATCGTCTAACATCAACAAGACAAGCTATGTCGAGAACTGCGAAACCTCAGCAATCGGTCGTGCCTTGGCCATGCTCGGAATCGGAATTGACAGCAGTATCGCCTCTGCCAATGAAGTCAACGATGCCATTGCGAAACAGCAAGAGCTCGTGGACAATCCTGTTGTACAGAAGCTTGCGGAAGCAATCGACGCCCCGCTAGAGAACATCATGGATAAGGCCGTGGGTTACATCAAGTCAGCCACCAACAAGCGCAAGGCATTTGATAGCATCATCGCCAAGTACGCTGAACAGCTCACAGAGAAGCAGGTTGCAGGACTCCAAAAGTTTGTACGATGAAGAAAGTACTATTCACTACCACTATGGTTTCCATGTTTGTCTCACTGACCCTGTGGTTTACAGGCAACGAGATGGTTGCCTTGTACATCGGCATGTGGTGTCCGACCATTCTATCTCTTGAGGCATTTTTGCCACGCAAAGAGAGCCAAAAGAAAAACAAGGTTGGACGACCATACGGCTGGCGCAAACACCCAAACAAGAAGCACGCTATCAAGGTGCTTCGGTCTCGTGGCCTCTCGTATCGAGAGATTGCAACTCAAGTGGGTGTACCTAAATCAACAGTCCACAACTACGTCAAGGGCAAGTGACTTCGGAGNGAAGGCGTCTGTATCACGAGCTCAAAGCCAAGCGCCTTGAGAACGAGCGTGACATCCTCTACAAATACTACAGGCAGAAACTTGGTAGTAATGAGGATGCGCGAGGCGCAATAAGAAAGTACTTCAGCCATGCCCATAACTCTTGGTGGGAGCACGTGCAGAAAAACACAAAACACTGGAACAAACTAAAAAATGAGAGATAAACTAACAGAAAGAGTAGGTAAAGGACACCTGTCTTACTCCTCCATCAAGTATGCACTTGGAGACATGAAGCTCTGGGAGATGTACATGAGGGGGCAGCTTAAGAAAGAATCTGATGCCTTGAAGTTTGGAACCTTGTACGACATGCTCCTCTTTGAGCGCGACAAGGCCATGGACACATATGCAATCATTGGGCACGATCAGATCCTAGCCCAGTGCAACGAGAAGACCATGAGCTCGAAAAGCCCCCACCTGACGTCTGACTACAAGGCTGTAAAGTCTGAGATGTATGAAGACGCTCAAAAAGGAGGGCTTACCGTATGCTCTGGTGACGATTGGTCTATGGCCAACGACATGATTGACAGGCTTGTAGCTTGTGGGCTGCTTGGAACATACCTCAAGGGTAAGTATCAGGTGGAGTTCAATGAGGACATCAACGGCATCCCTGTCAGGGGGTTCCTTGATTGCCTTGGCAAGGACTTCATTACCGACAGCAAGAGCGCAAGAAGCGTAAGCAAATTCAGGTACGATGTAAACAGCTGGAACTATGACATCCAGGCGTACATCTACACCAAGGTATTTGGAATCAAAAACTACTATTGGGTTGTTCAAGAGAAAACTTTCCCCTACTACCCAGCCCTCGTGAAGTGCTCAGAAGAGACGCTATTCAAGGGCGAGATGAAGTTTTACGAAGCTGTTGAAAACATAACAAAGTGGCTTGAAGATGACAGACCTACTGACAAGGATTACGCAGAGTTTATTGTTTAACCAAACCACCAAGCTCTTGGCTACTGGAGCTGTAATGGTGGTCATTTACATAGTAGCAATTATTGTTTTTTCTAATTTCCTAAATTTTTTGTTATCATGAGTGATACTAAGTATGATTCCGTACTCGTTGGGTACACCGAAGAGCCTCGCATGTACGAGGAGCAACTTTCAAGCTGGAGCGTTCGATTCAAGGACCACGAGCTGAAAGAAATGATCGAGAAGTACGCAACTACTCGTAACGCAGAGGGGCAGGGCGGCAACGTCTACCTCACCCTGTTCATGTCTAAGAACGGAAAGCCTTGCTGCCGTGTGTTCGACCCAAACAGCGAAGCTGCGAAGGAGCGTCGTAACGCCAAGGCTGAAGCCTCTGAAGAGAAAACAGCTGATGCGCTCCCATTCTAAGGGAACGCCTATCTACCACATGTACGCTCGGATCGCCTTCAAGAAAAAGAAGGTTGTATCTGAGCGTGCAACGTGGATAGTCTCTGTGTTTGACAACCCCGCTGATATCATGGCCTACGACACAAAAACAATGCACCGACTCGAAGCAGAGTGTTACGGTAAGACAAGCAAGGCGTCAAGGCAGATTATCATCAGGGAAATCACAGAGAAACAAAAGCTAAGCAACTCAAATCTATCCATAGATGAACACAAAAAGCAAAATAAAAAGTAAGTGCAAAGCACTCGAAGACCTTCTGTTGTCAAAGAATGAAAAGTATGGTAACTCAGCCCTTGAACCACTCAATGTGTTCTCAAAGGCTGGCGCTGTATCGGGCATCAAAGTCCGTATTGATGATAAGCTGAAGAGAATCATGAACGCAGGGCTGGTAGATGAAACGGAGGACACGCTACAAGACCTTGCTGGTTATTTAATCCTTCTAATGATTGCAAAAGACAATGAAAGTAACGCTATTCAAAAACGTATACGAGAAAAAGGATCCACACCACGTAACTCTGAAGACAGCCCTCAGACGCATACAGGAGGGGAATTCGAAGTCCAGTATATCTGATGTCAGAAACGGGGACAAAGAGTCGAAGCTCAAGCTCCCTGTTGTATGCTTCAGCGGGGAGTTTTCGTCACGCTCTGACGACGCGCTGTTCGAGCACTCTGGATACGTTATTCTGGATTTTGATCACGTTGATGTTGAGGCGACGAAGCAGCATCTTGGTACGGACGATCACATATATGCCTGTTGGACTTCACCGAGTGGGGACGGCATCAAGGCGTTGGTTAAGATTACGAACCCAGAAAGGCACAGGGACCACTTTCGAGCCCTTGTAACGTACTTTGATAAGCAGTATGGGATTCAGGTCGATGAGTCTGGGATAAACGAATCTCGGGCTTGTTTCGAGTCGTATGACCCTGATATCATTATCAAGGACCAGAGCAAACCGTTTGGTGCGTTTACCTCTGAGCTCGCACAGCAGCAGGTGCCTGTAAACGAGCGAGGTGAGTATACGGACTACATGAAGCTTAACCTAGCGGCACGGATGATCCGCTTGGCTGATGATGGAGAGAAGCACTCTGCACTAATCAGAGCGGCTAAGCTTTGTGGTGGGTACATAGCTGCTGGTCGCATGGAGGACGAGGAGGTTGTCAGAGTCCTGTTTCGTGAGATAGTAAAGCGGGACATAGACTCTGAGGCTCAGGCCATGAAGACCATCCGAGACGGAATCGAAATGGGCAGGGTAGTTCCTATCAGGGACCTCATCAACGAAGAGAAGAAGGTGCAACGTGAGATGCTCATCAATGATGGTGACATGTCTTTTGTTTCATCTGACGATGAGGACTTCAGGTGGATTGATGACTATGCCAATGGTAAGATTCAGCTTGGGTTGGAAACAGGTGACCCTCAGTTCGATGAGTACTTCAGGTACAAGAAGGAGTTCTTGATTATCAACGGGCACAGCAATGTGGGTAAGACCACCACGGCCCTGTACATGATTGTGAACGCTGCGGTTCGTCACAACTGGAAGTGGGTGATATACTCTAGCGAGAATACAACCGCATCCGTCAAGATGAACCTCATGCAGTTTGCAACGGACAAGAAGATCTCAAGCATGAACTACTTGGAACGCAAGAACGCATACAAGTGGGTACAGGATCACTTCACGATCATCAGCAACAATCAGGTGTACAGCTACTCTGACTTGATGGTATTCATGGAGAAGGTTATGCGCCAACAGCAGATTGATGCGGTCTTCATTGACCCGTACAACAGCTTGAGGCTTGACTTGAAGAACTCTGGTGTCAACTCTCATGAGTACCACTACGAGGCAGCTAGCGAGCTACTAACCTTCAGCAAAACAAACAATGTTGCTGTGTGGTTGAACATGCATGCTGTCACTGAAGCACAACGACGCAAGGGTGACGATGGTCTACCTATCGCTCCTTATGCAGAGGACACTGAAGGTGGTGGCAAGTTTGTCAACAGAGCCGACTGCTTCTTGACTATTCATAGGAAGGTTCAGTCCCAAGACCCTGCAATCAGGGCTATGAGTGAGGTACACGTCCGCAAGGTTCGTGAGGTGGAGACTGGTGGGCGGCCAACGCCTCTTGATTCGCCATATCGCATCATAATGAACAGTGGTCACACTGGCTTTACAAATGCAGTGGGTGTAAACAAAATGTTTCAACCTATTGATTTACAGCCAGAACCCAAGAGGTTATTCAAGGATAACATTAACATTGACTTTCTAAAAAATACTGTGTAACTTGACATAGTGAGAAAGAAACAAACTAGAAGACGCAAGTCATCTAAAAAATCGCTGGGGAAGTTCAAGAGTGGTATTGAAAAGTATTGCTCTGACCAGTTACGAGAACGAAGGGTGAGTTTTACCTATGAGGAAGATACCTTTTACCTCATGGACTCATTTGTGTTCCCCCACAAGTATTTTAAGATGACTGCCAAAAGGAAGGACATGGCGGACAGGAGTGGATCGAAGCAACAGCCGATACGATATACACCTGACTTTGTGGGCAAGGACCAGAAGTGGATCATTGAAACAAAAGGATACCTNCCCTCACACCATGACTTTCCGATGCGTTGGAAGCTTTTTTTAAAACACATTGTAGACAATGACTTGGGGTATGATGTTTATCTCGCAAGAAATAAGCAGCAAGTTGACCAAGCTATTGACGAAATAATAAAATCAAAACAAAATGAAACTAGATCAACTGGCGACGATGTATTCGATGGCAACAATTCGGATGCATGATGCAGTTACAGAGGCTTATGAGTCCATGCACAGCAATGACGGGGATCCGCTTGAATCAAGGGACCACTTAAACATTGTATTGACAAACCTCAAGGCAATAGTCGANAGTGAGGCAGACTTAGCAATGACTGCTTTGGACGAAAGACTAGAAGATGCCGATAAGCAGTAAGAGGAGGGCTTATTCAGGATCAACAGGCAGGGTGGCAGAGGTGAGGTTCGTGAGGTCCGCTAGGCACAAGGGGTTATCGGTAACAAAGTCCTCTCACACGGAGGATAGACACTCACACATTGACTACTGGCTGGCTATGAAGCCAGACGGTGGTCGGTGGGGTGTAGACGTAAAGGGAAACAATCTGCCAGACGAAATCTGGTGTGAATTTAAGAACGTAGCAGGAGAGCCAGGATGGATGTATGGTGGTGCAACAATCATTGCATTCGATATGCCAGAAGAGGGTGGCTTCTCCATTGTGGATCGGCAGGAGCTAGCGCTCTTTTGTGAGAAGCACGTAAGGGATGAGGTAGTGACAGATAAGAAGCACGCCTACCTGAAAAAGTACACGCGCAAAGACAGGAAGGATGTGATAACGATACTTAAGTTACACGATATCAAGTCTTTGGTTTCTTACCGAGTATGGGATTACGATACCAATTATTGAGTATCTTTACTGCCCTTTCTAAATAACTTTTAACATGACAGAAACACAAAAAATCCCCTGGGGGGAGGTGGGATACGCCACCTATAAAAGAACGTATTCGAGGCCGCTAAAGAACGGAACGGAGGAGTGGGAAGACACCATTGACCGAGTAGTTGAGGCCTGCAACAAACAGCTCAAGTGCGACTTCAACGAGCATGACCAGAAGGACATCAAAGATATGATGATGAACCTGAAGGGAACCGTTGCTGGGAGGTTTCTATGGCAGCTAGGGACCAAGACTGTTGACAAGCTAGGGCTTCCGTCTCTTCAGAACTGTGCCTTTACTGTGGTTGACGATCCTATCAGACCGTTTACGTGGGCGTTTGAGATGCTTATGCTGGGCTCTGGCGTTGGGTACAACATCCAAAGGGAGCATGTCTATCAGCTGCCCAAGGTGAAGAAGAAGGTTAAGGTTCAGCATGTCGTTGACAACGGGGCTGACTTCATCGTACCTGACTCACGTGAGGGGTGGACAGACCTGCTCAAGCGAGTCATGGAGGCTAGCTTTGTGACAGGAGATGGGTTTACATACGACACCTCACTTATCCGACCTGCTGGGTCTCCGATCAAGGGGTTTGGAGGTACAGCCTCTGGACCAAATGATCTTATCTGGGGGATGCAAGAGATAAACCGCATCCTCAATGAGCGAAGCGGTCAAAGGCTAAAGCCTATCGACTGTCTTGACGTTATGAACATAATCGCAAAGATCGTAGTCGCTGGAAACGTCCGCAGATCAGCACAAATTGCAATAGGAGATCACGATGACATCGAATACCTACGAGCAAAGCGTTGGGACCTTGGAGGAATCCCGAACTGGAGAGCGATGTCAAACAACTCAGTGGCCTGCGATGATGTTAGTCTGCTCCCAGAAGAGTTTTGGGAAGGATACAAGGGAAACGGAGAGCCATACGGACTCATCAACCTAACCTCATCAAGACGCATGGGCAGAACAGGGGACATCAAGTACCCAGACCCAGACGTCATGGGCTACAACCCCTGTGCTGAGCAAAGCCTCGCGCCTTTTGAGACCTGCTGCTTGGCTGAAATCTATCTTCCAAACATAGAGTCAGAGCTTGAGCTTAAGAATGTAGCTAAGCTTCTTTACAGAATCAACAAGCACAGCCTTGCTATCAAGTGCTCTGTCAAAGAGACAGAAGAGATTGTGCACAAGAACATGCGGATGGGTATTGGGGTGACTGGATACCTCCAAGCATCTGACGAACAAAGAAGCTGGCTATCTGACTGCTATTCATACCTTAGATCTTATGATAAAGAATATTCAAGACTATGCGGATTTCCCACATCTATTAAACTTACAACTGTCAAGCCCAGTGGAACGCTGTCTCTACTTGCTGGCGTTACACCAGGAGCACATCCAGGATACAGCCAGTACTACATTCGACGAATTAGAATGGCTGCAGATAGTGAGCTGGTCAGCGTGTGCAGGGACAATGGGTTTCACATAGAGTATGTGAGGAACTTTGATGGGACTGAGGATCACTCAACAGTTGTGGTTAGCTTCCCATGTTCATTCCCTGAGAACACGATGTTCGCAGATGACATGACAGCTATAGACCAACTGAATGTAATCAGGCGCCTTCAGCAGGAGTGGTCAGACAACTCTGTGTCTGTGACTATCTACTACCGAAAGGAGGAGCTTGACGATATCAGGAAGTGGTTGGACGAAAACTACTTTGATGTGAAGTCGGTTTCCTTTTTGCTCCACAACGAGCATGGTTTCGATCAGGCTCCGATGGAAGAGATTACCAAGGAGCAGTACGAAGAGATGTCTAGCAAGGTGACCCCAATCACGAACATCAATCAAATCAGCATGGCTGAGGTTGACATTCAGGATTGCGATACAGGAGCATGTCCCGTTCGATAAGTCATTGTTGGATTAGCCAACTGTATTACATTGGCGAAGTGAAGTAACTGGGAGCCCCTTCGGGGGCTCTCTTCACGTCTGGTATCCCCTCAAGCTTATACCTTGTAGAAAGGGTAATTGGTTACATGTGGGTTCAAGCCCCACCCAGACGACCTAGCAGTTCCACTTCCTAAGTGCCAGAGCCTTGCGTGTTGGTTTGCCGTTTGGCTTTTTCATTGGCCCCTTCATGCCACTCATGCGAGCGCAGAAAGATTTGCGTCTTTTGGCCGCCTTGCTGCCAGCCTTGAGCTTTGATGGCTTGGTGGTCACGGCTGTCTTAAGCTTGCTCCCTGGGTTGGCTCTTCTGTATGCAGCCACACCAGCTGCTGTGAGTCCACCCTTTCTGCTCTTGTGAACCCCCATCTTCATCTTGGGCATCGTCTGGGTTCTACCACCCTTCTTCATGACTTTCATACCTTCCATAGCCTTCTTTTTCTTTTTGTAGCGAGACACCCTGCCCTTCTGCTTCTTTTCCTTTGCAGCTCTAGCCTTTTCAGAAGGAGACAGCTCACTCCATGTAGACGGTGTGTCTTTTGATACGCGAACAGTAGGGCGGAAGGTGCGATCGCTGCCGCTGTACCCCTTCTTGCCTCTGGGGGTCGTCCACTTCTCCTTGAACCAGCGCTTTAGCGCCATGCCCTTTGCTGTCTTGCGTACAGCCATTACTTCTTTCCCTTACCGTAGTTGGCTGCTCCCATCTTCCTACACTTGGCGATCCTGCCGCTAGCATATGCGCTTGGGAATACCTTTTCTCCAGCCTTGACTTTGTGGTAGCAAGCATCTTTTACTGACCCACCCTCTTTGTATGACTTGTTAATTTTCATCGTTTGGCTTTTTCAATAGTTCTTCCAGCGAAGTATGCGCCAAATGCAGTAAGCATTAGGATCTCAAGCAAAGATACGTAGGAATCTTTTACGTTAAATGCTACGTTGTCCATGCTGTCGATCATCATCGTGATCATAAACATAGACATCAGCGCTATCAATGTCACTGGTCGTATCATCTTGGCCAGCTTGACGTCGCTACCCATGTCAGCTTTCCATCGCTCCGTAACATTCTCTTGGAACTTTATTTCTGCATCAACTGCAGCTATACCTTCATTGGTGTCTACGTCTGGATCTTTGTCAATCAGATTCTTTACCATGCCCAACGCTCCTTGATCTGGGAGCAAATCCCCAACCACGCTCAAAACGTTTGGTGCCTTAGACTTCAGCCATTTACCTAGGCCTGTGTTTTTAATTTTCTTCTTGTCGCTCATTATCATATATTTTTTGCATTATATCTAACACCTTGATAGTGTGTTCTTTAAACATCCTGTCTTCACCAAACTCTTTAAGTCCGTTGAATGAATCACCAATCTTATTCATGGCCTCAAGCTTATCCGAGTCATCCATTCCAGCATAACCTTCTGATCGGGTAAGGTCGAGGAGTGCCTCGTATCTAGCTGAGTTGGCAATACGTGCAAGCTCGTTGATGTCTTCGATGGAGAACCTTACCTTGCCACTCATGAAGTCTGCGTCGTTTAGGAACGTGTAGTCTCTTCCGATTGCAGCAAGAGCAGCTTTTTCTTTCTTGGTTTTAATCTTAGGTGGTGCCATCTTTCTAGTGGTAGCAAAGTACGGTGTACCGCAAGCCTTTGTGAGCTCTTCCGTCTGCTCATACAGCCTCCACACCTCATTAGAAACTTCATCGGCTTCACCCTGTCTCGCCTTGAACACATCGAACAGGTAGTAACCCCCAGGAATAGCGCCTGTTGGCTTCTGTCTGATAGGCTCGCCCTTCCAGTTCACTCTGATTGGAGCGTCACCAAGACCAAACGTCCTGTCTAGGAACGTGTATCTGAACCTCTGCATGATCCTCTCTTCCAACGG
>JGI24005J15628_10000706_pt1 | contig 18631 bp, 15 predicted proteins | sample LinPmetageLP40_FD_15628 | JGI IMG/M metagenome (IMG submission 15628)
TCCGCGAAGCACATAGCTCCGCATAAGATATATTACGCCAACAGGCGTCTGGGTCTCCTTGATCTTAACAATGAAAGCAATACAGTATCGTTCGCAAAAGGAGCTTGCAATTTAGATGACTGATATGTATTGTGCTTTTTCAAGAGCATCAAATCTAGTGTAAATTATTTACACATCAAAAATGAAGGTGTTTTTTTATTGAAGGAAAGACTGGCACTCTTGATACAATCTACAACAGACACCATTTTTATTGAAAAACGAATCAGGGTGGAGGTTCCTGTTTATATTAACAAGACCCCTGAGTCTACAAAAGAAGCGTTGCCGCAAGTGATCAAGGGAAACGCTATGAGCGATCAACAAGGACTCAGAGATTTATTGGTGAGTGGTAAATAAGCAGCCTAAGACTGGTCAGTATCCTTTGACTTTCCAAATCCATAAAGATTTTGCTGTATGAATGATGTCGAAAACTTATCAATGCCCTCAAAACCCAAATCAATTTGACCACTTTCTTCTGGGATATAATTGGTCTTAAAGATATAATCCCACAAGCTAAGGCTGATACCAAAATTGACTCTCGCTGGCGAGAGTACCTTTGGATTATCGCTCACGGCTGATTACTACTCAATTGCACACAGGTGCTCTTACATTCATATTCTATTTAATTCATCCATTAACGCTTTACGTTGTGGATATTTTTTTCTGAATAATTCTATCAAATCATTTACTTGTTCGTTTCCTCCTAATTTTTTCATTCTGCGTAAATACCCACAAGCTGTTTGGTAATGATTTCGCCCAATAAATTTTTCAACATAGTCTGTAATTCGTTCGCTATAAAGTTCAATCAATTCAGAAGAATAATCTTTTGATAAATACTGTTCATTTTGGTGGATATTCTCCAAAGAAAGATTTTGTTTTAGCATCAGAAATAACCTATCCCACCATTCTTCTTTTATGTAAATCTTTCGTATTAATTCCGTGTAAGTCCATCTACTATTAGACATAATCTCTTTAATTATTTCTTCTAAAAAAGGATGCCATTTTTCATTTTCAATATTGTCTTTTAGAATTTGATAATAATCTTGTTCAGGGTGAAAGTTGTCAATAAATAAGAATCGAGAATACTCAATAATTTTAGAAGTGTCTTTTTGAGATTGAGCAACTCTTAGTAACCAATTATACCAGACTTTTACCAAGCCAGGTTTATCTTTTTCATCATATTCAATTCCGTCTTTTGAAAGACTCATGACTCTCTCAAAATTTTTATTTGCAAATGCTTTTTCTATCTCTTTTGTCCTAATGGATGAATTTGAGATATGTTTATCGATGTATTTTTGAACTTCTTTTTCATCTTTAAACTTTCTTAACAAATCCAATTCAAAGGACTGAGCTTGTTCAATTTCATATTGCCCATTAACCGAATCCAAACAACTAAATATTATATTGGCATCATCTTGTTTTTCGACTAATTCACAAGCAATATGGAGCATTCCTAAGTGCCAGTCCCAACCTTCAAATAGTTTTTGTTTAAAAGAAGAAATACAATACTCAAACATTTCCTCTTTCAAAGCTTTAGGGAGCTTCTCGTGGGCTGATTTTGAGAGTAATTCCATTGCTGATTCTACGAAATAACCTAAATCACCATTACTATCATCAGCATACTGAAATGCTTCCGTCATTTCTTCCAATAGAGCTGTGCTGATAAAAAATACATTTTCAAAATTATTATTCGCTAAATATTTTTCTGCATTTCTCAAAAATGGTTCTGTGGTGCTTACCACATATTTCATATCCGACCAACCAATCCAACCATCTCTACCTGCTGCTGATTGTAAAATGGAATGAATTTGTTTTTGGTAAAATTCTTTAGACTGATTTTGACTTAAATGACCAAATGATGCTAAAAAGTAATTTCTGAATTTCTTGTCTTTTTTACTGTTTTCCTGTACAAATTCAATTAACTCCTTGTGCGAAATTGCTTTTAACAATTCTTTGACTTGTTGAGAGATAGGTTTTGTTTTTTTCTTTTTGGGAATTGTAGAATTGGGTTGATTCAATTCCAATCCATCTTGTTGTAAATGAAAAATCACTGCTACAATGTGTTTGCAAACAGGGCCCATATCATAAGGGCAGTCGCAATTATGTTTAGTAATAGCATTGTTACTGATTTCTAATTGAATAGTATATTCTTCTGTACCAGAAACAATAGCTTCATATTCTCCAGTTGAAATTTCTGAAAAATCGGTTATTGCACCATCTTTGAAATAAGAAAAACCTCTTTTTAGGACCTTTTCATCAATGACTTGTTCAAATTCGTTTAATGGTATTCTCATATTGTAGCTTGTATACAACACACTCCTGTCGATTGTAATGCTGTCCTTTTGGGCTTTGTGCAATTACAATTTGATAGCTGATGTTATGTTGAATTAAGAAAATTTTGATAATTCACCAAGTTAAAGTGAAATATATTCAAGGTGAGTGGTAAACAAGTAGCCTAAGACTGGTCAGTATCCTTTGACTTTCCAAATCCATAAAGATTCTGCTGAATAAATGAAGTCGGAAACTTGTCTAGATCTTCGAATCCTAGGTCGATTTGACCGCTATCCTCTGGGATATAATTGGTCTTAAAGATATAATCCCACAAGCTAAGGCTGATGCCAAAATTGACACCTAATCTTCTTTCTTTGGGCAAGTTCAACGCATGATGCCATAGATGCATCACCGAATTGTTGAATAAATATCTCAAAGGCCCCCAAGTGATTTTGATATTTGCATGGTTGAGATGACCGATTGCGATGGCAAAGAAATGCACCATAAATGCCTGCTCAGGTTCAAATCCGCCAAGCAACATCACCCCAATGGTCTTAAGTGGCTTGTATAAAATATTTTCCATCCAATGGTATCTGAGGTGGGCTGCAAATCCCATCTCCTGTACAGAATGATGCACTTTATGGAATTGCCATAGGACACCATACTTGTGTAACAATACATGGGTAAACCACTGCACAAAATCCAAAACTACAAAAAATACCAGGAGTTCGAGCCACACTGGTAGAGTCGATAAATCCATGATTGCAAATGAACTGTGTGTGATGCCTATTTTAAGGAAGAGCGCACCGAGTATTTGATAAAACCCTGCAATGAAGATGGAGAAAATAAAGAAATTGAAATACATATAGAACCAATCCAGCCAAAAATCCTTTCTGACAATGGACTGGTTTTTCCTCCAGGGAAACATATACTCCAGCCCCCAAACGATCAGCGAAAGGACCGTTAGCCCCCAGAAATAATTTGTGTACCAAGGTACCTGAAACATTATCGATTTGAGCGTCCAGTCCAATGTGCCCATTAGTGACTGTATGAAGATGTCTAAGTATTCCATATTCCGATTTTACTTTATTTGTGTCAATTAATAACCTGAGCAGTTTCACTTCGCTCAAGTGGCATTTTATGATAACTCCATTCTATCCACGAGCCATCATAGTTCTTAACATTTTTATAGCCTAGAAGTTCTGTAAGTACGAAAGTAGTATGAGAAGATCTGACTCCAGAATGGCAATAAACCACCACATTGGTGGTCGAGTCTATTCCTTTGGCAGCATAGATGGCTTTGATTTCATCCTTATTTTTGAATGTACCGGCATCGTAATTGATCGCTTCGGTCCAATCAATATTTACGCTTCCCGGAATCCTACCTTGGTCGAAAGCCCCATTCTTAAGATGCCCACCACTGTATTCCTCTGGTGTCCTGCTATCGATGATGACCAACGAACTGTCAGCACTGGCACTATTCAGTTCTTCCAAACTAATATGTCGGTCGGTGACCATGTTATTGGGGAAAGTAAATTGTGTTTTACTCCTCTTAGGTGGGTCTTGCGACAAGCTATCATTTTTGATCCATTGCTTTATTCCTCCGTCTAGAAGTGCAGTCTTTTGAAATCCATAGTAGTCGAGTACCCACCACAGTCGAGCGGCATCGCATGATCCATTGTCGTCATAGAGCACCAAATAGTCATCGTTCCCAATTCCCTTATCACTAAAGAGTTTCTCCATTTTGATCTTAGAGGTCATCATGCCGCTATAGGGCAATGAATCATTTTGGATATCCGGTCGGTAAATATTGATAGCACCAGGAAGATGTCCTAGTTGATATTCTTCAGATTTCCTTATGTCAATGAGTACTATAGAATCATGTGCAAGCACCTTTTTCAGACCATCGACATATATGATATGACTAGTAGATGGAGCTACCAGGACTTGATGTTCAGGTGGGTTGGTAGTGCAAGCAGATAGTATTGCGGCTACCAGAATTATAAGTTCGGATTTACTCAAGTTCATACCATTCTATATTAGATAGCTTTGCTCTTCTTCCTTTTTTCTGAGGAGCATAGTTGGTTGCCAAATAAGTGATTATCTTTTCTTCATTGATACCCAAGTCCCATAGATTTTGTGTCTGTTGCATCCATTTGATTATGCTTTTCCAGCCTTCTTTGGTCGCTCTATTTTGTGTGATCATTTTGGATGAGTGACACGAAGTACAGTTTTGAACGACCAACATCATGCCTTCGTTGGCTATGAGTCCTGTCCTAACGTGAATACCATCTTTGACTAGATCACTGTTTTCAGATACCAAAATTGGTTGCGCTTCTATTTTAGGCTGAAGCAACGACAGCTCTGGATCAATATAGAAGTAGCACGTAGCGCTAAACAATCCGATAGCTACTAGCGCTAACCCAAGCGTGACAATGAAAATCTTGCGAATGAGGATGATGAATTTCTTGTCTTCCATGATTAGCTTACCTTGACTGCGATTCTATGACAGGCATTGTTGAGATAACCCTTTGGATTCCACCCTGGCAGTATCATAGGCTGCATACTGCCTTGATCATCTGTCGCTTTCGCCCAAACTTCATAATATCCCTTTTTCGGAAATTTGACACGAGCAGACCACCTTTGCCAAGCCAATCTGTTATAAGCGGGTTTTAAGTCACAGCCAGCCCAGGTTGCGCCAAAATCGATGGAATACTCCATTTTGCTAATGCTCAATTCTCCAGCCCATGCATGACCTCGTATTTCCAATGTTCTATCCAGATCAATCATCGCTCCAGATTTTGGATAGGTAATGAGCGACTTGACTGGCATCGACTCTATGATACACATCTGATCATCATCAACTTTAGTTCCGGGATCTACTGATTCACAGGGTACGCGATAAGATTGCCCACCCATTTTGGCACCATCATGCACCTTGTTGCGTATGACCAATTTATTGAGCCATTTCCCAGAAGCAGAAGCTGGCCAGCCACCAACTACTAGTCTCAATGGATGCCCATGTACGATTGGAATGTCCTCTCCATTCATTTGATAGGCAATGAGCGTCTCTTCCATCATCGCCTTAGAGATTGGGATTCCTCGTGAAATAGGATCTTTGTCAGGACTGCCACTCAAGTGGGTGTCAGCACCATAATATCCGATATAAACCGCATCGCTTTCGACACCTACATCATCTAGCAAGTCTTTCAGTCTTAGTCCCGTCCAAGTGGCACATGACACGGCCCCAATAGTCCATTGATTGCCCTTGGCAGGAGGATCAAACTCACTTCTACCATTCCCTCCACATTCTAATGTAAGCCGATACTTGTTCACTGGAAACTTTTTGAGCTCTGATAAAGTGTATGTTTTGCTTTTTTTGACGGATTCTCCTTCGATTGTAAGCTGCCAATTATTTACATCAATGTTTTCTGGAATGACGCCATTGTTGCGGACAAACATTTTGGAGGCAGGCGTGACTTCATCATCCAGTAGATGTGCCTGCGCCTCGGCATTCCAAGGGCGATCATTGAGGATGACCATGTCCTTGTCTTTATTGAATTTAGTATAGAAATCTCCTTCCTGTAGAATAATAGGAGACATTGCTTTTGGTAAATTCTTGGCAAAAACAATCTCTAAACCTAATACAGTCGAAATAGTCGCTAATGAGCCTTTTTTAATAAAATCACGTCTGCTACCCATGAGTAATGTTAATTGTTGGTTTTTATGATCAATCATAAATATATGATAATTTATTCATATGAACAAATATTCATTTGTTATTGAAAATCATTTCTATAATATAGGATTTGAATCAGCTCATTTGTTAGCGGTAGTAGCACCACAACAAACGGTCACTTGATGAAACTGATACAGGGTGTTGAAGTGCAACTATTTATGATGATTGCTGTCAGTATTTTTTAGGATTATAGTCATTGATATCAATGATAATAGATTCTAGTTTTGTGAAGAATGTAAATGAGCTATATGATAAAGAACCATTTGTGGGTATATATAATTCTATGTTTGACGGTCGTGAGTGCAGTCAGTAATCACGCAGTGTCGCAAACTAAAATTCAATTTGAAATCTCACCTCTAAGCACACTTGCGTTGTCTGGAAAAAGTACGGTGAATGGATTTAGATGTGAACTGAAAAATAATTTTTGCAGCACAAAGCAACTTGTAACCACTGAGATTACGGATGATCTATTGAAGCTAGATGGTGCAGAACTTGAAATAGTGATCAAAAATTTCGACTGTGCCAATGAGCGCATGAACAAGGATATGCAAGGTGCATTGAAAGCAGAGGAGTTTCCAAGTATGATATTGAAAATAATGGAAATAAACTACAATGGTGGAATCCAAGAAATTTTGAAGAGTAGGTGCGCCACTGCATTGGCAGAGATTACATTGGGGGGGGTGTCTAAATGTATTGTGCTCAATTTCAGTGATATAGAGTTCAAAGACCATCGACTCTCATTTACAGGCAACCAAGAGATCAATATGGAAGAATTTGATATTGAGCCACCACAGGTACTGCTTGGTCTGATCAAAGTTCATGAAATGATCAATATTGATTTCAATCTTATGGTCGATTTGCATTAACACATCCAGAGAATCACCTCTCCAGTATCTTACTAAGTATTTCTTTCATCATTTTGGCGGCTAAGAAAGCGGTCATATTTTGAAAATCCCGTTTGGGATTGTATTCTACAATATCTGCTCCTACTACCTCTGTGTCTATGCTCTGAATGAGGTCGATGACTTGTCTGGATGATAAACCACCAGGTTCATGATGTGATACACCAGGAGCATAGGCAGGATCAAAACCATCCATATCTAGGGAAATGTACAATGGATTGGTGAATCTAGACATGCTGGTCAGATCCAAATTTTTCATTTGGTGAATCTCCACATTGAATTTTTCTGCTTGTTCAGCTTGATGTGCATTGAGTGTTCTGATACCTACTTGCACCAGTTTTGCCGCAAAACTATTTTCCATAATGCGTGCAAATGGACATGCGTGAGAGTATTGATCACCTTCGAACTCATGGTACAGATCAGCATGTGCATCAATGTGTAAAATATCAAGTACCGGATATTTCTGGTGATGTGCTTTGATGATGGGGTAGGTGATCGAATGATCTCCTCCTAACGTCAAAACCTTACTGTCCAACTCCAGGTGTTTTTTTGTAATGTCTTCAATATCAAAATACTCCGTAATTAGAAAATCACCTTTGTCAATTACCAAAGGACTTTCTATGCTGATGCCATTTTCTGCGAAGAGATTCATCGACCCAGAGTTGAGGGCTTCTCGGATTAAGGGAGGAGCCAGTTTTGGGCCTTGTTGGAAGGATGATTTGTCATCATACTGGATTCCTTGTACAATAATATTACTCATTTAGTTGGTTTTTTGTTCTTGATTCAGTTCCAGCTTCATCATGATGTCTTGCTGATGCTCATCACCTAGTAAGAATGTATGTCTATCAAATTCTGTGAATCCCATCTTCTCATAAAAAGCAATGGCCTTTGAGTTTTTCCCCCACACCCCAAGCCAAATGTTATCGACTTGTTTTGATTGCGCAACTGTTATCGCCAGTTGTATGAGCTCCTTTCCCAGACCTTGTCCTTTGTATTTTGACTTTACATATATTCTTTCCACTTCCAGTGTGTTGTGAACATGTTGCTCAGTTTGTGCCTCACCGGTATTGACTTTTAGGTAGCCAATCATCTGATCACCCTTCTTTGAGGCGTAAAATGCTGTGTTTCGATCTCCCAGTTCTTTTAGCAGCTGCTCAGTATTGAAATGTGTATTGAGATATATTTGCATATTAGTAGCTGTGTTCAGCGCTCCATAGGTTTCGGTAAATGTTTCTATAGATAGCTGTTGGAGCTCTATCAATTCAGAATCATCAACTTTAACAATTTGATATTCATCCATTGCTATAAATTTAGTCTTCTAGTCCGACTTTCAAAAGACTGCAAAACGCGGTGCGTGGTGTGAGTTTCAAGTAGGGATATTCAACCCGAGATAAATACAAGCCATTGGGCAATGCAGATGATTTCTCTGGAACTTCGATTTGGTTGGCAAGGATGTGCTCAAATTCTTCAAAAGTCATTTTCCCTGTACCAATTTTTATTAAGAATGCCACCGTCAGCCGTACCATTCCTCTGAGAAATCGATCTGCTGTAATGGTAAATCGCAAGCGTTGCTGCTCTTCATCTATATATAGTTTCGCCTTAGATACTTTGCACCGTGTGTGCTTATAGAGATGTGGCTGCTTGCAAACTGCCTTGAAATCACCATATAGTGGTAAGATAGCTGCAGCCTTTTGCATCGCTGCATAGTCCAATGTCTCTACTTCATAGTAGGAGCTGTACTTGCTAAGCAGGGGATCTTTGTACAAGTGGATGTAGTAGTCGTAGCTCCTCGATATGGCATCATATCTGGCATGTTGGTCATCTTGCATCGGTAGCACATCATAGACTGAGATGTCATCTGGCAGGTTTTTATTGAGGCGAAACTTCAGATCAAAATCAAGCGGTTCTGAGAGCTCGATATGCAGTATATACTGACTGGCATGCACTTCGGCATCTGTTCGACCACAGCCAAATACGGTGATATTCTTTTTGAAGATTTTTTTCATCTTCTCCTCTATGACTTCCTGCACAGATGTCACATCTGGCTGGTATTGCCAACCGCGGTATTGACTGCCATCATAGGCGATGTGTAGGAAGTAGATCATTGTTGGTTGGCATCTTTTCTTTTTGCTCTTTTCTTTTTGTAGAATGATTTATCTGCCACATAAATGGTCTTTTTTACCTCACAATATACTACCTCCCCATTTTTGTCGGTGAGTGAAGTGGTCTTGATGATCTCAACTTCATTTTCCGCTATGACTTTCGCCTTTAGGGTTTCAAGCTCATCTATCGTGTAGGTGAACTCGGCATAGAGGTCTTCTTTGGCTGGTCGCTTAAAGAAAATTTCAGCGGATTTATCCCAGACCACAAAGTCATCTCCCAATATATTCATTAGCTGAACCATGGGAATGGGATCTACAGCTGCAAACATGCTGCCTCCAAAAATGGAATTCACATAATTTTTGTTCTTGTAGCTAATTGGTAGTTTAACTTGAATGTTTAAGAGGTCTGAGGATACCTCAGTTATCCTGGCGGTACTTCTTCTATACATCGGAGATAAGTTAAACCCATATTTAAAAAGTTTGGGTTTACCGATATACTTAGATCCTACTTCTGCAATTATTCGATATATGGACATTTTATCTAGTGGTGGTTAGTGTTTGAAATTAAAGAGACGCTCTCAGAATCAGGCTTGTTGTAAAAAGCACTTTAATTTGATTGAAATTCTTTTACCTCGAATTTTTACCCAATAGTTTCATTCTACTATCCCCGGATGATATATTTTTTCTGCTCTATTGAGCACATCTTCTCTATAGAATGCTACATCCTTGAACTGTGCATCGGCATAACGCTGTGCCTGATCGTCAAAATGTGGAGAATCAGGGTCGCTATTTTGTCCACCTGCAAGCATGGACTTGGCTTTTACTTTATCCCCAAATTCGACTACTGCAACAAAGCTGTTTCCAGAAGTCCCATATATTCGTTTGGTGTCGTATGATCTTGCGCCAAATGATGCCAGTGCTCCCCAGCGTCCAGATGCCAACCCTACTGGTATGCTCTCTAAGCTGTCACTGAATGGTTGTTTGATATCCCCATTGATGCGCTGATATCGATTGATCTCGCCCCAGGGCGTATTCCAGCTGCCAAAATCTTCGGTGAGTTGTGCCAACGTTTTTTTGAAGATTTCCAATCGCTCATTATAGGGTGAGGTTGTACCGTAATAATTGATGCGTTCCATAAAACCAAGACCTTCTGGTCTCACTCCTTCACTTAGATATCGACTTGTATAATAATGTGCCAGAGACATGGGCACTGATTCCTTAGATACCGCAAAGTCCCAATTTCTCAAAACTTCAATGGCATCTTTCATGTCTCCATGATTATCTGGTGATTGATCATAGGCATCTATGAGTCCGGGAATAATCACCTCAAAGGCTGGTAAGTAAGGATCATAAGCAGTCTTGATGAGTTTGTCCAACGTAAGACCACTGGCTTCCTGCAAAAGCCTCACAGCATGTATCCCACGGAAGGTCTCCCGGTTCAAAGACATATAGCTAGGATAGTCTTCTACTTTAGGGCTATTCTCTGCGGCACTGGTGAAAGGCGTGGAATTACAGTTTTGTATCCAGCCATTTTCAGGATTGATGACGGTGATATTGTCCTCTACATCGTGCATTCCTTGCCAATCTGTGGCAGGATTGCTACCATCTACAGGCCTTGTATAATCGAAAGTAGTATCTCGCTTTGGGATAAAATTGCCATGGTAATAGGCGATGTTGCCACCTGCATCGGCATATACTGTATTGTTGGAAGAATTGGTTCTGATGTTCATCATCTCCCGAAATTCTTTGTGTCCACTTAGTTTGGTTCTCGTGTATGACTGAATGAGGGCTTTGACCGGATTCCACATCATTGCGGTCGCAGTCCAGTTACCATCCAGGGCATGGGTGATTGGCCCATGATGTGTTCGATAGATGGTGAATTTTTTGTTTTGTAATTGATCTCCGTCAAGGTACTTGAGTGATACGTCTAATGACTCCACATCACGTTGTTCTTGTCCATATGTATATTGATAACCGTTCTCTGTAGATGTGATCGTTTCCACAAATTCATCCATGATATCGGTATAGGTAGAAGTATGCATCCATCCAGTCTTCTCATTAAAGCCCTGATACACAAAAAACTGTCCCCAGGTCACTGCACCATAGACATTGAGCCCTTCTTCGCTCACCACATGCACTTCTCCCCGAAAGAAGAATGAAGTGTGCGGGTTGATGAGTAACATGGCATTACCGGACTCAGTCAACTTGCCTGAAATTGCAAATCCATTAGATCCTCTGGGTTCGATATCTGAAGGTCTAATCAACCCATTGTGTACAGCTCCTATCAAATGTGTGGTGTCTTTATCATAGAAGTCTTTGATCTTTGAGGTTGAGATACGCTCGATATCTCCTCCGATAGATCCTTCACTGAAGTACATGGGCATCCATGGCTCAAAATGAGTCAATAAGCGCGGCTCCACCTCTGGATGAGTGCTTAGATAATAATTCACACCATCTGCAAATGCATCGCAAAGTTTCTTTAACCATTCTGGACTACTCTCATAATGCGCAATGGCTTCTTCTTCAGTCATGAAAAGTTTTGCGCGCAAGTCGCTATAAAGTGCTTGTTCTCCTTCGACTTCTGCCAATCTGCCAGTTGCCCAGATATAGTTCTGTTCAATACGGTTGAAGTCATCTTCGCACTGGGCATAGAGCAGTCCAAAGACAGCATCAGCATCGGTTTTTCCGTAAATATGAGGCACACCAAAATCATCTCTAATTATTTTAACATTGGCTGCTTGCTCTTTCCAACGGTCTTGTTCTGTTGGTTCGTTCTGGCTGGTACAACCCAATGTGATTGCGAAGAATAGGATAGATAGCTGTTTCATGATCTGTTACAAGTTCGACTGATTCTGCTCAAGATGTTTTCCTGAAATTAATTCTTAACAATCTATGTATTTTTAACAACATGACGATGTCTGGGCAGGAAAATATGCAGAATGCGCTACGCAAGAAGACACTGTATAACTATTCAAAATGCTTAAAACGTTGGCGATGTTACGCGCTGGTTATGGCACGGTATATCAGTAATTATACCTAGATGAATTTACGCGTTTTACTGGATTGTTATGAGTTGGAGTAAGTAGTAAATTTGATGTATATTCTTTGAAGCATTAATTCAAGTCAAGAAACTCATTAATGTAGATGCTTCAGGATATGAAACATTAACAAGTTGAGCGTTACCAAATTGATTATACAATAGTTGGTTTTTTTAATCTAGGTGTAAAAGTGGTGCCTGTTAGGGGACACCACTTTTTTTGTTTTAATGTTTCACTTCCTGCATCATTTTATGAAGGGCTTCCTTGTCATAGGTTTCTCCTCTTTTAATGACGGTATGGATCTCTTTTAGGTGCTCAATATTCTCCAGTGGATTCTTGTCCAATAGAAGCAGGTCTGCTACTTTTCCAGCATCTACGCTTCCATAATATGCGTCCAAGTCAAAGAACTTTGGTCCATTGATTACGGAGGTTGTGATTGCTTGCTGTGGAGATAATCCCGCTCGAACCAATGCTGTCAGCTCTTGATGTATGGATTGTCCTGGATAGACGAAGGAATTAAATGCCCCACAATCGGACCCTGCGAGTATATTGACTCCAGCATCATACATAGGGACAATCATGTCCATGGTTTGCTCTTCAACTTTTTTTCTGGACGTGCTTCCATTTGCTCGGGCTTTTTTGGCACGTTCTATCCTACCTTGATAAGTCCTTTGGATGCCTTCACCCAAGTAACTGCGCATGGAGTCTTGGCTATGATCTACATCCAGCATTTCTGCTAGTGTTTTGCCAATGTGTAATGTAGGTGTGATGAATACATGCTTTTCACGCATTTTTTTGAAAAAATCAAGGGCAAGTGTACTATCGTAGCTTGCAATAATTTGATCCATCATTCCGTATCCTAGATCCAACGCAGTCAGGCTATCTGCCAATGGTGAGCAAGCCTTCAGTGTATAATAAATATGTTCGGAACCATCTAAACCATAATCTATAGCCTGGCGTATGTCAGCAGATAAGGGCATGTGTCCTGTGGTTTTCAAACCACGTTTCTCAGCTTCTTTGATAATGCCGTAAAACATCTCTTTGCTAAGACTGCCATCGTACATTTTGACATAGTCCACATCGATGGATTCAAGAGAATCTAATGCCCACTTAATATGTGTTTCAGTACTCACTTTAATTGATCCAGCCCAGGCAGGCTTTTCGCCATCCAGCTTAGGCCCTGATGAAAATATTGTTGAACCAGCTAATTTTCCTTCTTGAATCTGACTTCTCCATTTCAATACGCTAGGCGTGATGTCACCACCTGCGTCCCGCACAGTAGTCACTCCATAAGCCAAGAATAGGGGGAGGAGATTTTTGTTCTCTGCTATGAGGGAATCGCCACCTCTGAAATGTACGTGATTGTCCCAAAGACCGGGCATCACATATTTACGTTGTGCATCAATGACCTGTTTGGCTTCATACAGATCGCGATTGGTCATGTCATCTACCACTCTTATGGTATCTTCTGAAATCCCGATCATTCTATTCGGTGACACTTCACCATGCGCCACNTCAATGATGTTTGCATTGACTATTAGCAGATCAAATGACTGCTTCTGTTTGGTGTCGCATGCACTTAGTAAAAGAAGTAGTACTGCGGAGATGGTTAATTTTTTAAGCATGGGTTTGTTTTACGTCTAGATATGGCACGTGCCTCTGGAATTTTTAATATATACAATCTAGTGGATTTGCACATCAGTTTCAAATGACTTCTTAGAGGCATGTGCTATATTGTTTGTTATGATCTTTTTATCTACTCAAATCCACAATATTGCCATGTTCAGGGTTAATCTTCCCATTCAACATATTTAAATGCAATTGTTCCAATTTCTCCAATCCAATGTATTCTTTAATCGAAATGATTGATTGAATAGAGGTTATGAATTGTTGCCAAGCTATCCCAGTCTTTTGTTGAAATAGTACTTGACCCCATTCTTTCTGTCGTTTTTCAGCATGTTCGGGAGCAAAGAAAAATTCTCCCTTTTTGGGTAATGGGTTTTCGCCTTCCAGGTTTTGCCAATCGACAAGTCCCACCAGACAATTATATTGCAGTTTATCTTTCAATAACGTTTGCATCTGGAATTGGGTGTTATGATTGCCTGCAAAGTCTATCACAACGAATTTTTCGTTAGAATTCAAATGAGCAATTTCATCATAGCTCATGACTTGATCATACCAGCCTAACTGCCTTACAAATTCTACATTCCTTTTAGACGTAAGCCCTAAAAGGTTCAAATTCAAGGCGTTTTCTTTTTTACGATGCGCTAGCAGATGCGCTAAAGCTTGTGCTGTTTTGCTCGATGCGCTTGTAACGAGTACTTGAGTGGCTTTGTAGAAATTCTGTTTTGCTAAATGATCGTCAATCAAAAAGGATGTGACAAACAAAGGACGAAATATGGAAATCAAGTCTTCAGTTTCTGACGTGAAGATAGGGTCATGTTCTGTATTGGCATAAAAATTATAGATTGGTGGTAGAGCTTGACGGTGTTCAGTATTATCCACAAAACCTTTACTAGTAGTCTTATTTATGGTAACTAACAAGTGAGAACTCATTGGATAGTATCCATAAAATCGTTGGTCTATTTTTACCTCTGGATGATTAGAAACGATAACATTGGCTAGCCCCCAGACTGGAATGATTCCGTAACCGGATTGAGTTGGAAAGAATTTCCAATAATTCATTCGCTCTCCTGCGATACCATAGGTGATGTTATTAGAAGTAAACGAAAATCTATCAATTTTTAAAAGAACCTGATTTGGCGACAATTCGTTAGAATACCTTTTTTCCACAAATTGGGTAGATTGAAGGTTCTTGATATTTACTGTAAAGTCTAAAGCATCAATGGTTGCCATATTGTAATAAGTCTTTTTTATAATGTGGAATACTCAATTTGTAATCCCCTTTAGTTAGTCTAAATCCATTCAAATTGGTGGAATAATTGTTATAAATACCCAACCTAAAGCATTTTTAATAAAGCACTGTCAATTGACTGTATGAATCTACTTAAAGCGGATCGACATCAAAAACGATTCTTGATGACTTTAGAAACTTGTCTGTCTGTAAAATAGTTACTTGATTTTGGATGACTGCTTTCACCCTTTGCAAATGAAGGTTTTTGCGCTCCAGTTTGATGATGATCTGCATCAAGAACTGATTGCGTACGCGATTGATTCCGGGCTCCTGAGGACCAAGAATACGCCCCTGACCTAGTTGTTCGACTAGGAGATTCGTTAGCTTGGTAGCTGTATTGTGACACGTATCTTTATCCTTGTTTTTGATGGTGATACTGATCAGCCTGTGAAAGGGAGGATAGTGAAACTGTTCTCTTTCAGCGATTTCCCTTTCGTAAAATCCCAAGTAGTTATTGTTGATAATGTAGTTGAGTACCGGTTGTTCTGGCTGGGTGGTCTGAATGATGACCATTCCTTTTTTCTCTTTTCTGCCCGCGCGACCACTTACCTGAGTGATCAGTTGATAGGTACGTTCGAAAGCCCTGAAATCTGGGTAGTGAAGCATGCGATCTATATCCAATACACCTACCAGACTCACATTGTCAAAGTCTAAACCCTTGGTAATCATTTGGGTGCCAACCAAAATATCAATACTTCCGCTTTCAAAACTATCAATAATTCGTTGATAGCTGTATTTGTTGCGCGTGGTATCCAGATCCATCCGTTGCACTTGTACTTCAGGGAGGAATAGCAGTAGGTCTTCCTCTATCTTTTCCGTCCCAAAACCTACATTTTTCAAATCAGTAGATTCACAGGCGTTGCATTTGGAAGGTACAGGTGCTCTAAACCCACAGTAGTGGCATTGCAATTCGTTTTTATACAAATGATAGGTCAGACTTACTGCACAATTCTGACATTGAGGTATCCATCCGCATTGTTCACAATTAAGCAATGGGGCATATCCACGTCTATTTTGAAAAATGATGGTCTGTTCTTTTTGCTCAATTTTAGCAGTAATGGTATCCAAAAGTTCTTCAGTGAAGTCATTCTTCATCTTTTTGCGCTTACGCGCTTTGATCAAGTCCACGACTACAGTATCAGGTAAGGAGGCCTTTCCATATCGCTGATCCAGCGTCACCAGATGATATTTTTCATTCTTTGCACGATAGTAGGTCTCCACCGATGGGGTCGCTGACCCTAGCAGTACTTTGGCGTGATTCTTAGTTGCCAAATAGATGGCTACATCCCGGGCATTGTATCGTGGCGCAGGATCATGCTGCTTATAGGAGGTCTCATGTTCTTCGTCTATGACGATCAATCCAAGATTGTCAAATGGTAGAAATACTGCCGAACGAACACCTACTACAAATGAAAATTTTCCACTGAGTACGCCATTCCAAACCTCAATGCGTTCATTGTCTGAAAACCTCGAATGATAAACCCCCATTTCTTTGCCAAAGAATTTGCGCAATCGCGAGACTATCTGCGTAGTCAAAGCAATCTCAGGAACGAGATATAGTACTTGATGACCACTATCCAGTACTTCTCGAATCAAGTCGGTATAGATCGCGGTCTTACCACTCCCTGTGATGCCATGCAATAGCACAGGTTTGTTCGCATCGAATCCTTCATAGATCTCCTGTTTGGCTTGCTCCTGAAGCACAGTGAGCTCAGGCATGGGTTGACTTTCGATAGGGATATTTTCGAACCTGGAAACAACATGGTCGAAACTTTCGAAGACATCATTTTTAACCAACGTTTGAAGACTCGAAGTAGAAAGGCCATTTTCTTTAAACACCTTTTTTGGTAGTCCAAAATCATTGACTGAAGTGTTTTTAAATACAGGGACTTCTTGTAAATACTTGAGCAGTAGGTCAGTTTGTTTGGGTCTTTTTTCTAAAGAAGTGAATAGTAGCTCAATGGAGTGATCGGTTAGATATTCTTTGGTCAACCGGACTCTGGGCTCTATTTTGGGTTTGTATTTTTCTTTGATTTCTTCGAAAATGATGATGGCATCTTTAGAGATCAGTGACTTGATCAGGCGATAGATATTCTTGAGATTTAGCAGCTGACCTATTTCCTTGTAGGTCAGTGTATGGTCGTTTTGAAGATTATTGATGACGGTGATCTCCTGATCTGAAAACTCAAATTCTGAGGTTGACTGCTCAAAATTGGGATTGATTTGGACGCGCGATTCACTGCTTAGCTTGAACCCTGAAGGAATCATATTGTTCATCACCTCACCCAACGTACACATGTAGTACTGTGCGATCCATTCCATCAATTCTATCTGAAGCCGGTGCACTACCGGTTCATTGTCCAATATGTCTAGAATATATCGTGCTTCGTATTGCGTGGGAGGCGATTGATGGATGTGTTTGACAATTCCAGTCACGATTTTTTGTCTGCCAAAAGGAACGATTACCCGGTAGCCAATCTGGATCTCCGCATTGTATTCAACAGGAACGCGGTAGGTGAATGCTATGGGGATGGGCACAGGCAGTATCACATCCGCAAAGTAGGTTATGATGTCAGTCGAATCGGTATGGTGCAGTTGCAGTTGAGACATAAAATATCAAGAGCACGAAAATATAAAATCGCGATAGATAAGCAATGAATTAGTAATGAGAATCGTGGCGATTGATTTTAAAAAGGAAGAAGCTTTATTGAGAATTGCAATCATCTGATAAATTCATTCCGTCCGCCAACCTTTGTCGAGCTGACAGGCTCTTTATTATTAAATGATTAAAATGAGAAACACGCACACTTATAAGTCATCTCGCCTGCCTGCACGAAGCCGTTTCGGCATAGGCACGGAAGAGATCTTGCCCGTTAAAAATAGTTGGAATAATGTTGTGGTAAAGATTTCTCCGTTGCACTGCGAAATGACAATCAAGAATATAAAATTGACGAAATAAAGTTTAAGCAAGATAAAAATCTAGCTTGTTACCAAATGATATATCAGTTTCTTTTTTTTGTGAAACAATTTACCCACATGTGCGGTTTATATCCCCGATGCTTGCATCTAATCAGTATATTTATGAATGTCCTTTGTTATAATAAAGAACCTATCTAGATTCCCACCTACGCCCGGCAAAGGTCGGACAAGTGGAAATGACGTTCTATATCAATTATACGCGTCATTCCTGCGGAGGCAGGAATCTGACATATTGCAGATGTTCAGAAATAAATTAGACAGATTTATACCTCATGTGTTTGCCCTGAGGTTTTTATAAAAATATAAGCACACAGCTATGAAGAAAAGAGTGATGATACTGACTGGTGGAGGGGATTGTCCAGGTCTCAATGCAGTGATAAGAGGAGTCGTAAAGCGCGCAAAAAAAGAAAAAAATTGGGAAGTGCTGGGCAGCATAGAAGCGTTCAATGGAATTCTTCGAGAGCCGATGGAGATCATGAAGCTCAATACTAAGAAAACAGCTGGAATCCACGTCAAAGGAGGGACGATATTGAAGACAACGAGTAAAGGCAATCCTTTTAGCTATCCAGCGCAAGATGAGGAAGGGAATTGGAGTGAGGTTGATAGATCAGACGAGGTAATAAAGAAATTGAAGGAGCTAGGAGTGGAAG
>JGI24005J15628_10000710_pt1 | contig 18533 bp, 19 predicted proteins | sample LinPmetageLP40_FD_15628 | JGI IMG/M metagenome (IMG submission 15628)
ACGCTGGAACTATTGGTAGTGCCAGCGACACTAACGCCATTGCTATTGGATCAGATGGTGATGTCACGCTAACACAGGATCTAGAACTACAGCATGACGGTGCTACTATATCCTTTGGTGCTAATGATGATGTTGTGCTTACACATGTGGCAGATGCAGGACTAACACTAAGTGTTCCTGCAACTGCAGACAATAGTTTCCCAATATTTAATCTAAGTGCAGGTGATAACGATATTGCTGCAAATGACGTACTAGGACAGATTGATTTTCAGGCACCTGCAGAAGGTGCTGGTACTGATGCAATTTTAGTTGCAGCAAGCATTGCTGCAATATCAGAAGGCGACTTCAGTGCTTCAAACAACGCAACAAAATTAAGTTTCAAAACAGGTGCTAGTGAGGCAGCAAGTGAAAAAATGTCACTAAGTTCTGCTGGTCTGTTGACTATTGCAGACGACTTTGTAATTAAAGACGGTGGTACTATTGGTAGTGCAAGTGATGTTGATGCTATAGCAATTGGATCTGACGGTGATGTTACCCTTACTCAAGATTTGGAACTCCAACATGACGGTGCTACAGTTTCATTTGGCGCTAACGACGATGTAGTTTTAACTCATGTACACAATACAGGATTATTACTTAATGCCGCTATGGTGGTTCAATTTAGAGATAGTGCAATTAATATTGGATCACCTGCTGATGGCGATTTGGATATTAATGCTGATGATGAAATAGAACTTAATTCAACCCTAATTGATGTTAATGGAAATTTAGATGTTTCAGGAACAATTGTTGGTGCAAGTACACTATCTGCTACCACAGGAACATTTAGTGGAATATTAAAAACAGATGACGCAACAGAGGCAACTAGTACAACTGATGGTTCATTACAAACTGATGGTGGATTAAGTGTAGTCAAAGACGCAGTATTTGGTGATGACGTCAAATTGTTATCAGATGCTGCTGTTGCAGCATTTGGTGCTGACGGAGATGTAACACTTACTCATGTACATGATACTGGTCTACTATTAAATGGCACAAATGTAATTCAATTCAATGATGCTTCACAAAATATAGGTGCTCCTAGTGCAACTGTACTAGACATTAACGCAACAGACGAAGTTGAATTAAACGCAACTTTGGTGGACGTAAATGCAAACTTAGATGTAAGTGGTACAATAGTTGGTGCTAGTACACTTTCTGCAACTACAGGAACATTTAGTGGTGTTCTAAAAACAGATGATAATACGGCTGCAACAAGTACAACTGACGGATCACTACAAACAGACGGAGGTCTATCTGTTGTTTTAGATGCAGTTATTGGTGATGACATTATTATGTTAAGTGATGCTGCCCAAATTGCTTTAGGAGCAGATTCAGAAATTACACTTAAACATGTTGCTGATGTAGGATTAACAATTACAAACACAATAAATGGAACAGATAATAGACCATGTGTACTCCAGTTAAAGTCAGAAGAAGATGCAATCGTCGACGATGATGTTATTGGGTCATTAGAATTTGCTGCTGGTGACTCTGATGGAACAGATGGTGCAACAGTCGCAGCTGGCATTCACGCAGTAGCAGAAGGAACATTCTCTGGATCAGCAAACGCAACTGAATTACGTTTTACATGTGGTGTATCAGAAACAGCGGCTAGTAGTGCAACTCCAAAGATGACATTAAGTAGTGCAGGTTTACTTACGATTACAGATGACTTTGTAATAAAAGATGGTGGTACTATTGGTACTGCAACAGATGCAGACGCAATAACTATAGCATCCGCAGGAGGTTGTACTTTCTCACAAACAATCGTAGCCTCAAGTGGATTAACTGGTACTGCTTCCGCAGCAGTATATGGTGACTTGGCTGAGAGATATACATCAGATTCTAATTACCTTCCTGGTACAGTAGTATCCTTTGGAGGCGAAGAAGAAATTACAGAATCTACAAATGCAATAGACCGTAGAGTAGCAGGAATTGTTTCAACAGATCCTGCGTATCTAATGAACAGTACTTTAGAAGGTGACAATACAACAACGTTAGCATTATCGGGTCGTGTTCCTTGTAAAGTAACTGGTGTCACAAGTAAAGGTGACTTAATGGTTACTAGTGACATTGCAGGACACGCAAAGGCTTGGATACCTTGGGGTGATTATATTGATCCTCCAATGGGAACAGTTATCGGTAAAGCACTAGAAAACAAAACAGATGAAGGTTTAGGTGTAATTGAAGTAGTAGTAGGAGTTAGATAATGATAAATTATTCTAATTTAGATGAAAAACTTATTGAATGTATGTTAAAGGTATAGTATAATGCAAGATAACAATGAGAAAGACAGTATGGAAAATTTAACAGAAAATCAAAAGTCACCCCTACAAGAGAACGGCGGAGTTATGATGGAAGGTCATATTCGTATCTTTGATCCTGAGACAGGCGAAGATATTGTTAATAAAAGAAATGCAATTCACTATGAGAATATGAGTGAAGCATTGGCTCAGAGCGTGGGCAATAAAACATCAGGGTTTGTGCATGAGATTGCATTTGGGAACGGCGGAACAAACGTTGATCCAACAGGTGTTATTACATACTTGCCAGCAAATAGTACTGGACAAAACGCAAGTTTATACAATCAAACGTACTATAAAGTTATAGACGACAATAGTAGTTTAAATACAGACGCCAGTAGAAACAAGATTTCTATTAATCACATAAGTGGTAATATCTATAGTGATGTAGTTATTAGTTGTTTATTAGATTATGGTGAACCAAGTGGGCAACAAGCCTTCGACAATACTAGTAATTTTAATGATACTTATACGTTTGATGAACTAGGACTAAAGAGTTGGATTGGAACAGTGAACACTGGTAAGTTACTTACCCATGTTATTTTCCATCCTGTGCAAAAAAGTTTGAATAGATTAATACAAATAGACTACACAATAAGAATTCAAACCCTAACAAATTTAACTAGTCTTTAAACTAGATAAATAAAGTTAAGTTCATGGAGAATAATTAAAATGGCATATACAGTCAACAAAACAAGTGGTGCAGTACTAGCAACAGTATCAGACGGTACTATAGATACTACTACTGATCTTGTTTTAGTAGGTAAAAACTACGCAGGATACGGCGAGTTCTTAAATGAGAATTACGTCAAGTTATTAGAAAACTTTGCAAATACTACCCAACCAGGGGCACCATTAGCAGGGCAAATGTGGTGGGACACCACAAACACTTTACTTAAAGTTTATACAGGATCTACGTTTAAAACAGTATCTAGTTCAACTGCAAGTTCAACTGCACCATCAACTAGTGTAACAGGAGATCTTTGGTGGGATACCTCTAATGGACAATTAAAAGTTTATAACGGTGGATCATTTACTACAATTGGTCCAGCATTTACAAGTGGCACAGGAACTTCAGGTGCAATAGTCGAAGTTGTTACAGATAATGGAGCAGTAGATCATGTTGTTGTTAAACTTTTTGTCTCAAGTACAGTAGTTGGAGTAGTTAGTAAAGATAGTGTATTCACTCCTCAAACATCATTGAGTGGGTTTACAACTATATCACCAGGATTTCAAATAAGTTCAACTGTAAGTAATGCAAAGTTTCAAGGAACCTCTACAGATTCAGATGCACTAGGTGGCATAACGGCAGCAAACTATTTAAGAAGTAATGCTTCAGATAGTACATCAGGTACATTAAGTATAGTAAACGATACTGCAATGATAGTTGGTGCAGATGGTGACTTAACAATTAACATTAACGGATCAAGTCAGCCAGTATTTACAAACACTAACACAAACGGAAGTATTCTTCTTGCTCCTAACGGATCAGGAACAGTTGACGTTAGTAGTAAAAAAATTACTAGTCTAGCAACTCCAACTGCAACTAATGATGCTGCTACAAAAGCATATGTAGATAGTACAGTTAGTAGTGCAGGCGCATTGGCAGCAAACGGTAGTGTTGCTATTGCTGGTATATTAGTACCAGACGGAAACAATACAAGAAACTTAGGTGCAAGTGGAACAAAATTTGCAACAGTTCACGCAACAACATTTAGTGGTGTTAGTACGTCAGCACAGTATGCTGATGTCGCGGAGAATTTCACAGCAGACGCAAGTTATGCCCCAGGTACTGTTGTAGCATTAGGTGGAGTAGCAGAAATTACAAGAGTAAATGATGAAGTAAGTAATCAAGTATTTGGTGTTATTTCTGAAAAGCCAGCATACTTAATGAATGCAGGGTTAGAAACTGGGTTACCAGTTGCAGTCGCCGGAAGAGTGCCAGTAAGAGTATTAGGCACGATAAATAAAGGTGATAGACTAGTATCTGCTGGAAACGGGTTAGCCCGAGCAGCACAAAGCGATGAGGCAACTGCTTTTAGCACTATAGGTCGAGCAATAGAATCAAAAAATACACAAGTTGAAGGTACAATTGAAGCATTTGTATCAGTAAACTAAACTAACATACGGAGAACAAAATATGGCTTATGCGGCAGGTGACGTAATATTAGACGATCATTATAATGCGTTTGTAACAAGTTTAAACGCAATATTTGGAGCAGGTAGTGCAGATCTAGGATACAACCAAACTGCACTGGCGTCAGTATCAGCAGGTGATACAATAGCTGCTGTCAACTGGACAAACTTACAAGCAAAACTAAAATTAATCTCAACGCACCAAGGAAATAATGGAAACATTACAATAGATAGTGTTGCTAACGTAGCAGCAGGTGACGATATTGATATTATTGCAAACTTAGCAACTGATATCGGAACACTTACTACTTCAGCGGCTGCTCAAACAAATGGAGTTGGGTTTGCTAGTGCGGTTGCGTCAAATATGACTAGCACAAGTACATTTGTAGGTACAGGTACTCAGATTAACGTACTTGCGTTTGCTAATAGTGCAAGTGCTAGATCATTTTTTAATCTAGGCGGGAAGGTAGAATGTAGTTGGAACCTTTCTGGTCATACATCAGATGCTAAGGCAAACGGATGGGCGGCAGTTACAGCTGCATGTGGAACTTATCGAATTTTTGGTAAGTCCAGTGGGAAGAGTGGAGGTAGTGGATCTGCTAATATAAATCAAACTGCAAAAGGATTTCATAACTTATCTTCAAGCGAATTGACTGTTTTTAAACAGTTTGATGCTACAAGTAGTTATACTGCAAACCACATACAATTAACTGCAACATTAAATGCGGCACCTGCGACTGCGGTTAGTATCTCGTTAAAGAGTATATGGACTGATGATGCAGATGATAGTACTGGATTTAACAAAAATATATACAACGTTTTAGATCAAGTTGACGGGACTAAAAAAACAAACTTTAGTTACGAAGCAGCCGCAGTAGGATCAATACCTGCAAACTATGGCACACCAGCATGGACACAAGGCACTAACACATTCAGTTAATAATTAATAAAATATAACTTATTACTTGACAGTCCTTACAGGACCTGTTATACTTTAAACATGATGAACTTAGAACAATTTGCAAGCCAACGACTTGATCATAAGAGACAACGGTTGGCTTTACTAGAACAACAAGAGCAAAGACTAACTGTTGCAGTTAGTGGTGGACTTTTTTTAGTTAACATACAACTTTTAACTTTTTTAAGAACAGAAACTTTGAAAGAAATAGTAATTTTAGATAGTTACGATGCTCCTATTAAGGTTTCTACAAAAGACTTACTTAGTGTTTGTGAAGAACGTTGGCAAGAAGTTATGAATGACTGGTACAATGAGTACGAAAGTCTTAAAAAAGTTAGGCGAATAGGGCAACTTAATGAGTAAAGGTGCTTTATTAATAGCAACACCACACGATGAAATTGATTATATTGGTTTTGCTAGACTATCTGCACGTCTTATAGAGAAACACTTAGGTATTGATACACATATACACATTGATCGAAGTGATTCTCACAATATTAGACAATTTAGATGGCATGATGAAAAAACACAAACAGTATTATGGAAGAACAACAGTAGAACACTTGCATATGACATAAGTCCTTTTGATCAAACACTATTGATAGATGTAGATTACTTAACTTTTAATAATAATATGTTAGACTATTTTGATAAAGATTTTGAATTTTTATGTTATGATAAAGTCTGGGACGTAACAGGAACAGATAGTTTTAATGCAGATGAGAAGATGACAAGAGCAGGTTTTCCTATGCTATGGGCAACAGTTGTGTATTTTCGGAAGTGTGAATTTGCATATAATGTATTTGAGACGATGAAGAATATACAATCTAATTGGAAGTTTTTCAGTAATCTTTGGGGATTTAAGAGTAATAATTATCGTAATGACTTTAGTTTAAGTATAGCACATCATTTAATGGATGGGTATACTCAAGGAACATATTTTAAACACAAGTTGCCTAGTTTAAGCACTGAAGATACGATATACCGTGTTAAAGGAAGTGAATTATTAATTAAGTATCGCCACGCACACCAAGAATATAATGCAGTTAGGATAAAAGATACTAATTTACATTGTATGAATAAAGCATGTTTAATGGATCCTGAGATTAGAGGAGAATTAGAGCATTATGCATCCTAAAAACGAATCACAAGGTTGGTTAACTTTTGCACAAAACAGTGAAACAACAAACTATGTTGATATGGCTTACTTGTTAGCATTAAGTGTTAAGGCAACATGTAAAATTAATAGTTTTGCAGTAGCAGTCGACAAAGATAGTGAAGCAACATTAACAGACAACCAAAGAAAGGTCTTTGATCATGTTATTGTTGTACCAAAAAGTGAACCTTTTGAGAACGAATCTCTTGCATGGGAAATTACACCATATAAAGAAACTTTTAAGTTAGAAGCGGATGTAATTATTCCTCGTAATATTGACCATTGGTGGGATGGATGCAGAGTACAAGATGTTGTTTATACAACTAACGTAAGAGATTATAAAGGACAGATAAGTAATGACAGAACATATAGAAAGTTTTTTGATGCCAACAACCTTGTTAATTCTTATAACGGTTTTACATATTTTAGGCATAGCCGCACTAGTGCTGAGTTTTTCGGTACTGTGGAAAAAGCCTGGAGGGAGTTTCACACTCTACGGGATCGCGTTCTTAAGCATAGTATCTATGATAAACCTGATACTGATGTCCTTTGGGCTCTGGCCTCTCTTCTAACTGATAATGTTCATCATAGTCCGTTAAGTTATCCTACATTTACACATATGAAAGGTGCTATTAACGGATTTCCAAAAGATTGGGATTGGAGAAATGCAGTTGCATGGACAATTACTGATGATTTGGATCTAATTGTGGGAGGATATGCACAAAACTATCCTTTTCACTATTTTCAAAAAGATTTTTGTACAAAGGAGTTAATAGAAAGATATGAGCAAAGCATTTTTTGAAGCACTTAAAGAAGTGCAGGCAATAAAATTTCTTAAATTAGAGTTTAGAGTGCCTTACAATAAAGAGACAGGTTTTATTGACAAGTATACAGCTTTTAGTGTTGACCCAGAAACAATTTGGGATTGCCCTTATATAATAGTAGACCATAATATGTCTTTATTACCTGATGATCGTCATAAAGTTGTATATGCTGACGATTTGTCAGAATTTATTCATTCTTATCCTGGTAAAATTGTATTACCTGATGATCCTAATAAAGTTATAGACGGTAAGTTAATAGAGATAGATGCCACTAGTATAGACCGTTACTGGTATGAATCACCAGATGAAGTAGTAAACAATAATCCATATTTTCATAACAAGGAGTAGATATGTCTAATAACATTAATCAGGTATCGGATAAGTTTGCAGTACAACCTGCAAAAGAATACACAGTGCTTAGACCTTTTGGTTGTAACATCATAAAAAAACAAATGCGACCAGAATTAATGCAGGCTATGTCTGATATTTTCCAAGTACACAGTGACTCAGGTGCAATCTCTGATGAAGACGATGCTAGTTACCAACTTGCAGGAAATATGAAAAAAGAATTTACTGTTACTGAATCTTTGCTAGGCGATAAACTATCTTTATTGACAGATCAGTTAAGTGATATAGCGGCACAGATGTATGTTAGTTCACTACAATCCGACTGGAGTTTTAAAAAAGATATTGTTACTCCTAAACATAGAGAAATTGTTGAAAATAATATGAAAGACAATGCTCTTAATGTCCAAATACATGAAGTGTGGGGAAATATAAGTGTTGCTGGAGATTTTAATCCACCACACGTACACACAGGAGGTATGAGCGGTGTTGGATATTTTCGTATGCCAGATGAGATTGAAGAAGAATGGTTATTAGAAGACCACGAACCTAGTGCTGGTATGATTAACTTTTGGGATGGCAGATTTGCACCCATGAGTTTGACACAATTTAAAGTAAAACCGAGAGTTGGAGATATATATATTTTTCCAGCATGGTTAAGTCATAGTGTGCATCCTTTTAGAAGTAAAGGCGAACGTTGGAGTTTCAGTTTTAACCTGAGTGTTCAGAATATGAATAATGATGTCAAGTTAACAAACGACGAGAAGTTAGAACTAAAATTAGAAAGAAAAAAGTTACTAAAGAAAATAAAAAATGCTAGTTGATGTAGCAGATTTAGATTGTATATATCTTAGTTATGATGAGCCTAAAAAAGAAGAATATTGGGCAAAGATTCAAAATATAGTACCCTGGGCAAAAAGAGTTGATGGCGTAAAAGGCAGTGATGCCGCACACAAAGCGGCGGCAAATGCTAGTGATACAGAACGTTTTATATTAATAGATGGAGATAATATTCCGTACACAGAATTCTTTGATTTACAATTAGATATTAAACAAGAATATGAGAATTGTGTCTTTAGATGGAAGGCACAAAACACTATTAACGGACTAATGTACGGTAATGGTGGAGTAAGTAGTTGGACTCGTGACTTTGTAAAAAATATGAAGACTCATGAGGCAACTGATGGAACCGACGAGACAGTAGTAGAGTTTTGCTTTGACCCTAACTATCTATCCATGCATAATGTCTATAGCACTACATACCCTAACGGTAGTGAGAAACATGCTTGGAGAGCAGGATTTAGAGAAGGTGTAAAAATGTGTCTTATAAACGGACGCAAACCTTCACTATCTGAGTTCCACTACGAAGTTCATGCAAAAAACTATGACAAGTTATGCGTTTGGCATAGTGTGGGCCAAGATGCAGAGTTCGGATTTGATGCAATGGTAGGTGCTAGGTATGGGACTTACAAATTGATGATGACGGAATGGGATTGGCATGAAGTAAGAGACTTCGACGCATTGGATAAGATTTGGGAACAACATGATTATTTTTATGATAACTTTGTTGAATGGGGTGCTATACTTAGAAGAAAACTTTTACTACCTATAGTAGATTATAATGCAGAACAAAGCAAGTTTTTTAAGCATTATTATTCTCAAACTTATACACCCCATCACCCAATGACAACTGAAATTGAAGTTATTAGGCAAGATGAAAAATGGTAATAGATATTAGGCCTTATTGTGGTGCATCAAGTTGTTGGGATACAGAAATACTCGCTTGTAAAATATCACAATATCAAAACCAATATATCATTCTAGATTTAAATTACGAAGGTTGGGATATTGTAGAGAATGGCATAGAACAAGTAGTAAAGAATATTGCAGATGAATTAAACATACCTTACAAAAATATAAGTTTTGTAAGTAGCGATAGATTTTGTAAAAGCAAAGTTTTTGATCATAAGATAAACAAAAAATTTTTAAATTTGTTAACTCGTACTGTAACTGTGCAAGATATTTCTATTCCGATTGCAAACAATTATGGATTATTTTGCGGAAGAGGCACAAACGAAAGGCTTTATAGTTTTTGGAAACATAAAAATTGGAAGTATACAAATTATGGTAAAGTAAGTTTACATGCAACCATTGAACATATAAATGAATACGACAGTGATTATGTGAAGTTCTTGTGTGAACACAATGAAAAATGGCAGGATATTAAAGATCTTCTCCCCTACACAGATTTAGGTCATACTCTGCCTCTAGGCTCTAACCAAGTAGAATGCACAAGCCCCAAATTTTGGAATGAAATCTATAACGACGTTACTGTAGAAATAGTATGCGAAACTAACACAACAACAGATACTTTTTTCATAACAGAAAAAACACTCCGTCCAATTGTGTATGGCAGGCTTTTTATGGTTATAGGCAGTCCGAAATTTGAAGCCCATCTTAAAGAACTAGGATTTGATATCTTTGACGATATACTAGACAAGACCTACGATGATAAAAGCAGTTATTTGAGAATAGATAGTGTGTTTAGAAGTTTAGAAAAATTCTTATCTACTGATTTTAATTTTCAAAATATTTTGCCAAGATTAAAGGCAAATCAAGAGAGGTTTAATACTTTCACCAATGAGTGATTATTATAATGATGCACTTGTTGCCAAAGAAAAATTATCTAAAGTAAGTGATAGTTTCTGTTTGGCAAAATGGAAGCAAGTTAGTTTGCATCTAACAACTGGACATACTAATAGTTGTTATCATCCTCCCTTACATAAAATACCTATAGGACCTTTACTAGATAATCCGAGTGCATTGCACAATACAGAACATAAGAAACAAAGTCGACGTGAAATGATGGCTGGTACTAAGTGTACCGACTGTAACTATTGTTGGAACATAGAAGCACAAGACAACATAAGTGACAGACATTATCGAAGTGGCGAACGTTGGGCAATGGATAGTTTTGATGATATAGTAAACAATCCTGAAGCAGACGTTAATCCTAGTTATGTTGAAGTAAACTTTAATAACGTTTGTAATCTAAGTTGTAGTTATTGCTCGCCACAATTTAGTAGTACGTGGACGAAAGAAACAAATTCACTAGGTGCATGGCCCACAACTACGCCACATAATGCTCCTGAACACTTTACAGGTGAACGCAGAGCAATACCTAATAAAGATGATAATCCATATAGAGAAGCATTTTGGCGGTGGTGGCCTGACTTGTACAAAGATTTAAGACATTTCCGTATGACAGGCGGAGAGCCAACTATGGATCCTAATACATATCGTGTATTTGATTATGTGCTAGCCAACCCAAAGAAAGACTTACATCTTAATACTACAAGTAATTTTAGTATTGATCAAAGAGTATGGGAGAAGTATAAAGGCTACGTACACCGCCTTTGTGAAGGAGAACAAATAGAACACTTTATGCAATTTGTTAGTCTTGATACCTGGGGTTCTCAAGCAGAATATATACGACATGGACTAGACTTTGACCTTGCGATAAATAGATGTGAAGAGTTTGTTAGAGATGTACCGTACAGGAGCAGTCTGACGTTCATCATTACAATGAATAACCTTAGTATTCTTTCATTAAAAAAACTTTTAGAGTATATTGTATACTTGCGTAAAACATACACAGATACATATCAACGTATTTGGTTCGATACACCGCTTTTGTATACACCAGATTGGCAAAGTTTGCAGATACTACCAAAAGAGTATAGTATAATAATGGACGATATAATAGAATATATGGAAGATAACTTAGATGAAATGCACGGATTTAAAGATTACGAAGTCCTTAAGATGAAAAGAGACAGGGATTGGATGCTATCTGGTACTACTGATATAGAACGTAAACAAGGTGACTTTTTCAAGTTTTTTAATGAGCATGATAAAAGACGTACCACAAATTTCTTAAAAACATTTCCAGAAATGCAAAGTTTTTGGCAACAGTGCGAGTATTATGCAAAACAACATTAGAGTACATTTTCCACGTGGTGTGTCGGGTAGTTTTTTAATTAATTGTATATTGTATTATGCACATCCAGAATACTTTTTAAAGTTAAGTTTGGGAACTGAAGGTGATGCTCACCCACAACCAAATGATTTATCTGATATAGGAAGATCAAAGGTATTTGATTTTACAAATCATAGTTTTTTTGTAGACAACACTAGTCATAGTGCAACTAAATTAGACGATACCTTCACTACTGTGTTTGTAAAATGTGATAGGCAAGATTATAGTGTTATAGCCGATATGTTTTTAAACAAAGTGCTAGTATGGAATATAGATTTAGAAGAATATAATATTATGAAAGGTGCAGGTTGGGCTCGATTTGAAGAATGGACTACGTGTGAATTTACTAAGAATGAAATAAAAGATATTTGGAGCGATACCCTTACGGTGTGGAATACTCAAGCAGACTTTTCACTAGCAGGCCATGTTATAAGTTTTAAAGATATACATTTTGATCCTAAACTTAATCAGCGAATTGCTAGTATGACCAGCATGCCGATAAATGAAACAGTGCAACAATATATAGTTAATTACAGAAATACGAATAGGATTTATTGGAAATGAAAATATTAGTAACAGGAGCAGACGGATTTCTCGGCAGTAATACAGTTAGGTACTTAAAAAACAAAGACTATAATGTAACTGCGTATACACAAGATGTAAAGCATAACTTACCGTATGAAACATTTGATTGCTTATATCATTTTGCAGCCTTTGTAGGTGGACGTAAAGGAATAGATAACAATAAATGGTTGATTACAGAGAATATAGAAATAGACAGAAAAACATTCCAATGGGCAGAAGAATGGTGTAAGAAAATAATCTATCCTAGCAGTTGTGCAGCCTATCCTTTGTATTTGCAAGAACTTCCCAATACTCCTATGCACGAAGAACAATTTGGCACAACAAAGTTATTTGATCTATATGGACTTAGCAAAGTTGTCGCAGAAAGTATGCTAAAAACACTTGATATTCCTGTACATATAATGCGACCATTTAGTATATACGGTCCCGGACAGACAATGGACTACCCTTTGCCTTCTATAATAGAAAGAGCAAAGCAAAGAGAGTGTAGTGTATGGGGAAGCGGAACACAGACTAGAGATTGGGTATACATTGATGATGCTTTAGTTATATTTGAACATTTATTACATCAGAAAGATCCTATTACAGTAAATATTGCGACAGGAAAAGCAATAACATTTAAAGAAGTCGCTGAAATAGTGTACAAAACAGTACATGGTATTAATATTCCTGTGAAAACACAAACAGATGAGCCTGAAGGTGCAGGACATAGGGTTGGTAGTACTGAAAGAATGGAAAGTTTAGGTTTACATTGTAATACTACACTTGAGTATGGAATTAGAAAGATGGTACAATGGTCGAACGAGTAGGCACAACCTTTCCAAAATATTCTGAATACGGAAAGTACGAAGTTGATATTTTTAATAGTTTAGTAAAACAAGTTGAGAGTAAGTTTAAAGACAAAAGTAACTTAGTAATAAACACAACTTGGTTTGGGCCACAGTTTGACAATATTCAATGGCAAAAGGCTTTAAATTTTACAAATAACTTTGATAATTTGTTTCTACTTAGTGTAATTGATCCACTTTATTTACAAAATGAAGACCTAGATATATTGTTAGAAAAATATAAAGTAAAAAATGTTTATAAAATAGGAATGTTTGAGGATAGTATATACGAATGGAACTTTCACGCACTAATAGGTAATAATGTAATGCCAAAGTACAGTGAGCAAGAAGTGTTATTACAAGATCCTAAATATGTTTATATGCTTTATCAACGTAAACCAAGATATCATAGAATAGAAATTACTGAAATACTAAGACAACGTAACCTACTACAAAATGGGATTGTAACACTAGGCGGACCAGATCCTGAAACCAAATGGGAAGGTCATTATAAAGATTGGGAAGTATTAAAAATTGAAGATTATCCAGAGAATTATTTAGGTGCAGGAGATGCAAAAGATGCATTTGGCGGAGTACCTGATGACTTAGCCACAGTTGGCAGACTAGATCTATGGCGATCTCATTTTTTAAATATATCCAGCGAAACAGTATTTGATGAATGGGAGCCTTTATTAGTTACTGAAAAGATATGGAAACCCATGATAGGGTTTAGACCATTTCTAGTCCATGGAAATCCACGTACATATAAGTGGTTGCGTGATAGAGGTTTCCGTACATTCAATAAATATTGGAAACATATTGATGCAGAAACACAAGGCGCTCATGATACAGTTTGGCAAGTAATAGAATTTTTAAAAACACAAGATTTATCAAAAATGTACATTGACATGTTACCAGACTTGCGTTATAATAAAGAACGCTTTTATGAGTTTAGTCTTGAACAAGAGTATAAAATGGAGAATATTTTTGCAGACTGATTTATTATTAATAAATGTTCCAAGGATTAGTTTAGTATATCCACCTGCGGCTACAAGTTTACTGAAAGGTGTAGTTGAACAACAAGGGTTTACTTGTAATGTAAAAGATGCTAACTTTGAATTACTAGATAGTATTAAAGATTCTGATGACTTTGAAACTATTACAAATTATTTTACTATTCCAAACGCAGAAATGACTACACATTGTCAGAACATTATAGATGATTGGTATGTCAATCTTGTAAACTATATTTTGCAAATAAATCCTAAGCATGTAGGTATAAGTGTGTTCACATTTGAATGTCAAGTAGCAACTAGAGAGTTATGTAAACTTTTAAGAAAAGTATATAAAGGTAAAATTATAATCGGTGGAGCAGGATTAAGTACTACAGGAATTGCAACACAAATAAATGACTTCGGAAACAATTTACTAGAAAGTAAACAAGTTGATTACTATGTTCGTGGAGAAGGAGAACATGCACTAATAGATATTCTAAAGGAAAATACTGGTGATGGGATAAACAATGATAATTATGTTCAAATAACAGACTTAGATAGTCTTGCTTATCCTAATTATGATGACGTAATAAAATACAAGTATCATTACACAATAGACAACATACAATTACCAATTACAACAAGTAGAGGTTGTGTAAGACGTTGTAGTTTCTGTGATATACATGCCTTTTGGAAGAAGTATACTTTTAGATCAGGTGAAAATGTTGCAAAAGAAATGATATCGCATTATGAAAAGTATAAAGTACGTGATTTTTTCTTTACAGATAGTTTAATAAATGGAAATTTAAAAAGTTTTAGACAACTTACAGAGTGTCTAATAAGTTATTACCAAGAGAATAATCTTCCTGATAAGTTTTTCAGTTGGGGAGGACAATGGATTGTACGTACTGAAAAACAATTAAGTCCAGCAGATTATATAAATGCCGCTAAAAGTGGTATGAATGGTCTAGCAATGGGAGTTGAGAGTCTAAGTGAACAAATTAGAATAGATATGAAAAAAGGTTTTACTAATCAAGACTTAGATTATACACTTGAACAGTTTAGACTACATGGTATCAATTGTTATTTCTTAATGATAGTAGGATATCCTACTGAACAAGAAGAACATCATTTAGAAACAATGCAAATGTTTACAAAGTATCAAGGATATGCAATCGATGGCACAATTTTTGGTGTAAATTTAGGAGGTACATTAAGTATCGACGAAGGTAGTCCTTTACACAAGGATAGTATACATTTCGGATTAGAACCTACTTCAGAAAACGAAGAATTATTTGGTTTGGATTGGACAAGTAAAGAAAATCCAAAACTTACTTTACTACAAAGAATAAATCGAAGATTAGACTTACAAGAATTACTTATGGACTTGGGTTACAGGGTCTACAATGGCGATCATCAATTAAAAAGATTAAAAGCAAGTTATGAGCGTATTAAACAAAATACCTATCACTTTAAAGATATACTACACTCATAGTAATCATACAAATGGCTGGCCCTTATGCAGGGTATTATGGGACAATAAGCAAGTAGCAAACTTTAAGGCAGATGGACAAGAAATAGAATTTACTGTACTTCCAAAATCTCAAGGTACTAGTACATTGATTGTGGAACATTACGGAAAAAATGTTTATACTGAGCACGATAAATTTATAGAAATAATTGGAATGAGAATAAACAATATTGCTTTAAAAAATATATTATGGGAATCTACACAATATCCAATCACTGCTCCGTGGGACGAATCTTGGCAAGAAGAGGGTAATCTATATCTAGGTCATAATGGACATATTGTTTGGAAGTTCAAAAATCCTATATTATTAGATATACAAAAAAGATTAAAAGTTCGTACTGATATGCAAGAAGGGCAGGAAAGTACAAAAAAAGTTTTGAATGAAATTAAAGAGTATTTTGCAAATGAGAAAGATAGGTAATTTTTTTACCAAACAAGGATGTGACTGGTATAAATGGTATCATAGTGTATTGCCTGAAACAAGAGATAATGGCCAACGTCTATTAACTATGACTCATTATGCTCAGCCATTCTTTGCTAAAAAACTAAAACAATTACAAGAACATCTGCCACAAAACGAAGAAATAACAACTGTCAATATAAACTTTGATTATAGTGCAGGCGGCATACATAGTGATGGATATATTGAATTAGACGAAGATGATAAAATTGCAAAAAGTTACTTAATTCCTATTAGTGTCGATGCTATTGAAAAATATTATACGATTATATTTGATCAAACAAGCCATAGAGCAGTAACATTTAATTCTGCACTAGGATTAGGTAGTAAAGGAATTACAACATATAAACAAGTTACTAGAGAAGAATACGGATTAAGTGACACGCCATTTGACAAAAAAGTTTATGAGAAGTATCTCACACATTTGGATTATAATGCATTAAGAGGATTAACAGTGGATTACATACACGAATGGAAATTAGGAGATGCAATGATATGGCCCAGAGAAAACTTTCATGTAAGTGCAAATTTTACAAATAAAAATGCAAGAGCAAGTGTATTAATTACAACGAGATATACATGATTAATTTAGAATTCGAAAATAATGGAACTTTGAAATATAATATAGAAGTTTACAAATATGGAGCAAAAGTAGAGTTTTATGGAAAAAACTACAAGACAAATACGGATGATTATGTTATAATTAGTAATATATATTTTAAAGATTTAATACTTCCTGAGTTATTCGAGTTTACAACAATGATAACTGATAATAAGGATTACCTTAATCTAACAAATGTTAATTATGTAAGTTTTAATGGTATATGGCAATTAAATTTTACAGAAGAAGACATAAAACTAATACTAAAGAAAAAACTTACATGACCGAAGGAAACCCAGTTAATAATTTAGAACGTATTTTACAAGATACGTTACCTCCTCATGATTTTAAACGTGAACATTTAGACAGTAGGAGTGCAAGTTTTTGTGGAGCAAAGTGGTATAATGCTACTGTATGGCTAGGTAGTGGAATGACTACAAGTTGTCATCATCCTTTACCTCACAAAATAGACCCTATCGCAGTACAAACAAATCCAAAACTACTACACAACACACCAGAGAAAAAAGACCAACGTAGACAAATGCAGTGTGGCGAAAGACCTGAAGGTTGTAATTATTGTTGGAAAATCGAGGATATGGGTCCTAAACATCTAAGTGACAGGGTTTATAAAAGTTGGATATATACTGATGAGGAACTTACAGATGCATATACAAAAGACCATAACGAAGATTTTGAACTTAGAAGCCTTGAGATCGCCTTTGACAGAACATGTAATTTTGCTTGTAGTTATTGCAATCCTGCGTTTTCAAGTACTTGGGTAAAAGATATAAACAAAAATGGACCTTATGAGAACTTAGTTAGTGACGGTAGAGGGCATTTTACTCATCCGCACGATAGTAATCAGTTATATGGATATAGAGAGTTTAACCCATATGTAGAAGCATTTTTTAAATGGTGGGAAAGTGATTTACATAAAACTTTAAGACAATTAAGAGTAACTGGTGGCGAGCCATTAATGAGTGCTGACCTATGGAAACTTGTAGAATGGTTTGAGAAAAACGGAGATAAGAGTCAAACTAGTTTAGCAATTAATAGTAATCTTGTTGCAAAGCCTGAATTAATACAACGTTTAATTAATGTTAAGAATCATTTGCCTAGTCTAGGAGTATATACAAGTGCAGAGGCAACAGACGGAGCTGCAGAGTATATTCGCGATGGAATGATATTCCAACAATGGTGGGAAAATATACAAAGGCTACATGAAGCAGATATAGATACACATTGTATGTGTACTATTAATGCATTATGTTTAGAAACACTGCCTGAATTAGTAGATCGTATAATGCACAGACGTATCGAATATGGCAATAGAAGATTTGCAATAATGAGTTTAAATATTTTACGATTTCCAAGTTTTCAAAGTCCATTAGTATTAGATGATAGCATCAAACTACATCATGTTAGGAAATTAAAAGAACTTAGACTAAGATGGACAAGTCCAGACGGACACATAGATAGTCCTGATGTATTTCATGAATTTGAAACAGGACAACTAGATAGATTAATTGAATATTTGCAAGTAGTTGACAAACCTCATGGTGATAATTTTGATACACCGAGGTTACATAATGATTTTAAAAAGTTCTATCAACAGTATGATGTACGACGTAATAAAAACTTCGAAAGAACATTTCCTGAGTTAGAAAGTTGGTATAATTCATTGTGACTTATATACTATGACAAAAAGTAAAACAGACAAGTATTATGAAA
>JGI24005J15628_10000715_pt1 | contig 18433 bp, 22 predicted proteins | sample LinPmetageLP40_FD_15628 | JGI IMG/M metagenome (IMG submission 15628)
TTTTTTTTTATTTTTTTTTTATTTTTTTTATTTTTTTTTATTGTTTTTATTTTTTTTCGTTTTTGTTTTTAACTCAGGTTTTAAAACTTGGGTTGGACAAATATGATTTGTTATTCTCTCTTCTGCTATTTTATATATTTCTTCATCTTTTTCAACACCTATAAATTTTCTTTTTGTATTCATACAAGCAACACCAGTTGTCCCCGAACCCATTGTAAAATCCATTATTGTTTCACCCTCATTTGAATATGTTTTAATTAACCATTCACATAATTCAACAGGTTTTTGTGTTTTATGAATAGTTTTAGTAGGGTTATTATATGCAAGTACCGTATCACCTTCATAATTAATTAAAGAACTTGGGTGTCTATCACCAGTTGCATTATTAGTTCCAAGTCTTTCAATTTCACCATAAGCACAGGGTTTATCAATACCATCTTTAACTCTATTATATGGTTTTCCTTCTGTTTTCTGTGGGTTATATGTCCCCAGTTTATCTTTGAATATATATATATTTTCGTGGTCTATTATAGAACTTGGGTATCTATCACCATTATTAGTAATTGGGGTTTGCATAATTTCTTGATTATTCACACCTCTAGCATATAGTGTCAATGGTTTTATATTTCCACCTTTTACTTTATATGGTGTTCCTGCTACTTTCTGTGGATTATATGTCCCTAATTCTTCTTTGAATATATATATATTTTCGTGCTCTATAATACTGGTGGGGTGTCTATCACCATTATTAGTAATTGGGGTTTGTAGAAGTCCATCCCTATTATTAGCACTGGATGATCTGGTATTTCCACCTTTTACTTTATATGGTTTTCCCTCTGTTTTCTGTGGGTTATATGTTCCCAGTTCTTCTTTAAATATATATATATTTTCGTGTTGTCTAAGTGGCATTTTATTTGCATTTAAGAAACCTACCTTACGAGATTTTTTCCATATTATATCATAACGAAACCATTTTGGATTACTATGTATAAGTGAATATCCAAATTTAGTTGTACAAAACATTACAACAATTCCATCAGGTTTCATTACTCTTTTTATATTCTCCCACATCTTATCTAATGGTATAACTTCCTTATCCCACTTACATGCTGTTATATTATACGGTAAATCTAATACAAATAAACTTACAGATTTTGGTTCTAATTTTGGAAAAACATTAAAACAATCGTCATTAAATAATTGTATTTCGTCCATTTATTTAATTTTTCCTCTAAATGTATATTGATTTCTTATGATTAATCATTTGATAATCTAATAACGGATAATAAATATTCTTTCTTAAATTACCTATCAAAAAAGATTTCTCACCCGTTTTTATCTGTATCCATACAATAGAATACTTTATCTCCTCACATATGTCATACATATACTTTTCGTGTACCATTCTACATATGATTTCCACCAACTCAATTGGAAGATTTCTTCTTAACAACATATCCATTTTTTGTTAAAAATTCATTCTTGTTAATATACTACCAGTCTTCAATACTGATTACTTTCCCCTTTTTCTTTCCGCCATCGGTTTCTGGAGCGGGTTTGCGATATTTTTTACCCTTATCATTTTTATTTTTTTTATAATCATCAAAAATAAATTTTGGATTAATTGGTAGTTCTTTTTCTAGGTGTTCTTTTTTTGTGATTTTTTCCATTTTGTTTAGTGAGGCATGTCCTTTTAAACTCTGTTCTACAATTTCGTCTTTGTGAAATGTAGTCTTAAACATTTTTAATAATATTTTTTTATAATAATAAATTTATATAAAATATGAGTCTTGTATCATTATCAAGTGTCTCCGACAATATACCCTTTGTTTCATCATCACGACAACCATTTAACTTTACGAATCATTTCCCACAAGCATTAGTTATAGAACCTGATAGTGAGGTATGCCTAACAAACATTACTTTCTCTGTACCCTCAGGTAGTGATGGTTATTTTATCAGAGGTGGTGATAATCCTGCTTCTTCAGGAGGTAATAATAAATTAATATTTAATTTTGGAGATACAGGTTATGCTATGTATGATATTGCTATTCTAAAAACAGGTGAATATACAGGTGTTGAATTAGCAGTAGAAATTGCAAGAGCAATGAATGAAGTAAATAGATTTAGATATTATACTTTTAGTTGTGCTTTTGTTGCTTCAAATCCAATTGCAAATCCTCCAACAGATGATACATTTACTATTAGTTATACTGAAACTGGAGGAAGTTTGGAAACTGCTTCTGGTGGAACTTGGGGTAGTGATTCCCAAGAAGTCCCTGATGATACAATTATTACAACTGCAACACATAATCATTTCGCTAATGGTTCAGTTCCTTATACACCTAAAAAAGTAGCATGTCCTGATGTACCGCAAGACCCAGATGGTAATACTACCGCTTTTGCTGATAGTAAGGGTATGGTTCTTTACACACAAGGCACAGGGTTAGGAGAAATAGGTGGGTGTGGTTTCACTGACTGCACTTTTCATGCATTCGGTGATGGTTCATCTGCTACTGCTACACCACAAATTGAAGAAAAAACATTTGGTATAGCAAGTCCTTTACAAGTTGGGGGTTCATCGGATTATTTCGGCAATGAACTTGATTCAACTGGATTTAACAATCTTGCAATGGAATTTAAAGTTGAAACTTATGTTGATAGTAATGCTGATAATATTTTAGAAATTAGTTATGCCCTACCAGTTGCATACGATGAACCACCTGTTGATACCGAAGTTGATACTATAGTGTTAAGAAAAATTAACCTTGCTGGAATTCTTACTGCTTGTACTGATGTTCTTTTGGTTAGAGTAGTTGCTGTGTATAGAACTCGGGCATATTTAGTTCAATTATATAAAAATAATGGAGCAGGTGGAGAGTTTTCACAAGTTGCTTTTTCAACTGGAGGTAATAATGACCAAGTTTTTAGTGATGGTAGTGCTGATAATAAAGCGAAAGTTTATCAAGAAACTATGAATGACACATCAAATGGTGTAGCACCCCATCCTATAATTTTTGGAGGTGTTGTATATAGCACACTTGGAGTTCCTACTACTATTACAGGTATTACCCCGTTTGGAACTGGTGCTGGAGATGCTCGAGTATCTGCTTCAGTGTTAAATAATGCTTACACACAATCTATCGTATGTCCTATCCCTACTTTGACATTTAAAAGAAATACAGAAGCAGGAGTTGCACAAAATGTTATTGTTGATTTTAATTTAGGTAGTGATACTGGTGATACACCATCCCAATTTCAACAAGATATTCAAGGTTCTACTACTGCAGGAAATACATATACTATTCAATTTAATAATGATACTACTAATGGATATGATGGAACTATTAGTATTGCTGTTGCACCAACTACTACCGATGATAGTGAAGTCCCCACAACAGAAACAAATGGATTAGCATACAAAAAAACAACAAGAGAAATTACAAAATGGACTCTTTACCAAGATAATAATACCCCACAGAATGTAGCAGCGAGTCTCGGGACTATAACTCTATCAACAAATAGACGAAATATAACTATCACTTCAACTTCATTTGCGAATGGAAATCCGTTTTTAGCAACACATGTTGGAAATAGACCACAAATTATTACTGAACCCATCTTTGCATTTGTAGGTTTAACTGAAAATCCAGTTGATAATATAATGACTAAATATAATAATCAAGAAACTTTTAGTAGATATGAATATTATATGCTTGGAAATACCCCTAGTGAAAACTTAAATGACGACCCAGCAGATAGAGTTGGAGGAGCACAGCAAGCAAGTTCAGGAACTGCTCGTTCTAATGGTGGTGGAGGTTCATTTTTAGATGAGGTTTTATGTTTAAGATTAGGTAAAATTACACAAGATGATATTGATGAAGTAGGTGGTGGTGCTTTTAGAAGAATTAGACTTGAACCATATACAGGAAGTGTAGGTGAAACTATTGGTTTTGAAAAAACAACATACCAAGTTGATATCCCAACAAGAACTATTACAGGTGATATTAGACCTACGGGATTTGTTGTTCTTGAAAAAACTTTATCAGTAAGTCTTCCTGAACTTTCCAATGTTAAAAGTTTAGAAGGTGAGTCATCACAGAGATACAAAACAATTAAAGTTATTCCTTTTGATTCTCTTACACGAAGTGATGAAATTAAAACATTAGTTTCCTATGAAGCACCCTATGAAGATTGGATAAAAATTAATAATGGTAGAGAGACACAGATTAATCAACTAACACTACAGTTAAGAAAACCGGATGGTAAATTAAGTGATTATGTTAAAGGTGAATGTAGAGCAACTATTAAATTTAGAGAGAGTCCAGAAAAGAAACAAGAAAGAATGTTTGATAGGTTAGCAGAAAAAATGACACAAAAACAAAATCCGGCAGCAGAAATACTTGTTAAAGCAGATACCTTTGTTGGTTCATAATTTAATTGAACCACAATCATAATTATCATCTATATCAAAATTATCAATAAATAAAAAAAATAACTTCTTCTTTTTTTTTTCACTCCAACTATCATAGGTTCTTTTCCATCTTTTTTTTAATGAAAACCATTTCATTTTTTTAATTAAGAAATTCTTAATTAAAATATGTCATTGTACCAAAGATTGAAAAAAATTTTTAAACCTAAACCTAAACCTATACCTGTTGTTAATTTTAAATCATCACTATTAGATAGTTCATTAGGTAGAAGAAACTGATGTCCTAACTGGTGTTTTTGATTTTTCTATATCATACAATTCATTTATTTCTTCTTCTGTTTTGGTATGTAATGTTGAATTTTCCCCTTTCCAAATTTCAGGTTCTTCCCAATCAGGATTTGCTAAATACCATTCTTGATGAACTTTACTTTTCAAATGCCCTGATTTACCATCCCTTCTAAATGTTGTCTTTTTTTGATTTGCTAAACAAGGACATACTAATAGTTCTGCTTTTTGTAGGTATGCTTTCTTTTTTGGTTCTGTCTGTTTTTTCTTTTTTGCTACCTTTTCCTTGTGTTCTTCTTGGTATTTCTTATTGTATTTTTTCTTTTCTAATTTCTTATTTAGTTTTTCAATTATTTCTTTTTGACTTTCAATTATTTCTTCTTGTTCTTCTACTCTCTCAAAATTATCTTCATATTCTTCTAATTTTTCTTCCATACTACCTAATTCTTCACTTAATTCTTCTATTTTTTCATGTAATTTATCATTTATTTCTATCTGTAATTTTATTTTGTTCTTTAAAATTTTTATTGAGTCTTCTTTCATTTTTCCTAATTCAGTAATGTCTTGAATCATTAATTCTTGTTTCTTTTCAATCTTTTCCCATTTCATTTTCTCTTCTTCAAATTTAACTCGTTCTTTTGTTTGTATAGCAATCATTCTTTCTTCAATTCTATCGTTTGCTTCTACTTGTTCTTCCAATTGTTTAATCCTTTCTTCTTGGAGTGTAAGTTTAGTTTTAAGTTGGGTAAAGAATTCTGGTAGTTGATTCAACATATCCATAGTGTCAGTCATTGTTTTTTAAAATTTTTTTTAAAAAATCAAATAGAAATATCTTTTTAATTCGGGTAGAAATATCTAAAATGAAGCATCAACACCAGAAGATGATACACGAATTCTCCTTACACCTACAACATAATTGTTAAATATTTTCTGTTGAGTTCCGTTTAGGTAATCAACTCGTAGTGATAGTGTTTGCTGTGATAAATCCTGAATTTGTCCGTATTTAGTAAGTGCCCGAGATAATACGAAATTGTGTGAAATATCTTGGAGATTCAGAACTCTTTCGCCAACATTAACAATTGCTTTTTGTAATTCTGACATATGTAATGCTTCGGCACGAACAAGTCCAGTATTAGCAGTAACAACCTGAGAATATCTTTGAAGTGGAGCAAGTCGGGAAGGCATGTGTTTAACACCGTGTATCCATTCGTAAGTCTGTGCATTATCTACTATACCTGAAAGCGAATGAGCATTAATACTTCTTGCTGTTGCACTTGCTGTTGCTAACGGTTGTGAGAATAAAGATTTAGCACGAGTCATTAGGGTCGGGATTTGCGATTGCATAAGTCCCGTAGTGTTCGCTTGATTGTGCCTGTATAATTCATAACTCATAATATCAAATGATATACCAGTAGATGAGTTGGCGGCACGAAGTAATCCTTCAACATACTCAGGTGGTGGTTGCACTGATTGACACATCATCTCAATTTCACTTAATTCATAAGTTGGTGCTAAATAACTACCTGAAAAATTGTTACCATCAATATCAGCGAGAGTATGGAACTGTCCCGCTTTCTCTCTATCTTCACCTTTGAAATAAAGAACTGAACCATCACCAGCGAATGCATGGGCATGTGCTAGACCTGCTCCAGTATTTCTATTAGGATTGTAATTAATACCAAGTAGTGTTCCTCCTGTGCGGAAAAACCCAAGAATCGTTCCTAATGCTTCTTCATTTGTAAAAGCACCGTCACCGTCGGCAATGTATAGAATATCATTCACAGCAAAAGGGTTGTTATCGTGGTCTATGTCGGTTAATGCGATATAACCAGTAAGACCAGCACCGTTACCGGCAGGAGCATCGGCAGTAGTGCGAATTTCACTACCCTGTGCTTTATCTGTGGTCGTAAGTTTAACATCCCCTTCTACATCGTTTTTTTCACCTTGACGAGAAACCAAAACACAACTTCTTAAGAAATCGTCAGTTTGTAATTGCATTCGCATACCATTCATACTGGAAACTGGGATGATGTTTCCCTGTTTAAAAATTCCAGAGTTTAACTGAAACTGAACCATAACATCGTGAGCAACTCTAACACTGGTATCTGGTGCTGTAGCAGTAGCACCTCCATCAACATCTATTGCTTCATAATACAATGTCTTATCGCCATGTTTAGTTCCAATTACATCTTGTACACCCTCAAATAGTTCTCCTTTATGAAGAACTGATGGTGATTTAGTGTAATGATTCATCATTGCCTTATATGCATTATAGTCTTCATTCAATTCAAGAGTGGTAGCATTTCCGCCATCCCGATACAATACCTGCCTAAATAGTGAATGAACTCCACCAGCACGATGGTCGGGAGCAATTTGTCCACGACAATTTTTCATAGTTAAAACCATTTTTAGTTTAGTTTCTTCTGGAGCAAGAAAACCAACAAATGATGGAATATGAATCCGTATTTCATCAGATGGTGATACTTCTGAGACAACCTCTGGTTTAATTGCGACTGATTTGGATGGAATATAGGCATTTTGAGTATTAGCAGAAAACATATTTTAGTATAGTTTTTTTTAAATAAAAAAATATTTTTAAATCATTATGTATATATTTATATATAATGAGTTAATTTTTTTAATCTAATTTTCTAACATTGATAATAACATCTTGCGGAAGTTCTACTTCTAAATCAAATTCATCTTCATCAAAACTATTTATACACCTACAAGATTGCGTACTAAGATTTTTCTTATTAATACAATAATATAAAAATGTATCTCCTAAACATTCATAAATACCATTTGAATCAATTTGTAATGGTTCTTTTAATTCTACTAATATTTCTTTAATTTCTCTATTCACCTTAATTTTAATATCATTTCCATTACAAATAGTCATTGCTCTATAGCAAGTATGTGTTATAACATATTTATATGTTTTTTCTTCTTCATTTAATTCTTTCAATTTATCCATTAATTCAATGTATTTTTGGTCTGGTATGTCGCCTTTAATGTTATCAATTAAACTAACCATTTGCTCTGTAGTTGATTCAATAGGAGACGACATTTTTAAATTTTTTTTTAAAAAAATCAAATTTTTTTATGCTGAAACTACCACACTACCGCCACGGATAGTAATCATTCTTTCCACATTCGCATAAACTCTGATCTCTCTTGCCTGATTTTTACCATTCGTTCTTTTGTAATTTTTAGTTAAAATAATTGGTTTAGATGAAACCCTTGTACCATTTCCTAAAACATTTAAACCAGATGTAGTTAAATCAACACCGAGATAATGTGATGTTGCCCGAATATCCTGTGTTGCTGCTGTGTTGGTTGCCGTTGGTAATTGGTACGACTCAATCTGTCCAATATAAACTGAATTTTGGTTAAGTGCTTTATCTGTAGAGTCTTTATCAGAATCAACATCAAATGAATACAATTGCGATGGAACTTGTAGAGGCATTCCAAGAACTTTACCAAGTTCTGTATATTTGTGTGATGGAGCAGAAACATCTCGGTCATAGAGTCTTTGTTCATTAATTCTCCAGTTATAAGTTGTATCAGTCTGTAAATCATTTGACATATACTTTCCTAGAACACCAGCACCTGCATTATCACCAAGAGTGGTAAATTTTTCTGCTACCATCATAGAACGGACAACTCTCCCTGCAACTGCTACATCTCTTTCTACGGATTGTTCAGCGACCGAACCTAAATTTGGATTCGCTGAAGCAGGAATTTGGGCAACAGTAAGTATAGAGTCTTCGTAGAGATAAGAAAGTCCTTTCTCACTAAAAACTTGACTTTGTACCTCTTGCATAGTATTATCCTCATAATATAAATGATCAGCATAGAATTTAATATTAACTCTACTGGGGACTACCACCCCTGATGAACCACTCCCAGATGGGAAACAACAAATGGTACCATCTGTGGTAGAAGACTGAGTATTAAATACGAGTCTAATAAATACATTTTCTTTTATTGTAAATAAAGGAAGTTGTCTGCTCCTCATAAATGGAATTAGACTTGATAATGGAACACTTGCAACTGGTGTTGTTGAATCGTTATCTGTGGGTTTAAGATTTGCTGGAACTGTAGCACGAGCACTAGCATCGTTTGCAAAAGTTCCATAATCTAAATCTTGTGGTAAAAGGCGACCGGTCGCTTCATCAACCTCAACATATCTATCCATAGAACGAAATGATTTCACTGATTCTACGAATGCTCTATGTTCAGGGGTTGTGAATTGAGACACCATAGTTTCGTATTCGGCACAATCTTCACAAGAAGCAATTTCTTTACCACCAATGAGCAAATGAGCAGATTTAATGAGTGAATATGCACCGGTTTTTACAGGGAAGAAAGCATCGGAAACACCAGTTGCCGTTCGTACTGCTAAAGAAATCATACTTCCTCCGTCAAGAATTCCATTTCGGGGAATTTGAAAGACACATTCGGAATCACTTATATTTATAGGATCTAAAACACTCGTGTCTATATTCATATTTTGAACTGATGGTAAAACTCCAACTTTTAGGATACTTGGTAATGACATTTTTTATAATAAAAATTTATTATATAAAAAATTTTTTTTTATTCTTTAACAATGATTTTAAGATTGAATAAATATTCCATTTGGCGAATAATTTAATGTATTTTTAGATAGAAGATGTGTATGTACCGCATTTGGTGAATTACCGTCCAAAGTGGAAACAATTCGGGTTGCATATGACATTCCTTTAAAATTCACACCTACATCACTAATAGGATCAAGAGCAAGTCCAATACCAAAATTTCGTTCAGCATCTGCTGATTTACCCTCAAGTCTATTATTTTCTTTATTATCTGGTCTATCTGCCCTTAATGCATTTCCACCGTACCCTAGCAACTGACGACTATTCAACATTCTACCGATTGTTTGAAATGCTGATAAATAGTTGAGCATAACCTGTGTTTCTGGTATTTTTGCTGCCGACTGAACAGAACAATCCATTTCATAATCTAATCCTAATCTCACACCTCCACGGGAAAATGAAACTCGTTTCAAATCAACATCAACATTGTAATTACCTCCGTTTTGATTCTTTAACATACCGGTAGAAAACCCATCCTGACCATAATTATTTGTATGAGAAACTGGAATAAAGTTATGTAAAACAGATAAAACTTGACTATTTGCGAGATTATAAGTTTGTGTAGCATCACTGGAATTAATAACTGAGTATAGAGAACTCCATGAATTGTAAGAAAGAGCACCAGAACCGCCTTGTGCGAGTGCTTGTGTTCCTTCCGCATCCGCAACTGCTAAATCACAAGTTAAGGAAACATCCGATAGTTCATAAAATGCCCCGTTTCCAGTTCCAGCATGAGTTCCCGAAAGGAGTTGATTGTCACTACATAATTCCAGATTAATTTGTAATCCACCAATAGCAGATAGTGGAATCAAACCTGAACCCATAAGCATACCGGCATAAAGGGGAACACTAAAACGAGTTGCATTATTACACATAACACTTGATGATGAGTTCAAACCATTTAGGACTGCGGTTGCTGATTTTTCAGTTGCTAAGTCCTGTCCCGAATGTGTAGAAGAGAGCAAAGATGTAACAAGTCTTCCGTAGTTTCTAATACTTTCTAATGATTGATTTGAAGAAGCACTTACAAGAACCACATTTTGAAAACAACTATTAACACCTACACGAGATGACAATTTAATACTTGAAGTTCCTCCTGCTTTAAGGTTGTTATTATCTGGGGTTTGAACTGCTCCACCATTCACATTCTGTCCCGAGATTTTAAATGTACCATTGATTCTTAGAGAAGAAGCACGAAGGTATTTTGCCTGTGCTGGTATTTGAAGTGAGATAATTGGATTACCTCCGCGAAATGAATAAGTATTGTTGTTCGGTTGATTGGACGGAAGAATTTCAACTTTTTCCACATTTACGATATTAACACTCATTTTTATAATAAAAATTTATTATATAAAAAAATTTTTTACTCAATATCCAAACATACTGCCGTATTTTCCGAATCTGCTTTCGTTTGGTTGTTGTAATACACTTGGAGTGTTATTTACTGATTGTGTTTGTCTTGGTTGTTGTCCTCTTCTTTGTAAATCCTCATCCTTAATTTTTTTACGAATTTTTGCTTCCATTTCTGCTTCTTTTTTTGCTTCTTCTTCAAGTTTTTTTCGTTCTTTTTCTTGTCTAAGTGTCATTACTTTATCAAATTTTTCAAAATTATTTACCCATCTTTCAAACTCTTTATCATCATTTCCCATATTAGTGGTTGGTCGTTCTGGTTGTACCTGTGACGGTGGTGGATTTACAGTAGTTGCTCTCGCTTCTGCTGTTTTTTTCTTTCTTGATGCATGTAGATTTTTTAGATGTTCTCGTTGTCGTTGAGATATCTGTTTCTTTTGAACTGGTGGAATTGGTTCCTCCGGTGCATCTACATACTCTTCTAATTTATTCATCATTGATTTTTTCATATCTTCTTCATTATCTGGAACTTTTACTTCCAAATCCTGTTGAGGTGGTACGAATTTTTTAGGTTGGGTTGGTTTTTTTGTAAAGACATCTGGTTCTTCAACAACAACTGGTGGATCATTAGTAGAAAATTGTATGAGTTTAGGTTTCGGCATATTTTATTATACACATTTTTTTAAATAAATTTCTAAATTATTATTTTTTGATTATTTTAATGAAATATATAGTAAAATGTTTCCCAATGAAAGCAATAATGATTTCTGTGGTTTTGTTACTGGTAATAATGAAATACCATTTAATACTAACATTATAAACATTCAAAAATTTTTTGTTGATTGTAAAATACCTTACATAAATGTATCGCTTGAAGTAACACCTAGTGGTAAAAAATTAAATCCAAATGATAGACATAGTGGTTGGGAATCTTGGGGTTTTAAAAAATGTAATATTCATCGTTCAAGTAATCAATACGGGAGACATAACACTCATCTAACATATCTTAAAGGTTCAGGTTTTGGTGTTATAGATATTGATATTGACCCAAATAAATATCCAGAAAAACTACAAGAATATACAAATGTATATTTAGAAAAATATGGAGGATTTGTAACAACTTCTACAAGAGGAAAAAAACATCTTTGGTTCAAGGTTCATGAAAACGACCCCTGTGTAAATAAAGCAGGTTGGGTTAAAACTGAATATGGAAATATTGATTTATGTTATAATACTCTTTTTGAACCAATGACTGAGAGTAATGTTATTGATGTATCTAAATTAAAGTATTTTATTGATTTTCCTAAAAAAGTACCTAAATCTAATGAAAGTATTAATCACACTATTAAATCTTCTAAACTTGATGATGAAAAAAGTGCTATACTAAATCTTATTGATAAAAAATATCTACAGGATAGAGATTCTTGGTATCGTATAATGATTGGTTTAAATACTGAAACAAATGATATTGACCTTTGTGATTCAGTTTCACAAAGAGCAGGTAATTACCAAGGAAAAGAAGATGTAATTAAAACTATTGATAGTTTCAAAGAAAGTAATTGTTCTTGGGGAACAATAGAATATTATGCTAACAAATCTAACGAAGAAGCATATATGGAAATTAAAAGTCGTTATTTTAGTGATGAATGTGATAGTGTAAGTGATAATGATGTAGCAGAGAAATTTATTGAAATAATGGGTGATAGTATGATTATGGATATGAATGATACAATTTACTTGTGGGATAAAAATACTGGGTTTTGGATTTCAAAATCTGTTGAAAAACATATTCTTATTGAACTTTTGAATGTATTTAAACCTATGATTGTTAATAAACTAAAAAAATACAAAGGTAAATCACCAAAAGAATTAAAAGATGACACTGACTATAAAAAATGGAATGCTTTTTACACTAAAATAACAGGAAATAAGACAAAACTTGCAATAGTCAATGAAATAATTACATTGATGATTCAATACAAAAAAGAATATAAATTTGATTTATTAAGACCTGAACTTATTTGTTTTACTAATTGTGTTTTTAATTTGGATGAAAGAAAAATAGTTAATCTTTCTAAATATGATTATATTACAATGAACACTGGTTATAAATGGGTACAACCAACAGAAAAACAAATAGAAACAATAACATTTTTACTAAATGACATTCAACCTGAGGAGGAAATTTATAACTGTATGATTTCTGTTATTAGAAAAGGATTTTATGGTTCTCTTCTTGAAAAGTTTGTAATTTGGGAAGGTAGAGGTCGTAATGGTAAAGGATTAATTCACGAATTATTAGCAGAAACTTTAGGTAATTATTTTTATGAAGGTACACCACTTACATTTAGTGAAAAACAAAAATCGGGTTCAAACCCTGAATTAGCAAATATATCATTAAAAAGATTAATAATTACAAGCGAACCTTCCAATGAAGGAAAATTACAAATTGATACAATTAAACGATTAACTGGTAATCAAAGATTAAATGCAAGATTTAATCATTCCAACGATTGTGTTGTTTCAAATACGGGGACTTATATTATTGAAGAAAATGAAATGCCTGAATTTACAAAAGGTGGTAATTCAAATGCTATGCAAGAAAGAATAATTAAAATACCGTTTAAAAAACAATTTACGAGTTATAAAGAAAAAATTAAAGCACAACCGGATATATTTTTTGAAATAAATGAATCTTACAAAGAAGAAAGTTTTAAATTAGAACATAGACAAGCACTTTTCTGGGTTATTCTTATGAGTCCATTTAATGAATTATATGTACCTGATTGTATTAAAGAAGAAACATCGGATTTGATGAGGGATAATGATCCAATTTATAATTTTATTATGTCAAATTACACTATCTTAAATGAAATGACTGAAGAGTCTAAACAAAAATACATTAACGATAAAAATATTCCTCACAAGACTTTAACACAAGTCATTTCTAAATATAAGGAAACTTATGGTAAAAAAGTCAATGTAAAATCAGTTAAACAACAAATAATGGAAAATCAAGAATTAATTAAAATGGGAATTGTTTCTAATTCAAAACCCAATACAACACAAAATAATACTCCTTGTTTAATTTGGATACAAGAAAAAGATTATAGTGAAGACAACTCATTAGGATTATGACATACTATAACATAAGATAAGATATANTATATATAAAATATATATATACTATATATATTTTTCTACTAGGAAACTAAAAAAAAATATATATATATATATATACTAAAAACTAATAATAATTACTAAAAAACTTACTAAAAAACTAACTAAATAAGTTGTATCGGTAAGTAATTACTAAAAACGAAATAGTAAAAGTTGTATCTCTACCTAAATTACTAAAAAACTAAAAAAAAAATGAGTTTTATTCTATATATGAAATTTTAAAAAATAAAAATACAACAAAAACATCAATATTTTTTTAGTTTATTAGTTTTTTAGCAGTACAACTTTTTTTTACCTAAATTACTAAAAACTAAAAAAAACTAAAAATCAATTAATTAATCCAACTTTGTTTTAATTTACTGATTTTACCAAATGTTAAATGTAGTAAATATGTTCTTGTACCCTTTGTGTAAAGTTCTTTGTATCTCGTCCAACCTAAAGTTTCTAATTGAATATCCGCTTTTTCAGTTGTTGCACTATAAGGACTAAATATAATAACATATTCATTAGCATTAATCATATATACTTCTTTATGGTCAAAATCTGTAAAGAAGAATATTTCTTTGTCATGAAAATATTTCATCAATACTTTTCTACGAAGAGCATTATTATTTATTAGTTTTGAAACTTTAACACCTCTTTCTTCTAACATAAATTCCTCTACAAATGCATTTCTGTTTTCAATAATTTCTGGGTTATCTGTTCTATGATGTTTGAACCCACCCCAGTAAGTAGATTTAAAAATTTTAGGATATTTAGTTAAATCATAATTGTATTTCTTTTCCTCCTCCTTAAATTCTCCACCGTGATTCATTTTATTTTTTTTGTATTTAAAAAATCAATTAATAAATAACAAATCTTGTTCCAATTCCATTTTATAACAAAAGTAGAAAGAAGCAAAAGGTGGTGAGTAATTTTTATTAGTAGAATCCAGATGTTTAAATTTAATTCTTTTCTGTGGGATAATTATCTGAATTTCATTTTTAAATAATTCTTGAAAATATTTATAACTTAACATCATGGAGGGACATATTAAAATAAATGGTTTATTTAATTCTTTTAATCGTTGTAATACTTCTTTCTTCTTTGAAAACGGAGGATTATCTATACAAATATCATAATCAGGAGTATAAGAGAAAAAGTCTCTGTCCTCGTGTATAATATCAAAACCCATCTCTTTAAAATTTTCTTTTTGCATCCCATCACAATAGAAAGGTGACCATATTTTTTTATCAACCGGAATATATTCTTTAATTCTTAACCATTCATCTTTATTAGTTGTGTAATTATCACTATCTTTTTGATCTGTAAATTGTCCTCTGTGTGTCATTTTAATTTAAATTTGATTAATCAATTTTTTAAATAATAATTTAAAAAAAGATGTCTTCCACCAATAGTAAAATCTCAGTGAATGCAAATGGGAAACATCTTTATTACATTAAATTAATTGATGGATACCCAATAAAGAAAGAAGATGCTTGTGCTTCCTGTGGGACAACTTGTTTAGACCACACCTCTAACAAAGGAAGAGGAAGTGAAAGTCCTTGTGATGCATGCGGTGAATATAGGTGTAAGTATTGTCCGTGTGAATGCGGTGAAAATANGTGTAATAGGTGTAAGTATTTTCCGTGTNAATGCNATGANGATATTTATAAATAAATTGATTTTTTAAATGATAATTTAAAAAACAATGGACGATAAAGTAAAATGGTTTGTGGGTGAAAATGAATATAAACTTAAACCTAAATCTAAACCAAAAACTAAGTCTAATACTACTAATAATGAAGATTATACTTTCTTTGGTTCCTGAATCTAACCTTCCAAAATTTCTCCAAGTTTTTCATGCAATTCAAGTAGTCGTTTTCCTGTAGCAGTAGGAAGTTCCATTCTTATTTTTTTTAATTCTTCTTCTATACTTTGCATTTCCTGTTCCTGTTTATCTATTTCTGCTAATCTCTCTTGTTTTTTCTTTTCATCCATAACACCTTGTAATTTTGTTTTTTTTGCTTCAATTGCTGATTTATTTTCTCTACTTTGTTTATTTGTAATTTTTCGTACATCTCGTAATGACTCACCCCGTTCCCTTGGTAATTGTATCATTCCAGAAGCATCCATGCTAAATAATTTTTTACCATCATAATCTCCTAGGTGTAGTTCCATAAACTGTTTTATTAAATCTTTTTTAGTTGATGTAATTTTTACATTTGCTATTTTTTTGACACTTTCTGCAATACTCCGTACCTGTGATGCTGTCAATGATTTTAATTTATTTTCTATTGCTTTGTGTGATTCATATATTGCTAATTGATTACTCCGTGGTGGCATTTTATTAAACAATTATTTTAATATAAAATTCAATATATGACACAAAATGATTTAAATTGTTTTAAAGAAAATATAATATAAAAGATGGTCGCTAAAGAAAAACGAAGTCGTAGCAGTAATAAAACATTTTTCCATTTTGTAGTATATCTCAAAGATGGAAGTAGAAAATACTATTACACAGCACAGCAAATAGCAGATGAATTTAATGTTAGTCGTTCAACAATTTATCGTTCATTAAGAACTGATAATAGACTTTATGATTTTGGTTTGGTTAAAAAATCATACCTTCATAATACTATTGTAGATGAATTAGTTAAAAATGAAATCCAATCGTCAGGAAGATAATTTACACCAATGATCAATGTCGGATTGTAGTTAGGAATTTTTAATTTTTTCTTTTCATATTTCTTACCCATTTTATAATATATTTATTTATCTTTAAAGTAATTACACAATACACTATAACATACAGTATGTTATAATGTTTAATATAGAACTATAAAAAATGAACCAAACTAACACATACACTTACCTAAAACTAAAGGATTCAGTCTTTAATGTCAAAGAAGAAAATAAAACTATCCCGCAATTAGAGTTTGAAAATAATTGGAAGTTTAGATTACAAACTTTGGATAAATTTAATAAACTATGGGATAGTGAAAAATTAACAAAGGGTACATACTATTACAAACTAAAAGAATCAAACCAAGTAGCAGGTAGAGGTTGGAATGAACTGAAACGATTACACTTTAAGAATACTGAACATATGTTTTGGGACACTGATTATTTGGATAAATTATTGAAAAGAAAGAAAATACCAAAGTTATACTTTAATTCTATATGTTATTTTGATTGGGATGTGGAACTGGATTATAAATTCAATGCTGATGATTTAGAATTTAAATATTTAGAATTTAGTAATGAAGTACCTGTATTAGATAAGAATGATATTGAAAAAGTTGATTTAAATGATAAAAACCAATTAGTGTTAGACTATGTAAAAGAAATGGAATTTCAACACGACGAGGTATTGTCCCTTATCGTTATGCTTACAACATCTCTAGCAGAGAAAGAATATAATTTGTAATTTGATTTTTTTAATTAAATTTTTAAAAAGACACACTATGTCTTATGATGATGCAATAAATGAGATTCAAGAACATTTTGTAAAATTGTGGGATATTAAATTTAAAGATATTAAAAATCTATGTGATGGTTCGATGGAGGATTTGATGGATGAATCCGATGATGTTTGGAACCCTGAAAACTGGTTGGAGATTATTAGTTATATAGAATATAATTTTAATATACACGATACATTTGAAATGTTGAATTATTTAGATGATAGTTTTAATGTTGATGACTTATATGATACGATAGAGAAATTTATCTATTGTGTTTGTAGTGATTATCATAGTGAAACTGCTTATATGCAGTATGAATACTATATAGATGCATCAAATAAGATTAAAAAATGGTGGAAGAAAATATATTGGAGTCCAAAAACAAAAGTAGGGATTAAAAGATTTAACAGAGAGTGTGAGAAATTAGGTTATTAAAATTTGATTTTTTAATCGGTTTTTAAAAAAAGACCTTAAACATCATGACTGCAATGACCAACAACCCTAATGGACTTGCTTTTTATAATGGTACTGCTTTTCCGATTGTATCTACATCAGACATGAGTTTTCCAAAAATGTCTTATGCAATGATTGTTTTAGGGTTGAGAGATGGAGTGAGTCTTCAGCAACAAGGAAAAGATTACAAACAGCAAATGGATCATATGGAAGGGGAATTGTGTAAAATAACAAAAGGGGAGATGATAAAGCAATGTCATATTAATAAGTGGTGTAAAGGTTTAGGGCAAACAGAAGATGAGTTGATGTTTTTATGGTATTTAAATGTGATAGCACTTGAGAAACTTAAAGTCATTAAAAACGATAACATGAATGGTATGATGTACATAAATGAGAATGTGAGAAATTAGGTTATTAAAATTTGATTTTTTTTCAAAAAATAGTTTAAAAAGATGTCCCCTGCTGAAAAACTAAAAATTCGTATTTACGAAGAATTAGATAAATTAAAAAATTGGGAAAAATTAGTAGATGAAAAAAAAATATTATGGGAAAATACACCGGAAGAAATTAAAGAATTAAGAAAAGATATATTTATGGAAATGATAGCACCTTTAATATTTGAGTATCAACAAATTAATAAA
>JGI24005J15628_10000728_pt1 | contig 18241 bp, 17 predicted proteins | sample LinPmetageLP40_FD_15628 | JGI IMG/M metagenome (IMG submission 15628)
TGNTCCTGANTGGCAGGAACATCATGATTCTACAAGAGAAAACCACTCGCCACCTTCGTTTTCAGGTCGGCCTCATGAATAAGCCGGGTTCAGCGCAGTGACTTCAGTACTCCAGTGTCAGTGCTCCAGCTTCATTGCGCCGACGTCAGTTTGCGGGAGAGCTGCGGCGGCCCTTGCGACGTGGAATGCCCAGGCGCTGGCGTCGCTCCCAGAGGTTCTTGCGGCTGATGCCGAGGCGGCGTGCTAGCTCGGTCTCGCTCATGTGGTCCTGATGCTCGAGCACGAAGTGCTGGAAGTAGTCCTCCAGCGAGAGGTCTTCCTCTTCACCGGCATCGCCGACCACCGAGAGGCCGCTGCGTGGGGTGTCCGCAGGCGGTGGCTGGCCCATGTCCTGTTGGCCGGCCGCGGGTTGCCCTGTCACAGGCGCTGCGGCCGTCTCGGAACTTGCGTCCCTGGCGGCGCCTTTCACTGTGCCTTTCATCGACCCTTTCATTGCTCCTTTCGCCGCCCCTTTGCCCGCTGTCTTCGGCGCCTGAGCAGTGGATGGGGGCACCGGGTCTGCCGTTGCGGCGGGCGCTGCTTGAAGCGGCTGCCCTGAGGGCGTACGCAGGCCGAGGTCTTCCGGGGCGATGATGCGGCGCTCCGCCAGAATGACGCCCCGCTCGAGGGCGTTTTCCAGCTCACGGACATTGCCGGGCCAGGCGTAGTGATGGATTTCCTGTCGTGCCCGCTGAGAGAGCCGCATGCCGTCACGACCATGCTTGCGGGCGATGCCGGCCAGCAGATGTTCGGCCAGTTCCAGCACGTCATCGCCGCGTTCACGCAGGGGCGGCAGGTCGATCTCCATCACGTTCAAGCGGTAGTAGAGATCAAGGCGGAACTCGCCGCTGGCCGAGAGCTGATGCAGGTTGCGGTGGGTCGCGGCGATGAGGCGGATGTCGACGTAGCGCGTCTCGATGGCCCCCACGCGGCGAATCTCGCCCTCCTGCAGCACTCGCAGCAGGCGTGCCTGGGCATCCAGCGGCAGTTCGCCGATCTCATCCAGGAACAGTGTGCCGCCGTCGGCAGCTTCGATCAGACCGGTGCGCGAGCTGGTGGCGCCGGTGAAGGCGCCTTTTTCATGGCCGAACAGCTCGGACTCGATCAGCGTCTCGGGAATGGCGGCGCAGTTGACGCAGATCAGCGGCGCCTGATGGCGTTCACTCTGGCGGTGAATGGCGCGCGCGACCAGCTCCTTGCCGGTGCCGGACTCACCGAGCACCAGCACGGTGACATCGGCGGGCGCAACCTTGCGGATGCGGGTATAGACCTGTTGCATGGCGCGACAATGGCCAATCATCTCCACCGGCTTGTTGGCCGTGCCAGCATGCGCCTGGGGAGGAGGGGGCGCGTCGCTCGGCGCCCCCTGGCGTGGCAGCGACAGCGCATCTCGCACGCTGCGCGCGAAGGCCTGCTGATCGAACGGCTTGGGCAGATAGTCGGCTGCCCCCGCCTTCAGGCAGCCGATGGCGGCGTGCAGGCTGGGGTTGTCGGCCAGCAGCAGCACGGGAGTTGGCCGGCTGGCGCGCAGGATCGGGTCGGCATGCTCTCCGGCCAGTTCGCTGTCACAGATCACCAGCGCGAAGTCGGCGGGGTGCTGCAGACGGGCATCCTCCAGGCCGCTGGCCTGCACCACGTCATGACCCTCGCGCTCCAGCAGATGCTGCAGCGTGTTGCGCGAAGCACCTTCCTTTTCGACGATCAGAATCCGGGCCATGGGGTGATGTCGCTCGCCTGAGGGTGTGCATGAGGGAATGGCTGTCGTTCGAGTCTGTCCTGTTCCCACAGGGGAGGCAATCCGACAATCGTGGCTGTTGTCAGGCGTCCCGAGTGCATGGCGTGCCTGGTCTCAGCTTCCCTCAACTTCCCTCAGCAGTCCTTCACATTGGAGCAGTGGCCGCACTGAGTGACGGCGCGGTGCCAACCGCCGCGAGTGACCAGCGAGGAGTGGCGTGGGCGAGTTGCTCAGCGGGGCTGGCGGTCGCCAGTTCGGGCGGCGGCGCCTGACCGAGCAGCGTCAGGGTATGGTGCAGCAGCGTTCGAATCGCGCTGGCGTCTTCCGGCAGGGCCGGTGCCAGATTCTGCTTGGAGAGCTTCTGGCCATTGGCGGCCGTGATCAGCGGCAGGTGCGTCAGGCGCGGCATCGGCAGGTCGAGCGCGGCCTGCAGCAGGCGTTGCCAGGGGCTGTTGTCGACCAGATCGAGCCCACGCACGACATCGGTGATGCCTTGCTCGGCATCATCCACCACCACGGCCAGCTGATAGGCCCACAGGCCATCGCGTCGCTTGAGCACCACATCGCCGAGCGTGGCAAGATCCAGCTGGATCGCGCCCTGCAGGCGGTCCTGCCAGCCAGCGATGGCCCGGGCGCCGCCGAAGCGCTCTGCCGCACGCACATCCAGCCGCCAGGCATGCTCGCCCTCGGGCGGTTCGGCTCGCTCACGGCACCAGCCGGGGTAGATGGCATGCTCGCGCCACTGCTTGCGCGAGCAATCACACGGGTAGGCGATACCACTGGCCTTCAGTTGCTCCAGCGCCTCGGCGTAGGCGGCGTGACGCTGGCTCTGGTAGCGGAGCTCGCCATCGCGCTGCAGGCCGAAGGCATCCAGCTGGCGCAGGATGGTATCGGCGCTCCCGGCGGGGCAGCGCGGCGGGTCGATATCCTCGATACGCACCAGCCACTCGCCGCCGTGATGGCGGGCATCGAGATAGCTGGCGACGGCGGCCAGCAGTGAGCCGGCATGCAGCGGACCGGAAGGGGTAGGGGCAAAGCGGCCACGGTAGGCGGTAGGCATGTGGGCTCCGTCATCCTTCGTGGTGGGGAATTCGCAGGCAGCAGGGCCTGAACGCATACGGGCACCGCTCCGAGGAGGGTGCCCGTATGGGGGATGAGGGCGACGGCCTGACGTCGCTTCATCGACAGCAGGGCTTAGCGGCCCAGCTGCTTTTCCTTCAACTCGGCCAGCGTCTTGCAGTCGACACACTGGGTAGCGGTCGGACGTGCTTCCAGACGGCGAATGCCGATCTCGACGCCGCAGGCTTCGCAGAAGCCGTAGTCGTCTTCATCGATGTTCTCGATGGTCTCGTTGATCTTCTTCAGCAGCTTGCGCTCGCGATCACGTGTTCTCAGTTCGAGGCTGAAGCCTTCTTCCTGAGTGGCACGGTCTGCAGGGTCCGCGTAGTTGTTGGCATCTTCCTGCAAGTGACGCACGGTGCGATCGACCTCTTCCATCAGCTCCTGTTTCCAGTCCAGCAGGATCTGACGGAAGTGCGCTAGCTGCTTCTCGTTCATGTACTCTTCACCCGCTGCCGGCTCATACGGGGTGAATTTCTTAAGCGCTTCCGGCTTGGTTTCAGCTAAGGGCATGGGACCGCCTCATTCCGCAAGGTGACTTGGGCCGTCGACAGTCTGTTGCACTGCCTCCTTGGCCACGGCGAGGGGGCTGTCCTGACTGCTGCCCTCGCGAGAAGATCAGCTTATTTAGCGTAAAAATGACAAGTTTGCAACCGATCTCCGACGATAGTTTGTAGCGGGCAGTGGTCCGGCGTGTACCGGCAAACACCGATTTTCCTGCACGAAGGGGCTGGGAATGGGCCTTGGCAGGCGCCTAGAATGAAGCTCCCATCCTGAGGAGTGTTGTCATGCCGTTTGCCCGCCGTCTTGAATCCGTCGCTGCCTTTCGCGTGATGACGCTGCTGGAAGCCGCCCAGGCGCGCGAGGCCGCGGGCCATGACGTCATTCATCTGGAAGTGGGCGAGCCCGACTTCCCGACCCCCGCGCCGGTGATCGCCGCCGGGCAGGCGGCGCTGGCGGCCGGTCAGACGCGCTACACCCCCGCCTGCGGCCTGCCGGCCCTGCGCGAGGCCATCGCGGCAGACTACCAGCGCCGCCACGGCGTCACGGTGTCTCCCTCCCGTATCATCATCACGCCCGGCGCCTCCGGTGCCTTGCTGCTGGCCACGCTGCTGTGCGCCGAACGTGGCGACAGCGTGTTGATGGCCGACCCGACCTACCCCTGCAATCGCCACTTCATGGGCCTGGTGGATGCCCAGCTGGATGTGGTGCCCGTCAATGCCGAGAGTGGCTGGCAGCTGACCGCCGAACTTGCCGATGATTTCTGGCGCGAGAACACGCGGGCCGTGATGGTGGCATCGCCCTCCAACCCCACCGGACACGTGCTGTTGCCCGAGGAATTGAAGGCGCTGGGCGAGCTGTGCCAGACGCGTGATGCGCACCTGCTGGTGGATGAGATCTATCAGGGGCTGACCTATGGCGTGCCTGCGCATACCGCACTGGCGGAGTGCCCCGACGCCTTCGTCATCAACAGCTTCTCGAAATACTTCGGCATGACGGGCTGGCGGCTGGGCTGGCTGGTGGCGCCTGAAGCGGCGGTCGAGCCCTTGTCACGCCTGGCGCAGAATGTCTTCCTGGCTGCCTCGACGCCTGCCCAGCATGCGGCGCTGGCGGCCTTCACGCCGGAATGCGAAGCGGAGCTCGAGCGGCGTCGGCAGGTGCTCGAAGCCCGCCGTGGCGTGCTGCTGGCCGGGCTCGAACGCCTGGGGCTGGCGCCGTCGGTGCCGCCGCAGGGCGCCTTCTACGTCTGGCTGGATATCTCGCATCTGAGTGATGACAGCGAGGCCTTCTGCCGCGCACTGCTGGAAGAAGAGAATGTCGCCATCACGCCGGGCACGGACTTCGCGCTGGCCGAAGGGCGTCGCCATGTGCGTATCGCCTTCACTGCTGATGAGGCGCGTCTGCGCGAGGCCCTGGCTCGCATGGAGCGCTTCCTTGAGCGGCGTGCCACTCAGGCGGGAGTGTCGGCTTGATGGTGCTTGAGGGACTGTATCGTGGTCGTTTGATCCGTCGCTACAAGCGCTTCTTCGCCGAGGTGGAGCTGCTCGAGGGTGAGCGGGCCGGTGAAGTGGTGACGGCGCATTGCCCGAATACCGGCTCGATGCGCGCGGTGTGCGTCGAAGGCTGTGAGGTATGGCTATCGCCGTCCGACAACCCCAAGCGCAAGCTCGCCTGGACCTGGGAGCTGATTCGCCTGCCTTTGGACCCGCCCGGCGCTGACGGCCGGCGTGAGGCCTTGGTGGCGGTGCATACCGGACGTGCCAATGCCCATGTCGAGGCGGCGCTGCAGCAGGCAAGCGTGAGCGTGCTGCACGACATGGGGCTCGCCGACTTTGCACGCCTCAAGCGCGAGTCGCGTGTCGAGGTCCTGCTGCCGGGCAATGACATGCCGGAGCGCTCACGGCTCGATTTCCAGATGTGGCCGAAGGAGGAGGGCGCGGCCTCGATCTATCTGGAGGTCAAGCAATTGACGCTGCGTGAAGCCGACGGTCACGGCTATTTCCCGGACTCGGTGAGCACGCGTGCCCAGCGCCATCTGGCCAGCCTCGCGGCGCTGGTCGCAGCAGGCCACCGCTGCGTGCTGGTGTTCTGCGTCGCCCATGACGGGATCGAGGATGTCGCACCGGCGGCGCATCTCGACCCGGCCTATGCGCAGGCCTTTGCCCGGGCGCAGGCCGCCGGTGTCGAGGTAGTGGCGCTGGGCATGCAGATCACGCTCGAGGATTCTCTTTCGGACGCGGGTCAGCCGCTGTGGCGAGCAAGACTGGGCCTGACACGCGCGCTGCCACTGCATGACGCGCGCTTTGCTGGCTGATCAGGTCGCCGGCGCTCAGCCTGTCAGTCAGCGCTCGTCTCTCCATCATCTCTCTATCATTTCTCCCTCATTTCTCCACCGCTGCCTGCGGCCTCCCACAGCAGCAGCTGTGCTGGTGAGGCGTCGTTGTGCACCAGCTCAACGTCCAGCGCGGTCAAGCGTTGGCCGACGCAGGGTCCGCTGATGCAGGTGCCGTGATGCGGTTCGAAACAGGCCTGATGGTGGTGGCAGAGAATCAGGCCGCCGGTCGCGTCCATGTAGGGATCGCCAGTCTCGTCCTCGGTCAGCATTCGGCTGCCCTGGTGCGGGCAGCGGTCGAGGAAGGCGCGCGGGCCGTCGGATTGCATCACCAGCAAGGCCGGACGGCCATCATCGAGTGTCAGTGTCATGCTGCGGCCGACGGGCAGTGATGGCAGCGGCAGTCTCAAGCACAGCCTGGATGAGGGCCCTTGGGGGAGTGTTGGTGGCCTTTCGGACATGAGGGGGCTCGCATCGGGTATCATGGCAGCGTTGGCACGCTCTCTTGTGGTCTTTTACCGTGTCTTGCCGCTTCCTTCCATGCCGGGTCATCTTCATGTCGCTATTTCGCCGCTCGATCACTTCCAGCTTCCGCTCCAGCAACGAATCCGAGACGCCTGAGCGCACGGTCGGGGTAAGCCGTCGCCAGTTGCTGGCCGGCATGGTCGCCTCGGCGGGCGGGCTCTCCGTGCTGGGCACGGCACTGAGAAGCCCGCTCGCACAGGCCGCTCAGCCAGCCAACGGGCCGTTGCCACCGCTGCCGGCCTGGCATGACCCCAAGGCGTCCCATCCGTTGCTGGGCAGCATTCTGGTCGCGGAGGGCAACCGTCGTCTGTCGCCAGCGGCGCTGGTCGATTGGAGTCAGGCACACTCGATGGTGCTGCTGGGCGAGCATCACGACAATCCGGACCATCACCAGCTGGAGCGCTGGTTGATCGATGCGCTGGTCGCGCGGCGTCAGCTGGGTGGTGTGGCGCTGGAGATGCTGGACACGACCCAGGATGCCGCCTTGTCGCTGGCCAACCGCACCTCGCTTGCGGTCGCGGGATTGCCGGATGACGAGCTTCAGCAGCTGCTGGCCTGGAATGCGCGCTGGCCCTTCACCGACTACGCTCCCCTGCTGCGCGGAGCGCTGGACAGTGGTGCGCCACTGGCCTCTGCCAGCCTGTCGTCGGCACAGCTGGAGGCCAGCATGGCACCGGGACAGTCGCCGCTGGCGCTGCCGGAAGCGGTGCTGCGCCTGCAGCGTGAGGCGCTGGATGAAGGCCATTGCGGCCTGCTGGGCGCAGAGCGCCTGGATGCGATGCTGCGTGCGCAGCTGGCGCGGGATCAGCAGATGGCAGAACGCCTGGAGGGCCTGACGGCCGACGGCGCCACCAGCCTGCTGGTGTGTGGCTCCGGCCATGCCCGTCGCGATATCGGCGTGCCGCGTTGGCTGGACGGCAGCACGCTGTCCGTGGCGCTGATGCCGGTGGCCTGGGATGACGCGGGCCAACCGCTGACACATCTCACCGATTATCTGCCCGAAAGCGCCGGTGCGGCGCCGGCCTATGATCTGGTGTGGTTCACGCCGGCGACGGCGCCAGTCGCGGATGCCTGTGAAGGCCTGCGTGAGACGATGCAGACGATCGTCAGCTAGCGGCCAGTCAGGCCCTGCTTAGTCAGCCCTCGGACATCAGCAACACAACAGCGGCCTGAATTGCCGGCATGAAAAAAGGCACCTCTCGGAGGTGCCTTTTTCGTTGGTGCGACCTGCGTGGCGCGACCTGAAGAGCGACGCGATCAGGCGTTCTTGAGGTCCGAGGCGCTGTCGGCACGCCGACGCGGTGCCTTCTGCGGCGTTTCGTCTTTGTGATTGTCGTTGTGGCCGTCGTTATGGCTATCGTTGCTGCCGGCCTGCTCACGGAAGCGGTCTTCGATATAGGTGATGCGCGTGCGGCCGTGGGGCACCGGCTTGAAGTCGGCATCGACGCTGACCAGCACGATGCGGTCGATGGTCAGGATGCGCTCGCGGGTGATCTTGTTGCGGATCTCGACGCACAGCGAGATCGAGGTGCGACCGAAGGCGCTGGCGGTGATGCCCAGTTCGATGATGTCGCCCTGACGCGCGCTGGAGACGAAGTTGATCTCCGACATGAACTTGGTGACCACGCGCGAGGTGCCCAGTTGGACGATGGCGTAGATGGCCGCTTCTTCGTCGATCCAGGCCAGCAGGCGTCCACCGAACAGGGTGCCGTTGGGGTTGAGATCTTCAGGCTTGACCCACTTGCGGGTATGGAAGTTCATGCACTCTCTCCTCGGGATGCCGGCGCACCTCACCGGAAGTGCGAGCCGTGATCCTCAGCTGCGTTTACCCCGAAAGTATATAGACTTTAGTTGCGACTGTCTGTGCATGGCCCGGATAGCGCAGCACTATCGCGGCGCGGAAGAATCGGTAGCGTCATGACGCGAAACGGCCGACAGGAGTGTCCTGTCGGCCGTCTTTTTGCGGTGCCTGGCGCTTGGTCTGTGGCGACTTATGTCTGGCGCCTGAACTCAGCGCTGGTCGGGTGGGCAGTTGTCGCGGCAGACGCGGAAGATGGCCACTTCCCCGAACAGGTTCGGCCACCAGGTCGCCGCCGGGTGTGGCTCGTGATCGCCATTGCCGACCGCGCGATCGATGATCTTGAGGCCCTGGGCGCGACACAGGCGCTCGAAGTCCGCGAAGGTCGACAGGTGGATGTTCGGCGTGTCGTACCAGGCGTGAGGCAGCGATTTGGAGACCGGCATGCGGCCCTTCATGCCCAGGTGCAGGCGGTGGCGCCAGTAGGCGAAGTTGGGGAAGGTGATGATGGCCTCACGCGAGACACGCATCATCTCTTCCAGCGCACGGTCCGGGCGACGCAGTACCTGCAATGCCTGGGACATCACCACGCGATCGAAGGTGTCGTCGGCGAAGTTGGCCAGGCCATCATCGACATTCTGCTCGATGACGTTCACGCCACGGGCGATACAGGCACTGATGTTGTCGGGGTCGATCTCCAGGCCATAGCCGAAGACCTGCTTGGTCTCCTTGAGGGAGGCCAGCAGGGTGCCGTCACCGCAGGCGAGGTCCAGCACGCGCGCGCCTTCGGGAATCCAGTCATGAATCTGGGCGAGGTCGTTACGCATGGCTGGTCTCCTTGGTGCTCGGCTTTTGCGTGGCTGGCGCGCCACAGGCGTGGTCGTAAGCGCGAGTCAGGAAGTTGCCCAGCACCGTCTCGTAGCGTTCGCCCGGCAGCAGGAAGGCATCATGGCCGTGCGGCGAGTCGATGTTGGCGTAGCTGACCGACTTGCCGGCATGGATCATGGCATTGACCAGCTCGCGAGAGCGTGACGGCGCGAAGCGCCAGTCGGTGGTGAAGCTGACTACCAGTACCGGGCAGCTGATCGGCGCCATGGCCGCGGACAGGTCATCGCCTGCCGTGGCGGCAGGATCGAAGTAGTCGAGCGCCTTGGTCATCAGCAGGTAGGTATTGGCATCGAAGGCGGTGGAGAAGGTATCGCCCTGGTGGCGCAGATAGCTCTCGACCTGGAAGTCGACGTCGTAACCGAAGTTGAGGCGGTCCTGACGCAGATCACGCCCGAACTTGGTGCCCATCGAATGCTCGGAAAGATAGGTGATGTGACCGACCATGCGCGCCAGCTTGAGGCCGCGCTTGGGCACGGCATCGACACGCGAGTACCAGCCGTCATGGAATTCCGGGTCAGAGCGAATCGCCTGACGTGCGACTTCATTGAAGGCGATGTTCTGCGCCGAGAGTTTCGGCGTGCAGGCGATGATGGCGACGTGGCCGACGCGATCAGGGTGGTCCATCACCCACTGCAGCGCCTGCATGCCACCCAGCGAGCCACCGACCACCGCCGCGAAGCGGGTGATGCCGAGAGACTCGGCGAGGCGCTTCTGGCTCTCGACCCAGTCCGGCACGGTCACCAATGGGAAGTCAGGCCCCCATTGCTCGCCCGTCTCCGGGTTGATCGAGGTCGGGCCGGTACTGCCGTGGCAGCCGCCGATGTTGTTCAGCGCGATGACGAAGAAGCGCGAGGTATCAATGGGCTTGCCGGGGCCGATGTAGTCGTCCCACCAGCCAGGCTTGCGGTCGCTCATGGCGTGATAGCCAGCCGCATGATGGTGGCCGGTGAGGGCATGACAGATCAGGATGGCGTTGCTGGCGTCCGCGTTCAGCTCGCCGTAGGTCTCGTAGACCAGCGAGTACTGCTCGAGGCGTCTGCCGCAGGCCAGCTCCAGCGGGGTATTGAAGTGGGCAGTCTGAGGCGTGACGAGACCGACCGAATCCGGGGGCAGGGAATCAGGCATCGTGGTGAAGGTTTCCAGCATCATGTCCAGCAGAGTGTTCGGGGCAAGGCCCGTGTCCGGGGCGCGAAGCCGCGGTGATGCGCCTTGTGGGCGTCTCGTGCACCGTGGTTCTGGCTTCGGCCGAGGGCTCACTCTAGCACAGCGTGCGTACGCGTGATCCAGTGACGCGCGATGCAAGAGCGCCCGCCACGGGAGTCCGTGGCGGGCGCTGATCTCGTCGGCCTGCGCGCTGGGCGCGCGCGAGCCATCCTTGCTGGCGGAGCGCCGGCTTAACTGAAAGCGCTGCGCAGCATGCCCAGTGACGGCAGGGTCTGGTTGATCAGGCTGCCGACCAGATTGAGCGCGATGAACACGAAGATCGGGGACAGATCGAGCATGCCGATCGACGGAATCACCTTGCGCACCGGCTTCATGATCGGATCGACCAGCTGGTGAACCAGGATGGCGCCCGGGTGATTGGCCTGCGGTGCGACCCACGACAGGATGATCATCGCGATCAGGGCGAAGAAGTAGATATTGATGATGCTGTCGAGAATGGTGCCCAGCGCCGTCAGCGCGATGAAGCCGACCGGCAGCATGCCGCCACCGAACAGGGCGCCGATCGCGACCAGCACCAGGCTGACGACGATGAAGGCCGCGGCCAGGGTGGCGATGTCGAAGCGACCCAGCGGGCGCAGGATGCCCTGCAACGGGGCCACCAGCGGGTTGGTCGCCTTGACCACTGACTGGGTGACCGGGTTGTAGAAGTCCGCGCGGGACAGCTGCAGCAGGAAGCGCAGCATCAGGATGTAGACAAACAGTTGCAGCAGGATGGTGACCAGCTGAAGTCCGATATTACCCATAGCACCCATGGGGCTTTCCTTAAGACGGTGAGAAGTGGGCGCGCGATAGTGCACGCGTCATGCCGCTAGCATGCCAACAACAGATGAACAGCGCATGATGGCCTGTTGTGACCCGGGCTGCCAGCGGCCTGCAGGAGTTGTCAGTGGTGCAGAGGCTGTCAGCGATCCAGCTCGCGGGCAAGCTCTGCGGCGCGCACGCTGGAGGCCTTGGCGGCGCGCTCGACGATATCGCGCAGGCCATCCTCCTCGAAGCTGTTGATGGCGCGCTCCGTGGTGCCGTTCGGCGAGCACACGCGACGGCGCAGCTCGGCAGGCTCATGCTCGCTGGAGAAGGCCATCTCGGCGGCACCGCGGGCGGTCTGGATCGCCAGGCGGCGCGCGGTCTCGGCGTTCAGTCCCAGCTCGATGCCTGCCGCTTCGAGTGACTCGATGAACAGGAAGAAGTAGGCCGGGCCGGAACCGGAAATGCCGGTGACGGCTTCCAGCAGACCTTCTTCCTCGACCCACTCGACGATACCGACCGCAGTCAGCATCTCATCCATCAAGCCGCGTTGCTCCTCCGTCACCTGGGCGGTGGCATAGAGGCCGCTGGCACCGACACCGACCAGTGACGGCGTGTTGGGCATGCAGCGGATGATGGCGAGGTCGCCGCCCAGCCAGCGCTCGAGGCTGTCGCAGGTGATGCCGGCCGCGACCGAGACGATCAGCGGCTTGCGGTTCTGCACCGCAGGGGTCAGCGCCTGGCAGACGTCATGCATCATCTGCGGCTTGACGCCCAGCACCACCACATCGGCTTGCGAGACGGCATAGGCGTTGTCCTGGGTCGTGCTTACGCCGTAGCGCTGCTCGAGGGCATCGAGTGTCTCGCGCGAGCGAGCCGTGGCGATGATGCGGTCCGCGGGATAACCGGCATCGACCATGCCGCCGAAGATGGCACTGGCCATGTTGCCGGCGCCGATGAAGGCGATGGTGCGCGGTGTAGCGGTGCTCTGGTGCGTCATGCGGTGCTCCTGATCATTCAGTGGAAGGGCTGGCAGCAAGCTCGAGAGCCTTGCGTGAGCGTTGGGCTTGCATCAGCGAGCGTTGGACTCAGTGGACGTGGGAATAGTCACGTGCGCCGAAGATGGCAGTGCCGAGGCGTACCAGTGTCGCACCTTCGGCGACGGCGGCCTCAAGATCCGCGCTCATGCCCATCGAGAGCGTATCGAGCCGGGCCTGCGGGTAGCTGGCGGCGGGGAAGCGCGTCTGCAGTTGTTCCAGCAGCTCACGTAGCTGGCGGAAGGGCGCACGGCGCTCGGTCTCACTGGCATCGGCGGCGCAGGGGGCCGGAATCGCCATCAGGCCGCGCAGGCGCAGCCCGGGCAGCGCGATCACTGTCTCGGCCAGCGCCAGCAGTTCCTGCGGTGCCACGCCAGCCTTGGAGGCTTCGCCGGAGATATTGACCTGCAGGCAGACATCGAGCGCGCCAAGCTCATCGGGGCGCTGCTCGCTCAGGCGGCGTGCGATCTTCTCGCGTTCCACGGTATGCACCCAGGCGAAGTGCTCGGCAATGGCGCGCGTCTTGTTGGACTGGATGGGGCCGATGAAATGCCATTCGATATCGGTGAGGTCCGACAGCGCCTGCTGCTTGTCCAGCGCTTCCTGCAGATAGTTCTCGCCGAAGGCCCGCTGGCCGGATTGCCAGGCTGCGCGCACCAGCGTGGCGGGTTTGGTCTTGCTGACGGCCAGCACTTGCGCCGAATCAGCGTTGCGTTTACTTGTCTGCAATGCCTTTTCCAGCCGCGCGCGGGCCTCTAGGATACACTGGGTAACACAAGCTTCGTCGTCGGGGACTGCGGTCATGCGGCTCGGCTCCAGAATTTGCGGAACAACCTGGCGATGGCTGGCACGGTATCAGGCGTGTCATCAATAGCATGAGCGTGACAGGCCTGGTGACATGGTGCCCATCGCACTATCTACTGAAGAGCCACTTCACACTTTCACCAGAGTACACAAGACTCGTTGGTACAAGAGCTTCGGTCTTCGCGAGGGAACTGCATGGATATTACCGAACTGCTGGCTTTTTCGGCAAAACAGAACGCGTCGGATCTTCACCTGTCCGCTGGTTTGCCACCGATGATTCGTGTCGACGGTGATGTGCGGCGCATCAATGTGCCGTCAATGGATGACAAGCAGGTGCGCGCGCTGATCTACGAGATCATGAATGACAAGCAGCGCCGTGACTTCGAGGAATTCCTCGAGACCGATTTCTCCTTCGAGGTGCCGGGCGTCTCGCGCTTTCGTGTCAACGCCTTCCATCAGGGGCGTGGTGCGGGGGCCGTCTTCCGTACCATCCCCTCGGAAGTGCTGACGATGGAGGATCTGGGGCTCGGTGAAGCCTTCCGCAAGATGTGCATGCTGCCGCGCGGCCTGATTCTTGTCACCGGGCCGACCGGCTCCGGTAAATCCACCACGCTGGCGGCGATGGTCGATTACATCAACGAGAACAAGTACGGCCACATCCTCACCATCGAGGACCCGGTGGAATTCGTGCACCAGTCCAAGCGGTGTCTGGTCAACCAGCGTGAAGTGCACCGTGATACCCACGGCTTCGCGCCCGCGCTGCGTTCGGCGCTGCGTGAAGACCCGGATGTCATTCTGGTCGGCGAGCTGCGAGATCTCGAGACCATCCGCCTGGCGCTGACCGCGGCCGAGACGGGCCACCTGGTGTTCGGCACCCTGCACACCACCTCCGCGACCAAGACCGTCGACCGTATCATCGACGTCTTCCCCGGCGAGGAGAAGTCGATGGTGCGCTCGATGCTGTCCGAGTCCCTGCAGGGCGTCATCGCCCAGACACTGCTCAAGAAGATTGGCGGTGGCCGAGTGGCGGCTCACGAGATCATGATCGCGACGCCTGCCATTCGTAACCTGATCCGCGAGGACAAGGTGGCGCAGATGTATTCCTCCATCCAGACCGGTGGCGCCCTGGGCATGCAGACACTGGATGCAGCGCTGACGCGTCTGTTGGCGGAAGGGCTGGTGACCAATGAAGATGCTCAGGCGAAAGCCAAGGGCTTGTTGAGCTGAATTCGCCGGGAGTACCGACAATCACGTGGCAGGTAGGTGGGGCAGGGGCCGGAACACGTCAACTTTTCAGGTTCATGGGACGGCATTTCAGCGCGAGGCCTTGGGCGCGACTCTCAAGGCGCATATCGGGATACAACTCATGACTCCTCATGAATGGCTGCATGAACTTCTGCAGTTGATGGTCAGCAAGGGCAGCTCGGACCTGTTCATCTCCACTGGCACGCCGCCGCAGATGAAGGTCAATGGCCGCATGGTGGCGCTGGGTGACAAGAAGCTGAGTGTCGATCAGGTGAGAGAGCTGGTGCTCGCACCGATGAGTGACATGCAGCGCGAGCGCTTCGAGGAAGAGCGCGAGGCCAACTTCGCGCATAGCTTGCCGGGAGTCGGGCGCTTCAGGATCAGCGCCTTCTACCAGCGCAGCCAGATGGGCATGGTGATTCGCCGCATCCAGCTGTCGATTCCCAGCCTGGAAGAGTTGCGGCTGCCGGAGATCATCAAGGGGCTTTCCGAGACCAAGCGTGGTCTGGTGATCTTCGTCGGCGGTACCGGCGCCGGCAAGTCGACCTCGCTGGCGGCGATGATCCAGCACCGCAACCAGACCTCGAGCGGGCACATCATCTGCATCGAAGACCCGATCGAGTATATCCACCCTCACCAGCGCTCCATCGTGACGCAGCGTGAAGTTGGGATCGATACCGAGTCCTTCGAGGTGGCACTGCGCAATACGCTGCGCCAGGCGCCGGACGTGATCATGATCGGCGAGATCCGCTCGCGTGAGACCATGGAGCATGCGCTGACCTTCGCCGAGACCGGTCACCTGTGTCTTGCGACGTTGCATGCCAACAATGCCAACCAGGCGCTGGACCGCATCATCCACTTCTTCCCGGAGGAGCGTCATGAACAGGTGTGGATGGATCTGTCGCTGAACCTCAAGGGCATCGTGGCCCAGCAGCTGCTGCCTCACAAGAGTGGCAACACCACCCAGCGCGTGCCGGCCATTGAGGTGATGCTGCGTTCACCGCTGATCGTCGACCTGATCCGCAAGGGCGCGGTGGTCGAGATCAAGGACGTCATGAAGCGCTCGCAGCAGCAGGGCATGATGACCTTCGATCAATCGCTGTACGCCTTGCATCAGCAGGGCTTGATCACCGAGGAAGTGGCATTGGCGCATGCCGATTCCGCCAATGACCTGCGCCTGATGATCAAGTTCGGTGATTCCGACAGTGCCCAGGAAGCCCAGCTGGATGTCCTGAATGCCGCCAGTCGCTTCTCGCTGCAAGGGGATGACGACTGAGGCGTGTCGGTGATGCCAGCTGTCGGTGACGCTAGCATAGTGATTGGTCAATCAAGAGCCGCCCTGCTTCTGAGGAAGAGGGCGGCTTTTTCGTATCCGCTGAGGATCAGCGGGCGTAGAGGCCGCCCAGCACTCTCGGGCCGCTCGCGCCGGTCACGCTGGGCAGGTTGCCGGGGCGCTCCAGTACTCTACGCGCCGCGAGCCAGGCAAAGGCGCTGGCTTCGAGCAGGTCTGCGTTCCAGCCCATATCAGCGCAGGACATGAGAGGCGTCGCTTGCTCGCCTTGCGCCAGGCGCTGCTCCAGCTGCGTGAGCAGGGCGCCATTGCGTGCCCCGCCACCACAGGGTGTCAGCGCAGCCAGTGACACGCCGGTCTGCTCCAGTGCCTGCACGATGCTCTCGACGGTCAGGCTCAAGAGCGTGGCCTGCACGTCGGCCGGTGCCTCGTCGCCGTTCAGGTGCTGTGCCAACCAGTCGAGATGGAAGTCTTCTCGGCCAGTGCTCTTGGGAAGTGGTCGGCGGAAGTAATCGGCCGACAGCAATCTCTCGAGCAAGCCAGGGATCACCTTGCCGCTGGCGGCCCATTGGCCGTCCTGATCCACCGCGGTGCCACGATGACGGGCATGCCAGGCATCCAGCAGGCAGTTGGCGGGGCCGGTATCGAAGCCGATGACGTCAGCCGTGGAGTCCTGAGGGGGAAGTAGCGTCAGATTGGCGATGCCGCCCAGGTTGAGCAGCCCATGCCATTGGTCTGGCTGACTGAAAAGGGCAGCGTGGAAGGCGGGCGCCAGCGGGGCCGCCTGACCGCCGGCGGCCAGATCACGGCGCCGGAAGTCAGCGACGACGGGAATGCCGCACAGCTCGGCCAGCAGGCTGGGGTTGTCGAGCTGCAGGGTGTAGGGCGTGTGACATGGCCGGTCGCTGAAGCCGTAGGGGCGATGCTCGATGGTCTGGCCATGGCTGCCGATGGCCGCGATATCGTCTGCACTCAGTTGCTGGCGGGTCAGCAAGCGCGTCACTGCGCTGGCGGCCAGTTCGGCCAACGCCTGCTCGGCGGCGGCGAGATCGGCGAAGCATGCCTCATCGCAATGCATCAGCTGCCAGAGCCGAGTCCGCAGTGTCTCGGGCAGCGGCAGATCGAGCCCATCAATGAAGCGAATCCGTTCGTGGTCTGGCGAGGAGGGGGTGATATCGAGCAAGGCGATATCGAGTCCGTCCAGGCTGGTGCCGGTCATCAAGCCAAGGTAGAGCGCCATTGGGGGTCTCCCGATCATTGGGGGCGTGCAATAGGGGGGTGAAGCTTGTGAGCACGCCGCTCTGCGGCAGGGGGTGCATGCCATGCTCGTCATGCTAACATTCTCGGCCAACATGCCCCGTTACGAGGGGAGCAGCAACGGTCAGAGAGGGCAGGATGAGCGACAAGTCAGTAGTGGAAGCGCTGGAGATCATCAAGCGCGGTACCGATGAGGTGCTGGTCGAGGAAGAGCTGATCAAGAAGCTCGAGTCCGGGCGCAAGCTCAAGGTCAAGGCGGGCTTTGATCCGACGGCGCCGGACCTGCACCTCGGTCATACGGTGCTGATCAACAAGCTGCGCCAGCTGCAGGACCTTGGTCACGAGATCATCTTCCTGATCGGTGATTTCACCGGCCGCATCGGCGACCCCACCGGCAAGAGCGTGACGCGCAAGCCGCTGACCGAAGAGGATGTGAAGGCCAACGCCCTGACGTATCAGGAGCAGGTCTTCAAGATCCTCGACAAGGAGAAGACGCGCATCGCCTTCAACTCCGAATGGATCAACAAGCTCTCCGCGGGTGACATGATCGAGCTGGCGGCCTCCAGTACGGTCGCGCGCATGCTCGAGCGTGACGATTTCGACAAGCGCTATACCGGCAATCAGCCGATCTCCATCCATGAGTTCCTCTACCCGCTGATCCAGGGGTATGACTCCGTGGCACTGGAAGCGGACATCGAGCTTGGCGGCACCGATCAGAAGTTCAATCTGCTGATGGGGCGTGAGCTGCAGCGCCAGCGTGGCCAGGAGCCGCAGGTCGTGATCACCATGCCGATCCTCGAGGGCCTGGATGGCGTACAGAAGATGTCCAAGTCGCTGGGCAACTACATCGGCATCAACGACCGCCCGGGCGAGATGTTCAACAAGATCGTCTCCATGCCGGATTCGCTGATGTGGCGTTACTTCGAGCTGCTGTCGCTGCGTCCTCTCGATGAAGTGAAGGCGCTGATGGCCAGCATCGACGACGGTGCCAACCCGCGTGATATCAAGATGGAGCTGGCGCGCGAGCTGGTGGCACGCTTTCACGATGAAGAAGCGGCGGCGACGGCGCACCTCTCCAGCGGCAATCAGCTGGCCGACGGCGAGCTGCCGGCGGACATGCCGGATGTCACCGTCAGCCTGGAAGGCGCCGAGGTGGCGCCGATCGCGGCGGTCATCAACCGCGCGGGCCTGGCCAACAACAGCGCTCAGGCCAAGGACATGCTCAAGAATGGTCGCGTGAAAGTGGATGGCGAAGTGGTCGAGCCTTCCTATATGGCACCTTTCGATACTGCCATCGTCATCCAGGCGGGCAAGAAGCGCTACGCCCGAGTGACCGTGACGCGCTGAGGTACTGAGGGATACTGAAAGGTATTGAGAAGACGCTGGCGTATGTCGCCTCCCGTTCGGCCCCACCAGACATGGTGGGGCCGAACGCGTTTTGAGCGCCTGACATCACCGCGGCGAGATTCTCTCAAGAAAGCCCTTGCCCTCACGGCGGTTCGTGCGTAAAGTACGCATCCGCTGCCGGGGACGCATGGCGTTACCAGCGGTGAAAGAGGTTTGCAGGTGATTGTTTTACTTGATGTTTTTGAAGCCCGCTTCGACATCATCGATTGACAATCCCGGGCGATTCGCTAGAATACGCCGCACTCCTTACGGAACAGGTGATCGAGCAATGCTCCTCACCGCTTGATGATGCTTA
>JGI24005J15628_10000731_pt1 | contig 18215 bp, 16 predicted proteins | sample LinPmetageLP40_FD_15628 | JGI IMG/M metagenome (IMG submission 15628)
ACAAGGTATACAAGGTAGGCAAGGAACAACAGGTGTACAAGGAATTCAAGGTAAACAAGGAACAACAGGTAATACTGGGGGTCAAGGAGGAACAGGTTCACAAGGAATTACAGGTACAACAGGTACACAAGGAACTACAGGTACAACAGGTGGACAAGGAGGAACAGGTACACAAGGTATTCAAGGAATTACTGGGGGAACAGGTGGAACAGGTACACAAGGAACAACAGGTACAACAGGAACACAAGGAACTACTGGATCAACAGACATAACAGGAACAACTAGTAATGGTATAATGACTTTTGTTAGTGGTACTGAATTAGAAACAGAACAACATATTACAGTAGTTGAAACTTCAAGCCCTTCTCTTAGTCAAATGTTATTTAGTGAACGAGCTGTTATATCATTTAGAGCAGGAGTAGCTGATCAAGAATATTCAGGTATTTCTGAGAGAGATATTGCAACTGGCGGATCTACAGTACAAAATAAAGTATATGCTCTTGGATCTAATAATCAATGGGGTTTAGCAGATGCAAATGGTACTTTAGCAAGTGCTAGAAATTTATTAGCTTTAGCATTAGGTACAGAACCAGTAAGTGATGGTATGATGTTACAAGGATTTGTTGGTATGGAAGGTCATGGATTTACTATAGGAGCTCCAATTTATTTATCAAATACTGCAGGTACTTTAACAGACACAGTTCCAGGATCAGGTTATGCTAGAATTGCTGGTTATGCTGTAACTGATGATTCAATTTATTTTGATCCTGATAAAACATGGGTTGAAATTAGTTAATAATTAAATTATGACATATCTATCATCAAATCTAACATTTGAAAGTGATAAAATTACTTATGTAAACTCAGAAGATATAACTCTAGAAGTAATGATGGATTGGGAAGATACTATAATGTCTGCCTCAGCAGCTTATGCTTGTAAAGGAGGTGGAGATATTCTTGAAATAGGGTTTGGAATGGGAATATCAGCTACATATATTCAAGCACATACTATAAACTCACACACTATTATAGAAAATCATCCACAAGTAATTCTAAAAGCTCAAGCATGGGCCGCAGATAAACCTAATGTAACTATAATAGAAGGTAGTTGGTTTGACATAAAAGATACTTTAAGTACTTATGATGGTTTATTTTACGATACTTGGGGAGATGAAAATTCAAATGATTTTTGGATAACTTTACCTTCATTAATGAAACCAGGAGGAAGAGCAACATGGTGGGGTAGTCATGAAGAACTTTCTATGGGATTTGATAATGTTACATTTGATACACATGATGTTAACCCACCCACAAATCAATATTTTAACTATAGTCAGTATTACTTACCTAAAAAACAATTTTAAGATATGGCAGTAACTACAGTTTATTTTTCATCTCAAGGAAGAGTAACAAGAACTACTGGTGGTTCTCCAGCTTCTGCTTGGTCGTCTGTAAGAGGAACAAATACAACTACTGGAAATTCAGCAGGAGCTAGTACAAATGATGATTTTGGTTGTAAAATGGAAGCAGCAAGGGGTGGTTCTGTTTTTGCTACAAATAATAGAGCTTATTTTTATTTTGATTTATCAAGTATAGGAACAACTATTACAGCAATAGAATTTAAAGCGCGAGGGGGTAATAATTCTGCTAATCTAAATGGTGATTGGACAGTAGCTAGAGCTAATTCGGATGGTGATTTTGGAACTATAGCAACATCAGACTATCCATTAGTTTTTAATTCAACAACATCATTTACAAGTTATGGTGCAAATGAAACTAGTTGGTCTGGCAATGCTGATAATACAATAGATTTAAATGCAACAGCTATTACTAATGCTAATTCTGGGGGGGAGTTATGTATATGTTTGATGAATTATACTTACGATTATAATGATCAAGAAGTTGAAGAAAATTTTGGAAATATTTTTAATACTCTTAATTTTGTAACATCAGGAACAACTAGAGCAAGATTAATAGTTTCTCATGCAGACGCACCTAGTGGATATGGTAATTCTGTTAATGCTATAGTACCAACTAATATAAGTAAAATTAATGCAATACTATCAGCAGACATAAGTAAAGTAAATGGAATATAGTAAAGTTAAAAAGTAACACATTATTAGAAATTTTCTAATATTTATAACAAAACTTAAATTATGGCTGTAATCCCTATTTATCCTGGCTCATCATCTTTTTTTCCTGGAGACACACCTTTTGGATTTTATGATCAACAAATTGATTTTCAAACCGATGCTGATAGAGTAGTAACTTATTGTGCAAGAAGATTAGGCTATCCTATTATGGATGTTGAATTACAAGATTTAAATTTTTACACAGCATTTGAAGAAGCAGTTACTACTTATGGTAATGAATTATATGCTTTTAAAGTAAGAGATAATTATTTATCAATTGAAGGTTCACTAACTTCATCAAATTTAAACCATGAATTAATTTCTCCTAATTTTGCTAGTGTAGTAAGATATACAGAACAATATGGAGAAGAAGCAGGAACTGGAGGTAATGTAACTTGGTATTCAGGATCATTACCTTTAAATCCTAACCAACAAACATATGATTTAAAAGCTTGGGCTTCTTCATCAGCATCATTAATAGATGGGGATTCAATTGAAGTTAAAAGAGTATTTTTTGAATCACCCCCAGCTATTGTTAAATTTTTTGATCCTTATGCTGGTACTGGGACTGGTATGATGAATATGATGGATACATTTGGTTGGGGTAATTATTCTCCTGCTATCAATTTTATGTTAATGCCTATTAGTTTTGATTTACAAAAAATACAAGCAATTGAATTAAATGATCAAGTTAGAAAATCACAATTTTCATTTGAATTAATTAATAACAATTTAAGATTATTTCCTATCCCTAGACATGGAGGAAGTATGCAAATTCAATATATTAAGATGTCTGAAAGAAATTCACCTATTTCAAAAACACCATCAGGATCATATGTTGTAACTAATGTTTCAAATGTTAATTTTTCTAACCCTAATTATAATGAAATAAATTCTATTGGTAGAAGTTGGGTATTTGATTACACATTAGCTGTATGTAAAGAAATGTTAGGATATATTAGAGGTAAGTACACACAAGTACCTATACCAGGAGCAGAAACACAGTTAAATCAAGCAGATTTACTATCAGCAGCAACATCAGAAAAAGAAGCACAAATAGCAAGATTAAGAGAGTATTTTGATGAAACTTCAAGAAAGGCATTAATGGAAAGAAGAGCAGATGAAACTAATGCAACATTGATTGAATTATCAGCAGTACCTTACCCAATTTATATAGGATAACATGGCATTATTTGGAGGAGCAAGAGATATAAGTATGTTTAGAGGTTTAAATCGAGAACTAATGGGTGATATTATAGTTCAAGAATGTGCTGTTTATAAATTTAAATTAGAAGAAACTAATGTTAATATTTATGGGGAAGCTGCTGAAGAAAAATATTACGAAGCACCAGTGTTATTTAATGTATTAATTGATAGACAGGATCAAAATTATCCTGACTCAGATATTGGAATAAATTTTGAATGGGGTATTTCATTTAAATTTTTAAGAGATGATTTAGTAGATGCTGAAGTAGTTCCTCAAATTGGTGATATTGTATGGTATGAAAATGGGTATTATGAAGTTGATAATATAATAGCAAATCAACAATTTGTAGGAAAAGACCCAGATTATCCTAATAAAGATGATAGGGGTATTAATCCATTAGGAAACTATGATTTACAAAACTTTGGATATGAAGTTTCAATAATAGCAGAAACAATTTATGTACCTGCAGATAAAGTAGGTATATCACAAGAAAGACTAATAACAAGTATAAAAGATGTCAGAAAGAGGTAGAATAGTAGTACCAAAAACCCAAAAGCAAATTAGTAAAGGAATGCATACTCCTTATTCTAAAGAAGTGGGTAATCCTAATAATGCGGCTTATCAAATTACTAATAGAAGTAATCAAGTATCCTTTAAAGGAGATTCAGTTAAACCTTTTACAGTTGGATTAGAAGACATCGATTCAACTATACTTTATTATTTTAATAATGTAATTAAACCCTCAGTAGTACAAAATGGAATTAGAATAGAAGTACCTGTAGTATATGCTGATTCTGAAAGATGGAACCAAATTCAAAAAGATGGATATTTTAGAGATAGAAAAGGTAGAATAATGATGCCTTTAATAACTTTTAAAAGAACTAATATAGAAAAAAATAGATCTATAACTAATAAATTAGATGCAAATTTTCCAAATAATTATAGAATTTTTGAAAAATCATATAGTCCTAAAAATATTTATGATAAATTTAATATATTAAATAATAGAAGACCTACTAAAGATATGTATGCTGTAGTTGTTCCTGATTATATAACTTTAAATTATGATTGTATAATATCAACATATTATGTTGAACAAATGAATAATATAATAGAGGCAATAAATTATGCTTCAGATTCATATTGGGGTAACCCTGAAAGATTTCAATTTAGGGCTAGAATAGACTCTGTTGCAACTAATGTAGAATTAAATAAAGGACAAGATAGGGTAGTAAAAAGTACTTTTAGTATAAAAATGTATGGTTATATAGTACCAAATATTTTACAAAAAGATCTAGCTTCTATTAAAAAATATCATAGTAAAGTTAAATTAGTATTTAATCCTGAAGTAGTTTCTGACATTGGAACAGCAGTACCAACAATACCGGATAGAACAGACATTAGACATGGAGATTTTACAGAATTTACTGACCCTCCAGCACCAGTATATCCTAGTAGTAGAATAAATACAAATAGAGTAGCTCCAACTCCTCCTACAAATCAATAGTATTATCTATCGATTTTTAAACAAGATACTAATATGTATAACTAGTAATAAAATCAAAATATTAATTAAAAATAAAAGTAATGTCCAAAAGTAAAGTTTTAGCAAAAAAAGAAGTAGAAAATATTAAAAAATTAAAAGAAGATTTTCAAATTTTAATATCACAAGTAGGAGAGGTTGAAGTTGGGATAATAAATCTTAATAAAAGAAAACAAGAATTAAAAGGGGAATTAACAAAAATCCAACAAGAAGAAATTAATATAGCAAAAGAATTAGAAGATAAATATGGTAAAGGAAATATTTCTTTAGAAACAGGAGAATTTACCCCAATAGAATAGTTTTTAAGAAAAAACATAATATTTATAATAAAATAAAACAAAATAAAAATGGCAGAAGTATTAATATCACCGGGTGTTTTAGCAAGAGAAAACGACCAATCACAAATTACAGCAGGTCCTATCCAAGCAGGAGCTGCAATTATTGGTCCTACAGTGAAGGGTCAAAATGAAATACCACAGTTAGTAACAAGTTACTCAGAGTATCTAGCTAGTTTTGGTAGTACATTTTTAAGTGGATCAAATGAATATACTTATTTTACATCAATATCAGCTTATAATTACTTCCAAAATGGAGGAAGCACGTTGTTAGTAACTAGAGTTACTTCAGCATCTGTTTCCCCTGCAACATCATCTTTTATGATAACAGGATCAGATGGAGCTTTTGTTGGACAAGATAGTGATGATACGTCTCCATTTGTATTAGAAACACTAAGTGATGGAGCTATAATGAATAGTGGATTAGGAAATAATTCTTTACCTAATGGAGCTAATGGAACTTTAGGATCAGGTTCAGCTGACAATTATAGATGGGAAATAACAACACCTAACACATCATCAGGAACATTTGGATTATTAATTAGAGCAGGTAATGATACTCAAACATCAAAAGCAGTAATTGAAACTTATCCTAATTTATCACTAGATCCTTTAGCAACTAATTATGTAGCACGAGTAATTGGTGATCAAACAAATGTACTAAGAGGATCAGGAACAGCAGACCCATATTTACAAACAACAGGTTCATTCCCTAATGCTTCAAGATTTGTTAGAGTAAAATCAGTTGGTTATCAAACACCAAATTATTTAGACAATGATGGTAATGCAAGAATAGAATTTACATCTTCAATCCCAGCAGCTCAATCAGGATCATTTGGTAGTGCAGTTGGAGGAGTTGGATTTGTAAACGCAGGAGATATAGCACAAAAATCACAAAATTACTATAATCTTATAAATAATATAAACCAACAAGGTTTAGATGGTGCAGATTATTCAGATGCAATTGCTTTATTAGCAAATAGAGATGAATTTAGATATAATGTAATTACAGCACCAGGATTAATTTTAGATAATTCTTCAACAGGAGCAGGTTGGACAACAATTCAATCTAATTGTGAAAATAGAGGTGATGCAATATTTGTAGGTGATTTATCAAATTATAACTCATCAATAACACAAGTTGGCTCAACAGCAGCATCGGTTGATTCATCATATGTAGCTACATATTGGCCTTGGTTAATGGTTTCAGACCCGGATTCAAGACAATTAGTTTGGGTACCAGCTTCTACAATGATTCCAGGAGTTTATGCTTATAATGATAGAGCAGGAGAACCTTGGTTCGCACCAGCAGGTATTAATAGAGGGGGATTAGGAGCTGTTAGACAAGCAGAAAGAAAATTAACTAATGCTAACAGAGATACTTTATATCAAGCTAAAGTAAATCCAATAGCAACATTCCCGGGAACTGGAATTGTAGTATTTGGTCAAAAAACTCTTCAAACTAGAGCTTCAGCTTTAGATAGAGTAAATGTAAGAAGATTATTAATTACACTTAAAAATTATATTTCACAAATCGCTGATACATTAGTATTTGAACAAAATACAGCAGCTACAAGAAATACATTCTTAAGTCAAGTTAATCCTTACTTAGAATCAGTACAACAAAGACAAGGTTTATATGCATTTAAAGTTGTAATGGATAATACAAACAACACACCAGATGTAATTGATAGAAATGAATTAATTGGTGCTGTTTATTTACAACCAACTAAAACAGCAGAATTTATCTACCTAGACTTTAACATTTTACCAACTGGAGCAACTTTCCCGGCATAAAAATTAGAAACGATAATATTTATAATAAAATAAAATAAAACAAAAATGGCAGTATTAGATCCTAACGAAATATTTTTCACAGCTTTTGAACCAAAAGTAGCTAACCGATTTATATTGTATGTAGATGGTATACCATCGTATATAATTAAAGGAGTTACCGGTATGGGGTTCTCGCAGGATGAAATAGTATTAAATCATATAAACACTTATAGAAAAGTAAAAGGTAAATTAAAATGGAATGATTTAACAATGGAACTATTTGATCCTATTACACCTTCAGGAGCACAAGCAGTAATGGAGTGGACAAGGTTACATCATGAATCAGTTACTGGTAGAGATGGTTATTCTGATTTTTACAAAAAAGATCTTACAATTGATGTTTTAGGTCCTGTAGGAGATGTAGTTTCTGAATGGATTATTAAGGGAGCATTTATTAAAGATGCTGCATTTGGAGATATGAATTGGGATGATGATACTGCAGTAATGAATATTTCATTAACAATTGGAATGGATTATTGTGTGTTAAATTTCTAAAAAAAACAATATATTTTACATTTAAGCTTGGCGTTTGTCAAGCTTTTTTGTATTTTATATATGTATAACAAAATTAAGTTATTAACAAATAAAAATTATGAGCGAAGAAAAATTTAAATTTCCAACAGAACTTGTTGACTTACCTTCAAAAGGAAAAATATACCCTAAAGACCACCCATTATCTTCAGGAAAAGTAGAAATGAAATATATGACTGCTAAAGAAGAAGATATATTAACTAACCAAAATTATATAGAAAAAGGAATAGTATTAGATAAGTTATTAGAATCTCTTACTATGCAAAAATTTGATATAAAGGATGTTCACACAGGAGATAAAAATGCTATCCTTATTGCTTCTAGAATATTAGGGTACGGCTCAGAATATAAATTTGAATATAATACAAAAGAATATACAATTGATTTATCTACATTAGAAAATAAACCTTTTGATACTGATGCTTTATCAGATGAGGGTTATGGTACTTTTGAAATGCCCTCAAATGGTATTGTGGTAGAATATAAACATTTAACTGAAAAAGATATAGAAAAAATTACTCAAGAAGTATTATCATTTTCAAAATTAAGTAAAGCAGCAGCACCTGAAGTTACTACAAAATTAAAACACCAAATTGTTTCTATAGATGGAGATAAGAGTAAAAGTGAAATTCGCAAATATGTCGATAATTTTCTTTTAGCTCGTGATTCTAGAGCATTAAGAAATCATATTAAAGAATTAGGTCCTGATATAGATTTAAAATATACAGTAGATGATGGAACAGAAATTGATATTCCTATTACAGTAAATTTTTTCTGGCCCGATCTTTAAAAGATTTAATTAAATATCGGGTAAAGATATTTCATACAATACATGAAATAGTTTTTCATGGTGGTGGTGGTTATGATTTTCATACTGTATATAACATGCCTATTTGGTTGCGTACAATGACTTTTCAAAAGTTAAAAGAACATTTTGACGCTCAACAAAAATCACAAAATCCTAAAGGAAAAGGTGAAATAGATATAGCAAACCCTGATAAATCAAAAATACCAAGTAAAAAAACAATATCACCTCCTAGTTATATAGCTAAGAAATCGAAAAAACAATAGTTTTCAATATTTATAACAAAATATTATTATATGGGTTTAAAAGGTTTAGATAATGATGCACTAGCAACAGTAAACAGTATTAGAAATGCTGTTTCAGATACTAGATCTGCAATAAGGGAAACTAATAAATTATTTAAGGACCAAGGTATGATAGCCGCGGATATTAGTAAAGATATGAGTGATATCACATCATCAGCTAATAAATTTAAAAATGTACAAGACCAAGCAGCCAAATCATCTAAAGCTACAGCAGAAGCTATAAAGCAAGAAGCGGCACAATTAAGTATAGTAAAATCTCTTAATGTTGAAATAAATGCATTATTTGTTAAATCATTAACTTCTAGTAAAAAACAATCAACATTATATCTTGCTCAAGCACAACAACTAAACAATATAAAAGAAAATGCTCAGGGGTTAGCAGCAGAATTTGGTAAGTTAGCTCAATCATCAGCAGATATAGATAAAAATACAATGTGGTTTTCTGCTTTTGCTGAATTTACAGGTGATATAAAGGGCTTAAGAACATTATCTGGTCCTTTTGATGCAGCAGCTAAAGCCTCAAGAGAAACTGTAATAAGCAATGCTAAAACAAAAGATATTAGAGAAAAAATTGGTAAGTTAACAAAAAAAGAATTTAATAATACTAAAAAATCAGGGGAGGGACTTACTAAAGAAAGATTAAAATCGTTAAAACTTGATGATATAACTCAAGGTAATGCTGGGGCATCAGCAAGTAATATGCTAAAAAAATATAAATCCCTAAATAAAATTCAAAGTGTAGGAGGAGCAGGATTAAAAGCAGGATTTAAAGCATTAGGACCCGCTATATCAAAAGCATTTGTACCTTTAGCTATTATACAAACTGTAGTAGCTGCTGTTAAAATGATTATACAAGCGCTGGCAGCAGCATCTGTACAAGCAGCTAAATTTTCAAATAATTTATTAATAAGTAGAGATGCAGCTAACGAACTTTATACTTCAACCTTTAAGACAGTTGGAGAGTATAATGCACTAGCTGATGTAGTAGGAAGAACTACAATACTTCAAGCAGATTTTGTAAAATCTCTGGATGCTGTTAATCAATTATTAGGCTTTCAAGTAAATTTATTAAGTGATTTTGGTGAGGGAATGTCGGAAAGTGTTTCAGAAGCAACAATGTTACAACAAAATTTTGGTTTAAGTTCTGAATTAGCTTCTAGACTAGTTTTAGAATCAATAAAAGAAGAAGAAACACTTCAAGATCAAGTAAAAACTCACCTTGGAATAGTAGGATATTTGAGTGCAGAAGAAGGATTAACTGCCGATGTAACTCGTAATTTAGAAGAAGCAAGTAAAGTATCAGGTAATTTAAGAGCTAATTTTGAAGATAGCACTTTTGCAATAGGAGAAGCTATATTTAATGCAAAAAGATTAGGATTTGAGTTAAACCAAATGAACGGAATATCTAATAGTTTATTAAGTTTTCAATCTTCTATAGAATCAGAATTAGCAGCTGAATTACTTACAGGTAAACAGTTAAATTTAGAAAAAGCAAGAGAATATGCTTTAACAGGTCAAACAGAGCTATTGATGAAAGAAGTTTCAAGAGAAATGGGAACTCAAGCAGAATTCTTAGCAATGAATTTTCTTCAAAGACAAGCTATAGCTAAATCTATTGGTTTAGAAGCTAATGAGTTAGCTGATATGTATTCTAAAAAAGCAAAAAATGATGCATTAGCAGAAAAGAGTTTAAAGATGCAAAGAGATCTTAAAAAACAAAATATTACTCTCGAAACAAATAAAGCTGGTGAACTTATAGGCTCTTTAACAAAAATAAAATTAGCATCTGAAGCACTTGGAAAATCAGAAAAAGAAATAAGAGAAACACTAGGTGGTCAAGTTTATTTAAGAAAACAAGAAGAATCTGCAACTCAAAAATTCAATAAAGCTTTAGCACAAGCAAAAGAAGCATTTGCCGCTTTTGTTGGTGATGGGAGTCCTTTAGATGCCTTAGCTGATATTTTAACCGGTCTTACAAATAGTGCACTATTTTCAGGTTATGCAGAAGCAGGAGCTCAAAGAAGATCTCAAAAACAAACAAACAAACTTCTTGAAAATAAAGATTTATCTGAGGGAGATAAAGCATCAATATTAAAATTAAATGAATCAGCTCAAAAAGATTCTTCTACATTTTTTTCTTCATTATTAAAAAAAGTACTCTATAGTTCAGTTTATAAAGTAACAGGTGGTGTAATGGCAGAGTTAGACGATATACAACAGGATGCAGCCATTAAACAATCAAGAAAAGATATTGAAAGCTTAAGTGGAGGAAGTGTAGCAAATGATTTTATTTCAAGACCAGGACAACCCATACAAAAATTTAGAGCAGATGATGTTATAGTAGGTGGAACTGGTTTAGGTAGAGGAAGTGGTAATCAAGAAGTTATTTCTTTATTAAAAACATTAATATCAACAGTTCAACAAGGTGGTGATGTGTTTATAGATGGAAATAAAGTAGGAAAATCTTTAACCCTTGCAGCTTCTAAAATGGGGGGGTAATATTTATAACAAAATAATAATTAATAAAAAATTAAAAAATGACAGATTTAAAAAAAACATTTGAAGACAATGGATCAGCTTTTGCTGTACCTGTTTCTCCAAATACAACTCCGACTACACCTGATAGTATAGGAATGGTAGGTAATTCATTACTCCATAACCAATATTCTAATATAGGAACACCAGGAAATAGTCCTGCGGCTTATACTAATTTTGGTGCATCAGCAATAGCTTATTCAACACCAAATACATCTCAATTAGGTGAACAATCTTTTTCAACTCAAGAATCATCAAATAGATATGAAAATAATATGCCTGCTGGGGCTGTAGGTGGAGTATAAATAAATAAACTATGTCTAATACTCTTACACCTGAATCTAGGGGTCGTTTAATCAATTTAAAAACAAACTTAAAAAGTTTAACGTTTGGGGGAGATAGACCTGCTGGGGGTTCAAGTAATCAACCTTATATAGTAAAAGACATTCCTGGGGGAACTGGACCTTTAAGAGAAGGTATGCCTCTCCAATCAGGTCCTGATTTTATATTAAGAGATGGGTTTTTAGCACCAATTAAAGCACTTACAGATATAAGTAGGTTAGCTCAAATGTTTGTTGATCTTAAATCTCCTAGAGGTTTATTTTTTACTTTAAAACAAAATTTACTATCAAAATCAAACGTTAAAACCCAAGCTTCTTTTGGAGCAGGTTATTTTGGAGGAGCTATGAATCAAGGTGCTTACCTACCTATAGGTACTTTACTTGATGCAGGTTTAGGTTGGGCGGGTATTCATTTAAATAAAATGGGAATAAATCCTGTAGGTTCACTAGGAGGACCATCAGGTATGAATAGAGGTATAGATAATCCACAAACTATTAGAGGTGAACAAGAAGAAGGAGGAGGAACAGGAAATTTAGCTTTAAATTTATACTCAGCGGTAGTAAAGAATTCCCAAGAAAAATCATTTAATAGATTAGTAACTTTAGAAGGATTTGTATCAACGGGAACAAATAATGATGAACCATCTTTAGGTCAATTAACAGACCCAGCAGCTAGATTTAACTACAATCCAGGATCAAAAATTCAAAACACAGATACACCTATATTATACTCATATAGTGGGGGACCAGGTTCTATATTAGGTTTTGGTAGGACTAATATATTTAAACACAGACCAACATACAATGCTATAAGAAATTTTGAAAATTTATCATCAATTAATCCTAGAACTAATGGAGCTTCACAGAGCGATAATTCAAGAGGAATATCTATGTTATTAGTTGGAAATCAATTTAGAACGTATACAGAAACTAGCGCAAATTCAGGTAAATTTCTATATCCTAAAAGTTTTTCAAACTTTGTAATCGAAGACCGTTTAGCTATTTCTCGTGATGATACAGAACTTCAAGAAACTTTTGTATCAAAAATAATCTCTCTTGCTCCTGATTATACTAAAAAAAATAAAGCATTAAGAGTAGGATTAGGAGACCCAGGACAAGCTATAACATATAATCTTTCAGGTAGAGGTGATAAAGAAAGAAATTTATTTAATTATGGTACACCAGCTTTTGATATGGAGGCTTTAGATAAAATTACAGCATTAAAAATGTATGAAGCTGAGGGACCTAACCATGGTTTACCAATAAATGATTTTATAAAATTTAGAATTGCTGTTGTTAATAATGAACCAGATTCTGGTAGAAAAGCAACATATTTACATTTTAGGGCATACGTAAATACTTTTACAGATAATTTTCAAGCTACTTGGAATGATGTTCAATATGTAGGAAGAGGAAATTCTTTTCAAAATTATAGTGGTTTTAAAAGAGATATATCAATGGGCTTTACTATAGTAGCTACTTCAAAAGCAGAACTAATCCCTATGTTTGCTAAATTAAATTTCTTAGCTTCATCTCTTGCTCCTGATTATACTCCATCAGGGTTTATGAGAGGAAATATGGTTAGAATGACTATGGGAGGTTATTTATATGAAGTACCAGGTGTAATAACGTCTTTAACCTATACTATACCTGATGATACTACATGGGAAATAGCAATAGATCAAAATGGTAACTCAGACCCTACAGTTAAAGAATTACCTCATAGAATAGAGGTTACCTTAATGTTTACCCCAATAGAAGATTTCTTACCTTCACGACAAAGATTATTATATAATAAAAAGGGGGAGTTACGAGCAGTAGGAAATGAAACATTTATAAGTTTAAGTAATGGAATAAATAATAATTACTTAGGAAAAAACGGTTTAAGTAAGTATAGACAACCACAAATTAATAAAAATGAATAGATATTTAAGTGGAAAATTATTAACAACTGTAAATAATAATATTAGAAGTAGGGGGTTAAGGTATTATAGTTCAGCAAAATACCCATTAGTATCTTTAAGTCAAAATGATATATATGCTATAACAGAGTTTGGTGATAGATTAGAAAATTTAGCATTCCAATTTTATGGCGACGTAACATTATATTGGATTATTGCTATTGCAAATCCAAATATTATTCCATTTGATTCTTTATTTATTCCCATAGGTTCTCAAATAAGAATTCCCCAAAATATTGCTCCTATAATTGATAGTTATAAAGAATTAAATAGATAAAGTTATGAGTAACATAATAGGAAATCCTTTTGATGATTTTGTAAAAAATCAAATTAAGGTTAGACAAAGTGCATTAGGAGACACTAGTAGAATATCTCCGGATAATTTAAAATACTACACAACAAAAACTCCATGGTTAAGATTAGCAAGTTCTGTTGACTTAACGGGTACTGAAGGTGATGGTGGTGTTTTAGATAGATTAGCTGAAAGCATACCTCGTACGCTTATATCTAATAATAATTTAGCAAAAAACTTTATACTTCAAGGTGGATCTCTTTCTTTAATAGAAGAAGAAGACGATGAGGGTAATATAATATCTTCAAAAATAAAACTACAAAAAGGATTAAATTATAGTAATGATATATTTAATGGAGCTTATGGTTGGGGGGGTTTAAATTCAACAAACGGAGGAAGAGGATATGTTCCTATGCCTGGGATAGAATCAGCTCAATCTACTTACTTTAATGATGGGGCTTTAAGTAAAACAACAATTAAAATAAAATGTTTTAGTAAGGCACAATTTCAATTATTAGACGCTTTATATTTAAGACCTGGATATTCTCTTTTGCTAGAATTCGGTTGGTCTACATTTTTAAATTCAAATAGTGATACTAATTTTGATGGAGAAATTAACGAAAATGATGCAGAAATAGGTGCTTTACATACATTTGATGGTTTTAAATCAGCTCCCTTAAGTTTTTTATTAAAACCTAGTAGTTTTCTAGGTGATCAAAACCAATTCCAAATGTTACAACTTATATCAGAAGAAAGACTAAAATTTTCTGGTAACTATGACGCGGTTTATGGTAAAATATCTAGTTTTAAATGGTCTTTTGGTAAAGATGGTTCTTATAGTTGTGATATTACTTTAATAGGTTTAGGTAATATTATGGAATCTTTAAAGTTAAATGTAACTGATCCAAAAAAAGGTAACTTTGGAGAGGATGAACTAGCAAAAATTAAAACAGTTACTAAAAAAAGATTTATCTATGATTTTTGGGGTGATTTAGCATGGTATGTCCTTGGAATACCAATTCGGGGGCGTGCTCTATCTGTATCAGATTTACCTGGGCCAAAACAGAAACAATTTTTTGCATTAGTTTTAAATAAACCTAATGCGCCTACACTATCCTCAACTAAAGAAGAGTTAGATGCATTTATAGATCCTTTATGGAAGGACGAAGTTGAAAGACAAAAACAAAGAGTTATTGATAACAATAATAGTAATCCTATATTATCTAATAAAGATGATACTAAATTAAATAAAATTTTCTATGATATTAATCAACAAATCATGCATTATGCTAATTTAACTAATTATGATAGTTTTTTTCATAATGTGCAGGGTATAGAAAATGGAAGTTTTTTACTAAATAATACTTATATTGGGGAATTAGCTATTAAGGGTGGAAATAAAACTTCAAAAAGTATATATATAAAATTTGGTGCTTTATTAAAAATTATTGAGGATAATTGTAATTTATTTTCTAAAAAAGCAGATGGAACTCCAATGATAAAGTTTGATTTTGTATATTCTAATTTATCAAACGATCAAAATTATATGTTAATTATCCCACCCAATATTTCATCAGATCCTGGGAAATGTTTAGTACCACATAATGTAATGGGGTTTAAAGATATAATAGACTATACTATATCTGAAACTGATTTACCTACAGATTCTTCTTTAAATTCTGAATTAATTCAAAAACAGGGTTTTGTAGTAGAAGATCAACCTTTTGCAGGGAGATTAGGTAATGTTTTAATAAATTTAAGATTTGCATCCTCCGCTATTTCTGAGTCACCTAAAGATAGTGATGGAGCTATATCTGTTTTGTCATTTGTAAAAACTATACTACAAGGGATAACTGAATCTATGGGTAGTATTAATGATTTTTTTACTACTTATGATGAAAATGATGGTAGAATAAAAATTTACGACAAATCGCCTATACCAAATATAAATGCTACTATACCTGAAGAGTTTTCTAAATTTAATATTTTTGGGGTAAAACAAAATCAAGGATCTTTTATTACTAATATAGGATTAGATGCTGAAATACCTGAAAATTTTGCATCTATAGTAACAATCGGAGCTCAAGCATCAGGAAATAATCTTATGGGTAATTCATTATCATTTCAAAATTACAATCAAGGATTAATTGATAGAATTATACCAGAAAAATTAGATTATGATGCTTTAGAAAAAAATAATCCTGATGAGTTAGTTAAAAAAACTCCTCTTGAACAAGCAAAAGAATTAAAAAATGATCATTTATATTATCCTATTAAGGATGGTGTAGCATCACCTATAGGAAGTATGTATTTACAAGAAGGAGGTTATGGTGCGGGTAGTAGTGGGAATTTAGGTTATAATTTTACTCCATCTTTAATTAAAGATCTTACTGAAAATTATACTTCTTATATGCAGTTAATATCAGGAATACTATCTGAAAATAACCAAATCCCTGCGCCATTCTTTTTACCATTTAATTTAAATTTAGAAATGGAAGGACTATCAGGAATGAAATTATTTGAAAAATTTAAAATAACTGATGAGATTCTACCTCCCTCATATGAAAAGGATACTATAGATATAATAATTAAAGGTATTAATCATGAGATTAATACTTTAACATGGAAAACAACTATTGATACTTTATCTGTACCTAACTTTTCAACAACCTCAATAACTGGGTCTGTATCAACTCCTATACCTTCAAATAAAAGGCAAGAAAAACTTAAAGATGAAGAAGATGAGGATGATTTAAATGATTTTGAAAGATTTGTTGTTAACACCCCATGGAGTGCTGCTTTTATTAGTTATGTTATGGTACAAGCAGGAATAAAATTCCCTGCATCTTCGGCACATACAGGTTATGCACAACAAATAAGAACAAATTTATTGAACTTTGCATCTAACCTAGGAGGATCCCCACCATATAACTGGAAAACTTTACCACCAACAAATCCTTTAAAAATAGGTGATATAATAATAAAAAATAGAAGTACAAATACAGGTACAAAAGAAGAACCTAACTTTGTAAAGAATACTATGACATATCAAACATCACCATGGGTAGGAGCTTCTCATGGAGATGTAGTTGTAGATATAAAATCAGTAGGAACAAATGCTTTTGCTGATATAATAGGAGGAAATGTTAGAGATACAGTTACAAAGAAAAAACTAACCCTTAATCTTAATAAAACATTAAAAAATCAAAAAGGATTTTTTGTTATATTAAGACCAGGAGAATTAGCATCTAATATTGCTTCTGTTGCTATAAAAGAAAATCTATTCTGGAGAAATAGAAAGGAATTAAACCCAGATATATTTATTAAACAAAAACTACACGATTATTATACATTATGTCCTGAATTAAATTTTCAAGTCCCTAATGTTCCACCATCTGCACCCTCACTATAATAAATAATTAATAAAATATGGTATACATTCCTAAATCACAAATAAAAGAAAATCAATATACTGATGGGGGAACATGGTCTTATGTTAAAGATAATGTAGGTTATACTGGGTATTATTATTTATTATCTAATGGAAAAGCATATACAGGTAAAAACCCAAATACTCCCCCAAATGAAGAAATATATGAGTATACTATTTCTGAACCATACATCCCTGGGGAAGTACAACCTGATATAGTACAATTTAATGATTTATGGGATACTAATGACTTACAAATTTATGGTAGGTTAAAAAGTACAGATTATGGTTTATTAAGAGCTATACCTCCCCTAACAAAAACAATTCCAACATCTGAGGATTATGAAAATTATACATTTAAAAGATACTTTGTTGTAAAAGTTAATGAAATAGTTTATACAGAAATATCATTAGAAGTATACAACCAAATAAATTCCCAAAATCCGGTTTGGATGTGGGAAAATTATATACCTTTTACCCTTACATGGACTTTAAAAGGAAACATTGATAGTGTTTTTAAATCTAACAATGGAATGATTTTTTTAGCAGAAAAAGATATAAAAAGAAAAGGATTAGATATATATTTAAATAAAAACTACTTACAATATTATTTATACCCTAAAAAAGAAAATTTATTTACTGATGGGGGATTATTATTAGATATAGCAGGGAATAATTATATAGGTTCTTACCATGTTCATGAAACCCAAGGACCTATGGTTGGGGCGATGCATACTAATACAAATCATAATAGATTGTTTTATAAAAGATTTTATAGAACAGAAATAATAAATTCTCAAAACCAAACTAATATAGTTGTAACAGAAGAAACACAAAATCAAGAATATAGATCTGCTCTTTCTCCTTCAAATAGAGGTGGATCTTCAAGTGGAGGTGGATATTAAATATATCTTTCATATATTGTAAACAAAAAGTTATGTTTTGGTTAGTTGAAAGTAAAA
>JGI24005J15628_10000734_pt1 | contig 18174 bp, 16 predicted proteins | sample LinPmetageLP40_FD_15628 | JGI IMG/M metagenome (IMG submission 15628)
ACCCTCAAAATGTCATTTCTACAGTTGATGTTTCTGGTTCTATGGGACAAGTAATGCAATATGCTATTGTTAATGGACTCATTACAATGATGATGAGTAAACTTGGAAGATTCTTCATTACATTTGATACAAACCCACAACTAATTAAACTTAAAGGTGATAATATTGTTGATTGGTATGAACAAGTCCGTAGGGCACCATGGGGTGGTTCTACTAATATGCGAGGAGCAATGAACCTCCTAATTAATGTTATGAAAGATGTACGCGAGATTGATTCATCTTTTGATGGTAAGATTATTCATATTATCCACACTGACGGACAATTTAATTCTTCTTTTGCAGGATTTGCTTTTAAACCAAAAACAGACTACTGTGGTTTTAATTATCCTACAGAAGATACGACAACATCTTGGAAAACATTTGCTGATGAAATGAAAGTATCTTTTACAAAAGAAGGGTTTGCCTTTCCACTTACTGCTTTTTGGAATTACCGTTCTCAGACACCTGGATTTCCGGCACACGGAAAGTTTGAGGGTGTTAAACTTGTTGAAGGACTATCTACTGGTCTTCTAATGGATGTTCTTGGAGGATCTACCATTTTTAAGGTTGATGAAACTGGATCCGTAGTTGCTGATACGGACCCAGTTATTACTCTACTTGAGAGTCTGACACAATTTACTCTTGTAGGTGATACACTCTATAAGAGTAATGATTTTGTGTATAAAGATGAAAATGTTGTTGATAAAATTAAACAGTTTTGGAGCCAATATATTAATACTACCCAATAAAATTATTTTATAAAAAAGTTGATAATTATTATTTAAATATTTAAATAATAATTATTTTAATGTCTTATGATTTAAAACAAATGATACAATTAACTGATTTAAAAACATCAAAAGATTTTACTAAATTTAATATCTTATATAAAAATAATAATCTTACTGTAAAATATAGTGATAATTTCTGTGTTTTTAGTAGTGATTATATAGATACAGATAAATTAAATATTTTAATATCAAAAGAAAGTAAATTTGATATTAATATAATTAAAGAATATATAATAAAGTTTTTTCATGTTGAACAAAATAAATCAATAGATTATATGAATATATTTAAAAAAGAACGTAAAAAAACTAAATATTTAATAAACTTTAATACTTTAAAAAAATACTTTAGTCAAAACAAATTATCTAGTAATAGTAATATAAATGAGTTGCTAAGTTTTATTCCAAACGAACTTAAATTAGATACTACACAAGTATTCGATTTAATTACTAAAGAAATACAAAACGTAAATACTGATCTATCTCATAATAATTATATTTGTTGTGATAACAATGATTATACTAATTTTACAGTTAGATTAAAATATAATTATGGTGAATTAGGTGAAAAATTAAAAAAAAGTAAATATGATTATTTTGAATTAAATTTTAAGTTAAATCATATATTTTATCCATTTGTTCCTCCCGAAATAAATTATGTTAAACCTTATATTAATCCAGACTTAATTATAGCTATTTTGAATTTAAATAATATTGATAATACAAGATGGAATTATACTATATCATTAAATGAATATATTAAAAATCTAAGTTCAAGTTTAGAATCATATTTTAATACTTATTTTGATAATTCAATAGATAATTCTTTATCTAATATTGAATTATTATTAATTAAACTTGGACAAATAACAAAAATAAGTACTTCAAAAATTATAATTAAATTAATTTCTAATAGAAAACTTGAAAAAAAACTATGTGCTAACAATAAATATTGGTCTTCAGGTACTGGATATGGTTCAGGAAATTCAAATTCAACTTGGAATATTCAACATTTTTTACAAAAACAGAAAGAATCAAATAATGATATAATAGAAATATTAAAAAATATTAATAAAAATATGAAAGTTTCTGATTTTGATATTAAACTAATATTTACAACTAATATTTTAAGTGATTATATTATAAACAATTTTAATGGTTTAACAATTCTTGAACTAGATAATAAAAAAGATATATTTAGTGAAATATTAAGCATTATAAAATTTGAAGATTTTAAAAGTATTCCATTTAATTTTACAAATAAAATTTATATGTCAATGAAAGACTTTGTAGAAGATTTAAATAATGATATATATAGCGATGAAACTGTTTTAAGCGCACTTGATGAAAATATAAGAATCATTTGTGATGAAATTCTAACGGTTTCCGGTATTTATAGAAGTCAATATGAAATTCATACAAAATTAACTTCTCAAAGTATACCTGTAACAAAGATAAATACATCTAAATCAAATGTAAAAGATATATATTTTGATATTGTTAATAAAAATCAATTTAACTATAATAAATTATTTTCAACTCATCGATTTTTTGAATATAAAAGTGTATCTATTAAACCAAAAGCGATTATGCGTATTGTTTCAGAATTTAATAGTCTAAAAAAGAATCTTCCTAATAATTGGGATAGTAGTATATTATTGCGTGTTCCAAAAAGTAATCTAAATCTAATTACTTTTTTAATTGTAGGACCAAAAGATACTCCTTATCATAATGGATTATTTGAGTTTCACGCTTATTTTCCTGATGATTATCCAAACTCAGTACCAAAAGTACTTTTGAATACAACAGGTGGAGGTAGAGTAAGATTTAATCCAAATCTATATAATTGTGGAAAAGTATGTCTGTCTTTATTAGGAACTTGGAGTGGAGAAAGCGGAGAATCTTGGAATCCACAAATATCTACATTTTTACAAGTTTTGATATCAATCCAATCATTAATTTTTGTTGAGAAACCATATTTTAATGAACCTGGTTATGAAAGAACAATGAAAACACCAACCGGTGAATTAAGAAGCTTTGATTATTCAGATAAGATAAGATTAGAAACAATTAATATTGCTATTAATAATGTTATTCAAAGCATTGATACAACTGATACAACTGATACAACTACGTATAGCAATTTTATCAAAGAACATTTTAAATTAAAATATATGGAAATATGTGAGACTATTGAACAATGGCTTGAAGAAAGTACTAAACAAAAAGCGAAGATGAATATAGCATATAATAATTTTAAGAAAGTATATGCAGAAAAAATTGATTCTAATATTTTAGTATAATTTAACATTTTATTTTATTATATTCTCAATATATATATATATATATTTATGATATTAGAGGGAAATAATAAAATATATAATATAACATTGTGTGATTCTTCTGAAAATATTAATAAAATGATTAATTATTTTAAAAAATATAATAATTTTGAAGATGAATTAATTATAGGTATTGATTTTGAATTTAATAGAAGTTTAGATGATACACATAGAGAAATAGCTTTAGTTCAAATTAATTTAGAAACAAATAAAAAAGAATCAGAAATATTTATGTTTTATCCACCTCATCTAAATGACGAACAAACAAAAGTTTTAAAAAAATTATTATTAAATGAAAAAATTAAAACTATATTACATGGTGGTGAATCATTAGATATTCCATATTTATTTACAGATTTTTTTACTAATATTGATGAAAAAAAACAATTTTGTAAAAATCTATTTGATACAAAATATTTATGTGAATATTATAATTTAAAAAATAATTTAGTAGAAAATAAATGTAAAATTTACTATTTACTATTACAAATGAATGTAATAGACCAAAAACAAATGGATTACTTGTTAGAAAATCAAGAAAAAATGGGAAGTATTTCTGAAATTCGAATTAATGTTAAAGATATGTCAAAAGAATTAATAAATTATGCAGCATATGATACACTATATTTACCAGAATTATATAAAACTTTTCCAAAAGATGATAATTATCAAAAACTAATACCTGAAATAACAAGTATTCATTTTATTTTAAAACAAACAGACTTTTTTAAAAAACATTTTACAGAAATATCACAGTTTAACTTAGTTTTTTTAAATTTAGAAAATAGATATATTTTATTAAATGATATGTTTCAATTTATGTATTTATGGAATGATACCGGATTATTATCATATTTAAATCAAATTACTTATTTTAAAAAATTTTTTCAAATTACAATTAAATATATTGTTTATAATATTTTAATACGTAATTATGAAACTTTTTATAAAAAAGATATATTAAATAATAATTGTCCAAGTAGTTTAAACATATTATTAGAAGATATTAGTAATTTTAATTATACAATAAATTTAATTAAACAATTAAATGAATATATAAAAAAAGAATTATTATAAATATTTAAAGAATTATTAATTATAATAATTAAGAATAATGACAGAAACAAATCAAAACACAAAATCAAGATTTGTAAGGAAGGCAGGTAGAACTCTACTAGTTCAACGAACTTCTGAAGATTTTAATGAATCTCTACTAGAAAATCTAGAAGGATTAAAAGAAAAATTTCATACGGAAACAAGTAATTCGTATTTTTTAACATTTGAATCTATCCCACATGCTTTAGCATCATTTAGAGATCTTAAATCTAATAAAACAATTCGAGTAAAATTTGCGCATTACAAAATATTTTTTACTATACAAGGTCTAGACGATATAACTGATTATACAAATATTAAAGATACACATATAAAATTAATTAATGATAATTTTAATGGTAATGTATTATACTATAAACTATATCGTAAAAATGACAAATTTTTAGAATGTGGAGATTTAACATTAGATACAAAAGAAACATTTGATATGTTAGTAGATTCTGAAAATAATAACAAAGATTATGAATTTACGGTTGATGATGTTGCATATTCTGGTATTTATTATAGATATAATCGTAAACCTAAAACTGATTTACCACAAACTACTAATTCTCTACATGAATAATAGATTTAATAGATAGTAAATTGTTATTTTTTAAATTATAAAATTGTATAGTATTATTATTATTTAAATTTATATTATTAAAATATATATTTTCTTTTATAAATAATAATAATTTTAATTCTTTTATAGTTAAATTATAAGGTAGAAATGGTGTTATAATTATCTTATTATTTTTATAAATACGTAAATATATCATATTTTTATTAACATTACTAACATTACTAACATTAGTAACAGTATAATTTCCTTTTTTAATAATAAAATTATTTACTAATTTTTTATTATTAAAATACCAAATTTGATTTTCTTTTTTTATATTATAGTGTAAAAAAATATATTTTTTAAGATCATTAATATTTGTAACATTAATTTTAATAATATTATAAACATCATCTACTAACAACTCTACATCAATAATCATTTATTATAAGATATATTTTATAATAAATTAAACTGATAATCATAAATTTTATCTATTTTTTTATTTATTTCAATAAGCATATAAGGAAAATATTGAGTATATGATTTTTGAAAAAGTGTGATTATTTCATTTTTCCACGCAATATTGTGAGGTTCATTTTTTGTTTCAAGTAATATTACAATAGTATCTAAAATAAATGTGATATAGTTAATTATTTTATCTGACCAATTAAAATTAGCAAGCATATCTATAAAATTAAAAGAAATTAATTTTTTTGTTACAGATATTTTTATTTGTTTAGGTACTATATTAATAATACGCTTATTCGTATCGTTTATTAGATCATAAATCATTTTATTATCACCATCTTTTAATTCTTTTATAAGAGAATCCATATAAACTTTTTTAAATGTAGAAGAAATATTATTAACTAAATTTTCCATTCCTAAATTAATATTATTATAAATTTGTTCATAATTTTCTATAAGATAGTCTATTTTAAAATCTTTATCTATTAATTTTATATTTTGTAATAATTTAATTTGATTTTGTTTTAAATATTTTAATGAATCTTGTAAATTACTATCATTATACTCATTATTATATTCTGAAGTTTTAATATATTCAATATGTTTTTGATTATTGTAATATGAGATAATTATGTTATGTATTGTTTTATTTTTATCACACTCTTTCCAATGATTAAAAATTAAATTATAGCTATTTATAAAAGTGTCTAACATAATTAATTTATTATAATTATTATTTAATTGTAAATCATTTAATAAAGTAATTAATTTATTACTCCATGAATATATTTCCTTATCTAATATATTCCAATTTTTTTTATTACCAAGTAGATTTTCTCCAAAATTACAAATTAAAAAACTAGTTAAAAATATACGAGAGTTTATTTTATCATTATTATCATTATTATCATTATTATATTTTAATGTTGTTAATTTATTAATAAATTTTTTAACTAATACGTGTAAATAGTTATCTCTTATAATTTTAGTATATAGAAAAAATTCTATATTTTTTTTATTTATTAAATCATAATTATTAATTATTTTATCCCATATATTTTTAATTTTATAACATCTGTAATACCTCTGTATTTTTATACTATTTTTTATAAATATAGTTTTCATCTAACTATATTTATAAAAAAAACTAATTTACATTTTTAAACTAAATAACCTATCGCAAATTTGTGTAGAATTATTTTTATCTTTATTGTTTTTATTTAAAATAATATTATATTTATTACGTCTCGTCTCATCAAATAATATATATTCGATTATTTTAAGTTGCTTTACATCTGTTTTCATTTGTGTAGTTAAAAAAGGTAAATCTTTATATCTACTTAATTTAAAATTATAAATTTCAATTATGTCTTCAATTTTAGCATCTTGATTAAGATCTAATATTTTATAATAATTTTTCATATTTATAACTAATTATAAATTAAATAATATAAATAACCTAATTTAGTATTATTTGATAAACTAGAATTAATGATATTAATAATATCATTATTAGATTTGTTTTTAAATATTAAATTAGAATTATAATTAGTAGTATATTTACCACCACCATTTTGATTATTTAAATTTTGTAGTCTATTTAATTTATAATATGATAATCTATATTGATGATCGAAAAGTATTATATTTTTATTTTTTAGATATTGTACATATTTAGTATAGTCCATTAATATAATATATTAGATATTTTTAATATAAATGTTTAGGTTTAAAAAACACTAATATTGACTCTTTCTTGTTTAAATAGAATACATAGTTAATACAATTTTGATCTCTACGCAATTTAAATTTTAATTCTTTATTATATACCTGTTTTAATAACTTAAAATTTTTATTTGTATTTCTATAAATTCTAATAGCACTGTCTGGTAATTTAGATTTAAAATTTATAGATTTAAGAATTTTTTTAAACTTTTTATAATTAGTTTTATTTTCTTTATTACATTTAATTGTTTTTTTTAATTCTTGTATAGGATTACTTCGTTTAGGGTGTTTCAAAAAATATATATTATGTTTATTTTTATTATTAAACAACTTTATTATTTTTTCCTTTGTAAATTTTAGTCTCCACAATGCTTTTGTATCTATATAAATAATAATATCATATTTTTTAAGGATGTATGGTCTTATCCATTTATAATATTTCGCTGTATGACGATTTTCATCCATAAAATCTAATTTTTTTTTTAAGGGTACTAATATAATTTTCCAATTTTCTGATTTTATATCATTATTATCAGTAAATAAATAATAATCAATATCTTTATCATAGTAATGATTTTTTTTATTTATATTATTAGTTTCATTTCTATAGTTTCCAAAATTAACAGTGTATATGGCTACTTTCATTAATATACTAGATATTTTTTATTAAAAAAGTTGAATTTAAATATATATAAAAAAGGGTTTCTAATTATTAATAATATGTTAACATCAGATGAAAAACAAAGTATAGAAAAACTATTTAATAATATAGGAAAAAATGACGAATTTGAGGTTATGTTTAATAATTACAAAGTAGATAATAAATTATCATTAACTACGTTTATTAAAGTAATGAAATATTTAAAATATAGAAGTAATAATGAAAAATTAAAATTATACGAAACAACAAATTTAGACATAATTAATCCAATAGATAATACAAGTGTTTATCGTATATCAATTAAAAATATTGATCATATAAATAAAGTATTAAGTTTAGTATATACTAAAAAAAATGAAGATATATTTTTATTTTTAATTGAACACTATTCTGATAATGATAATTTTGATTTTATTAAAAAAATTAAAGATAAAACTAAAATAGTTGATCTTAATTCATTTGATATTAGATTTAGAGTATCAATTGAAGATAATCTACCTACATCGGAATTTAAAAAAATTAAAAAAGAAGATATTAATAGTGAAAGTATTGTTTTTCGATACAAACAACGATTGACTTTAGAAATAACAGAAGATTTAGTTATAGATTTAACAATGATTAAAACATCAAATAATATTAATAAAATAAATAATACAAATTCAACTTATGAGTTAGAAATTGATTATTCTAATAAATCAAAAAAAATAAAATTAGATTCTATAATTGATGAGATGATTAAAATTAAAAAAATTATTAATAATACTGAAATAATTACTTCATCACAAGAAAATAAAAAAATGATAGATACTTATAAATCTTTAGTATATGATAGAAATAGAAATATTAATAATTTATATTCAATGCAACCAATATCTGCTGAAGTACAGCATATAGTTGATAATATTCCTAATGTATATGCAGTTACAGATAAAGCTGATGGTGATAAATATCAGTTATTTGTACACAATGATGAAACTTTTTTAATAGAAAATAATTTAAATATTAAAAAAATTAATATGAAAGTTCCTAATTTAGGTTCAAGTATATTTGAAGGTGAGTTAATATATTTACCAAAATTTAAAAAGCATATCTTTATGCTTTTTGATTGTTTTTATTATAATGGTAAAGATTTACGTAATGAAGAATTACTGAATAAAAGAATAGAAAAAATATATGAACTATGTGATAAAATTCCAAATAGTAAACCATACAAAATTAAATCATTTGGTGAAAAATTTTCAATTAGTAAACAAAAAGAACATTATCAAAAAGAAATTGAATTATATTTTAATGATTTAAATAATAAAATAACTAATTTAAAAGAGAGTGATTATTTGATATATCCTAAATTATTTTTATTTCCATTAGGTGGAAATAATTCAGAAGTATATTTATTTTCAAGTTTACTTTGGAATAATTGTACGAATAATAAAAAAATTAATTGTCCATATGAATTAGATGGTATAATTTATACTGGTATTAAACAAAAATATAAAAAAGATAGAAAAGAACATAAATTTCCTATTTTTAAATATAAACCACCACATACAAATTCCTTAGATGTTTTTATTAAATTTGAAATGAATAAAGATACTGGAAAATATATGGATATTTTTGATAACTCTATACCATTAACATTTAAAAATAAAGAATTTAGAGTTTCAAATTTATTTGTAGGTAGTTTAAGTAATGGTATCGAAGTTCCAACACCTTTTATGCCTGAAAGTAATAATGATCAAATATATTTACCAATTATAAATGACCAAGTTAGAGATTTAGAAGGTAATATTGTTATTGACGGTACTGTTATTGAAATTGTCTATAATAACAATACTACAGTACCACATCAATATAGATGGTCTGTGTTAAGAACAAGATGGGATAAAACGGAATCAGTTAATAAATATAAGAAAAAATATGGAAACTTTAGTGATATTGCAATTAGAATTTGGAAGTCTATGACAGAAAATGTAACTATTGAAGAAATAAATAATTTAGCAATTCCTGAAAATTATATTTCTCAAAAAAAAATTTTATCATCTAGACTTACAAGTGCGGTTATATCTTCACAAAAACAACAAGATGTATATTACCAAAAGATTTCCAATCTTTGTAAAAAAATGAGAAGTTTTAATAATTTCGTTAAATCAATTATTATTTATACATATTGTGTACCAAAAAAAGTAGAAAAAGGAGGTAAAATTACTAGACAAACTATTTTAGATATAGGATGTGGTCGTGGAGGTGATTTAGCAAAAATGTATCACGCTAAAGTAGGAGAATATGTAGGTATTGATTCTGATGCAGCAGGATTATTTTCATCTTCGGATGGTGCTGTTAGTAGATATACTTATTTCAAAAATAAGTTTCCTAATTTTCCAAAAACAACATTTTTACATGCTGACGGTAAAGCAAGATTTGATGTGGAAGATCAAATTAAAATATTGAATAATACTCCAGAAGAAAATAAAAAAGAATTAAAGCGAATTTTTACAAAAGATAGAAAATTTGATATTATAAGTGGTCAATTTTCTATTCATTTTGTTATATGTGGTACAGAAACTAGTATGACTAATTTTGAATATAATATTAAAAATTTTTTGAAAAAAGATGGATATTTTATTTTTACTGTTTTTGACGGGGATAGTGTTAATAAATTATTTGATAAATCTGATAAATCTAACAAATATACTTCATATTACACAAATGATGATGGTGAACGTAAAGTTTTATATGAAATTGTTAAAAAATATACAGATGAACAGTATAAGAATAATATATGTAATCCGATTGATGTTCATATGTCATGGATTAACGAAGAAAATAAATATATTGAAGAAAATTTACTTTCAACAGATAAACTTATTAATAAATTAAAGGGTATTGGTATGGACTTAATTGACACTGATTTATTTTCTAATTTATATCATTTAAATAAACCGTTTTTTACAGATGTTATACAATTTGAAGAAAATGAAAAGAATAAAAAATTTTATGAATCTGTTGGTGAGTTCTTTGGTAATTTAAAAGGTGAAGATAAAGAAAGTAGAAATCTATCATTTTTATATAGATATTATATTTTCAGAAAAACTGATTAAATATAAAAACTATTTTATTTATATAAATTTATAATCCATATGAATACCCTAAACCGTTAATTTCAATAAATGGTGTTGCGTATGCATAAAATGTTGGTACAAAAAAAGAATCTAATTTGTAAACTTGTGGATCATAATAAAAATAATATAATGGTTGAGCAACCGAAGGTACGTAATCATAATCATAGTAGTCTCTTTCTGACTCACTTGAACTTTTACTTCTTCTTCTACTTCTTCTTCTACTCTTTCCTCCTCCTTCAGATCCTTTTCTAGATTCTTTTCTAGAAAATTGTTTAGAATTTTTATTAGAATTTCCTTTTTTATTATATCTACTTTTAAATGATTTTAAAGTTTCGACAAATTTATTAGATAATTTACTTTTAACCTCGTATGGTTTAATAGAATAACTAACTTCAGCTTTATTTTTTTTTTCTATAACTTCAAAATGATAAAGTTTACCTTTTCCTGAACCACCTTTTTGAATTGTAAAGTAAAATTTAGGAACATTGTTATTAAAATGTTCTGATAAATTTTTATAAAATGTTCGCGCAGCATTAATTGAATTTTTTGTTTTGATACTTGTTTTCATTTCNCCTTTAATATAAGGATTTACTAATTTGTAAGTATTTGACATTATATATAATTTAATTTAGATATTTTTTTTTATAAATTAAATTTTATTAATTTTTTCAAATTCTACTTTAACTAATTTTTTTTCCAAGTTATCTTTATTATTAAAAGCAAAAGTACAAGCGTGGTCTTCAGGTAATCTACATTTAGAACAAAATACTAAATTACATTGACATTTATTAGTAATTATATTTATTCCTTTTACTTTTGAGTTACAATTATTACATTTTACTTTTTTAATAGGCATTATCTATATTATAATTAGATTAAAATGTTTTATATATCAATTTTTTAATTATAAAAATTGATATATAAATTGGTTAAAGAAATATTAAGGATATCAATTAAATGGTTAATGTTTTAGAACTAAAAACTACACAAACTGGACCTATTAAGATTTTAATAGATACTTTAAACTCTTTATTGACAGATGTTAATTTAACTTTTTATCCATACTATATTAAAGATGATAAACAAAAAGTCGGTGGCGTTGTTATAAAAGAATTAAATAAAACAAGTAGTATATTAATACATTGTAAATTAGATGCTGATCAATTTGAATATTATAAATATAATTATGAACATAGTAAATTAGTAATTGGTATAAATTTAAATAACTTTTTAAAATGTATTAAGTGTATGTCTCATTTTGATACAATGACATGGAAAATTAATGACGATGATATAAATAAATTAGTTATGATTTTAGAAAATGAAAAAGAAAAAAAAATTTTTAAAATGAATTTAATGGATATGGATGATACTAATTATGAAATAGAACCAGTAATATTTCCATATTGTATTAATTTGCCTTCACAAGATTTTCAAAAATATTGTAAAGATATGGCATCAGCAACTGATAAATTAGAATTAAAATGTACAAAAGATAATTTATTTTTATCCGGAAAAGGTGAATTAGGTGTATTAGATTTTGAATTAAATATGTCAAAAGGTGGATTAACAATTGATCAAAATACTGATAATCCAAATGAAATAGTTCAAGGTTTATTTGAACTAAAATATTTAATTATTTTTACAAGGTGTACTAATTTATGTAATCAAGTAAACTTATATCTTAAGAATGATTATCCATTAATCATAAAGTATTCTGTTGCGGCACTTGGTGAAATTAAATTAGTACTATCTCCTACAAAACCAAAAAATATATATTAATTTATTAAATATCGGGAACATTTGCAATATATATTAATTCTAATCCCCATTTTTCTAAAATATTTGTATTTAAAATTTTTATACTATTATTTTTACTATTACTATTCCAAATTTTTATAATACAATAATTGTTTTTTTTAAGAGCTATAGATAAACCCACTAATTCATCTTTATATTCTTTTAGTAAAATTTCATTTGTTACTAGTAAAACAGATAATTCTTCCCATAATTCATTAGCATGTTCTTCTTGAATTTTAAAAGACCAACAACCACCATTTTTATTATTTTCATCTTCCCATACAGGATTTACATTTTCTTTCATTAAAAAAAATTGTTTATATAAAATATTTCCTATTTTATCAAAATTATTATATAATTTCCAAAATGTTTCTGGATTGTTTATATTATATATTTTTTTATAACCATTTAAATTCCAATTATCTTTTTCGTGATGATACCATAAATTCCAATTATTTTCAAGATTAAGTGACATTTAATTATTATTAATTTTTAAAGTTTAAGTATCTTAAAAATAAAATATATAAAATAATATAATGAGTTTATACGAAAAATACAAAGTTACAAAAACTTCTTTATCAAATATATGTTATAATAAACTAATTGGATCAATTAATTTAAAAAATAGAACAATATATTTATATAAAAGTACAAAGTATTTTCCATTTTTTATCTATGCTCCATACATTTACTTTAATAAAAAAAATTTTATTTACTGTAAATCTAATAAATATACATTAAATAAAGAAAAAATATGTATTAGTCCTATTATTAATAAAATAGAAGCAGGACTTTCAGAGAATCACTATATAAATGTTAAAGATATTATAAACAAATATTCTTACTCATTTCCCTTATGGGTTATTTTACAACTCGAAAATTTATATAATATTAAATATTTTAAGTTTGAAAGAAGAAAAATACTTAAAATAGAAACTGTTAATATTAATATAGAAGAATATTTAGATAAGACACTTTATGAAATATTTAATCTTAACAATAGTTAAATATATTATATTACTTAACCCGTTTAGGATTATAAATGTAACAATTTTGAAAATCATTATCAAGGAACCAGATATGAAGGTGTGCCTATTGGTGTTATTGCTGAGGATTTAATTAACATTTAAAATCCTAAACGAATTAAAGAACTATTATAATAAAAATTAATAAATGTATTATTATTTTTTATTATTATCTTTTTTTTATTTTTTATATCAATTTATAATTATAAGTAATTTTACAGATGTTATTATTTTTTATAATAATTTTACCTATAAATATTTATATTCAAAACTTAATGTATCAAATAAAAAAATTAATTTTAATGATAATATAAAAGTAGAAAAATCAAGTCAATTTAATAATATGAATGATATTAATCAATATTTACAATCTTGTTGTGAATAATTTTTATAAAGTAATTTGTTTTATAAATATATATACTTAATATATCTAAAATTTTGTAAAAATTTTTAATATTAATATTATTTTCTATTAAAACTTTTTCTAAAATTGTTTTTTCTTCTTGATAATTTACAAAGTTATTTTCATAATTATTAATTTTATAATTTAATAATTTAAAATTTATTTCTTTTGTTTTAGAATGTATAAATGGTAGAGTTGCTTTTAATCCAATTAATGATTTAAACTGTTTTAATAAAATTTCATATTTAATATTATTAAAATTAAAATTATTTATAAAATGAATAAAATGTAATTTATTTTTAATTTGTTTAGGAATTACATTATTATTTAAACCTAGTTTAGTTGTTAAAGATTTTAAAATAATATTATTTAAATTTCTTGTATGAATGTGTACTAAAATATGCTCTTTATAAGAAAAATTATTAATTAAATGATTGTGTGCTATTTGTTTATTTAAAATATTATTTTCAAAATAAATACAATTATCTTCATTTAATTCACATAAATGAGGGTGATATACTGATTTTAATGATTTTATTTTTACCATTGATTTTATATGTGAATTTTTAAACATTTTGTAATTATTTAATACTGATCTAAAACTATTTATTTCAAAATTATCATATTTTTCTAACATACCCCATCGAAAATAAAATGTATTAATATTATTATTTTTATTTAATTTTTCTTTAACATAATCATTTATATTATTATATTGTAAAAATAAAAATTCATCTATATCTACAATTAATACCCAATCATAATTTGTATGTTTTATAAATTTTGTATATATAGGAAGTAATCTATTTTCATTATTATTAACATTGTAAATATCAACATTATTTTTAAAAGTATTAGTAAAAGGAATATTATCACTTTTTAATATTATTATTTTATCAAATCCCAGTTTTATATAATATTCAATAAAAAATAATATATATGGTGATTCATAATATAATCTAGTATAAATACAATATTTCATTAGTAAATATTAAAAAGTTTTATTTAAAATATTTAAAAAAAAAATTGATACAAAAATATATAAAACTAATGTTTTATAATATATAATGTCTAATGAAATAACACAAAAAGATATAGATCAACTAATTAAACTTTATTTCAAACAACCAAATATTTTATATAATCATCTTTTTAGTTCTTATCATCAATTAATAGAAGAAATTATTCCAAATAATATTTGCAGTGACTATAATTATTTTCATGAAAATATAGATAAAAGTAAAATTTATTTACATGGTTTAAAATGTGAAAATGTTAGAATAAAACCTCCTACTTTACCTAATACGAATGATTTATTATCTCCTAAACAAGCTAGGAAAAAACATTTAAAGTATTTTGGAACTTTACTTTGTGATATAACTCAAATAGTTGAAGAAAAAGATATAATAAGTGGTAATACTATTATCAAAGAAGTAGGCGAAAGAGTTAATAATGTTTCTATTGGAAGTATTCCAATTATGGTTAAATCAAGATACTGTACTACATCAATTAAAAAAGAGTTATTAGACGAATGTAAATATGACCCAGGTGGATATTGTATTGTTAATGGACAAGAAAAAGTAATTATGTCAATTGAAAAAATGGTTGATAATAAAATATTAGTTTTTGCTAAAAAAGACACTACTTTTGATAAAGGTATATCATATACTTCTCATATTAATTCTAGAAAGGATGATTGGTCAGATAATTTACAAATTGTTACAATTAAAAATAAAAAAAATGGTGTTATTAATTATTCAAGTTCTCAATTAGCAGATATACCAATTTTTATTATTTTTAGAGCACTCGGTATAGAATCTGATAAAGATATTATTTCAAATATAACATATAATTTAGAAGATAGTAAAATGATAAATTTATTAAGACCGTCTGTATCTTTTTCACTTGATGACAATAATAAGTTAATTAGAACAAAAGAAGAAGCTATAGATTATTTAATAACAAAATTAAGACGTCATAGAAGATTGTCACCAGATGAAGAAATAGCAAAAGTTCAAAAAAAAATGTACTTGAATAAAATTTTACGGAAAGATATGCTTCCTCATTTAGGTGAGGATATTCCTAAAAAAATAAGATTTTTAGGACTAATGGTTCATAAATTATTATTAGTTATGTTAGATAGAAAATCAAAAGATGACAGAGATGCTTTTGATAATAAAAGAATAGAAACACCTGGTATCTTACTAGGCCAATTATTTAGACAAAATTGGAAAAAAATATTAAATGAAATTGGAAAACATTTTAAAAGAAAAAATCAATCTGATGTTAAACCAATTAATGTTATTAATCAAATTAAACCTACAATAATTGAACAAGGTATTAAAACTGCTTTAGCTACTGGTATTTGGGGTATGAATAGAAATAAAAAAGGTGTAGCACAAGCATTAAATAGATTATGTTGGTTAAGTTCTATATCAAGTTTGCGTAGGGTTATGTCTCCTAGTTTAGATGCATCAACTACTAAAGTTACATCTATTCGTCATATTAATAATATTCAATATCAATTTTGTTGTCCTGTTGAAACACCAGAAGGTCAAAAAATTGGTATTGTAAAAAGTTTATCGATGATGTCAACTATAACTAACCAAAACTTAGAACAAAAAGAAATTATAATAGATATTTTAAAAGATTTTAAAAAAGTATCTCATCCTTTTGAAGTTAATGCTTTAGAATTAAAAGATTGGTCTAAAATCTATTTAAATGGAGATTGGATTTATTGTACAAAACATATTATTGACATATATAATATACTTTTAGATAAAAAACAAAATAATGAAATAAGTAATAGTACATCTATTTTATTAGATTATAATGAGAAAGAATTAAGAGTTTATTTTGATGGAGGTAGATATATTCGACCATTACTAAAGGTTAAAGATAATAATATAGTACTTACTAAAGATATAATAAATGAAGTTAAATTAATTTTAAAAGAAAAAGAATCTAATAGTGGATGGAATAGAATTATTACAAAATATAAAAATATTATTACATATGAAGATATTGAAAGTAGTAGATATATTATGTTAGCGGAAGATTTAGATAATTTAGATAATAATTTAACAAATAAAAATAGAGATATTATTTATAATGATTCTACTATTATAAATAGATATGGAGATTATAGATATGTTAACTTTACGCATATAGAATTTCATAGATGGACTATGTTAGGAGCTATTGCTTGTTGTATTCCATTTGCTAATCATAATTATGCCGGTAGAAATATCATTACATTTAACCAAGCAAAACAAGCAATTGGATTATATTTATCAAGTTATAAAGATAGAATGGATATTTCAAATCTTTTATATCATCCACAAATGCCTATTGTTACAACAGAAGGTACAAATTATAATGAAGTAAACAATTTACCATATGGTGAAAATGCCATTGTTGCTATTATGAGTTATACTGGTTATAATCAAGAAGATTCATTGGTTTTTAATCAATCATCTTTAGATAGAGGACTGTTTTGTGCTGATTCAATGAAAAAATATCACGATGTAATAAAAAAAAATCCATCAACGTCACAAGATGATGTTTTTATGAAACCAGATAGAAATAAAGTAACAAATATGAAAAACGGAAATTATGATAAACTTAATGAAAAAGGATTTGTACCAGAAGAAACAATTATAAATAAAGGGGATATTATTATGGGTAAAGTATCGCCAATACAACCTACGGGTAATAATAATAAAGTTTATAAAGATGATTCTACAATATATACTGAAAATGTAGAAGGTGTGATTGATAGAGTACATACTAATATTTATAATAATGATGGTTATGAACAATATAATATGAGAGTTAGAATGCAAAGAATTCCAATTATTGGTGATAAGTTTACTAATAGACATGGTCAAAAAGGTACAATTGGTATTACATTGCCACAAAAAGATTTACCTTTTACGGAAGAGGGTATTATTCCTGATATTATTATGAATCCAACTTCTATTCCCTCACGAATGACAGTAGCACAATTAATTGAATGTATCGCTTCTAAAATTGGAGCAATTGACGGTAAATTTGTTGACGGGACACCTTTTAATAACTATAATGTTAGAGATCTACCTGGAATTTTAAAAAAATTAGGATATTCTCCTCATTGTACTGA
>JGI24005J15628_10000741_pt1 | contig 18056 bp, 22 predicted proteins | sample LinPmetageLP40_FD_15628 | JGI IMG/M metagenome (IMG submission 15628)
GATTGAGTGTTTTGGTCTAGGTTCCAGTATATGCATGCCCAGCCTTCACTAAAGCTGCCGTGCAGTACCATACCTTTTTTAAAATAGGTCTTGTCTTTTTGAAAGCGATTGATGAGCTTCATGTTCTTTGTGGCCGGGTCAGTNTACCAGACACCTAGAATTGGTATCGGGGGGCTGGTATAGGCAATCTCATACGGCTGGCATTTTAGAATGCGCGCATAGTCTTCGACATCTTGCAATGTCATCGAGATTTTGCTGTGGACGTGGCGCGACACTGTTTCTGGCCTAACGCCTTTCTCCTCCGCTACATCCTGCTTTGACATGCCGCTTTGGGCAATCATTTCATCTAAGTTATTTCCCATATGCATAATGTAAGCTCCCATAACACTTTGTGTCAAACCCATTGCACTACACCTAATAGCCTTGTCATGTCATGTCAAGAGTGATACGACATCTATCACATAACGTGAGAGGTGAGGCATGAGGCTTGATCAATATCGGCTTAGTAAAGGGCTTAGTTATTCAGCGCTAGCAAGGCTTACAAAGGCATCACATGCCACAGTCGTTCGCCGTTGGTGCCTGCCAACAGGCCATAAGGACAAAAAGATCCCGGCTCCAAAATTTATGATGCGAATCCAAGAAATCACTGGCGGCTCTGTTCAGCCAAATGATTTTTATAGGAATGCTGGCAATGACTGAGGATGACTTGCACAAGATTGTAAGCCAATGGCTTGATCATGCGTTGCCTGCCGGTTCAGTGTATCACCACAGCCCAAATGAAGGGCGCCGGCATGTTGCTTATGCTACCAGGCTAAAAGCGCTTGGCATGAAGTCTGGCTGGCCTGATCTGGAAATTTTTGTTCCTACAGAGCATTTCATGGGCAGCTTACCTAAGCCAATATTTATTGAGTTAAAGGCACCNAGCCGGGGGACACTGTCTGCAAATCAAAAGTCTGTCCAGGCTGAGTTGATTGCGGCGGGTTGTTTGGTTGTGACTGTAAACAATCTAGCCAAGGTCAAGGCTTACCTGGCGCAGCATATAAAGATCAATGATAACGCAAAAATGCAGTGGCTTGAGCAAATAGCGCAAGCCAAGGGGGGATAATGGAAAGGCGTTTACAGTCAGGTGCCTACCTGTTGCGTGTCATGCGGTTCCCCGAAATTGGCTTTGAGTGGTTTGCTGCATGTGAGCGGTGCAGCGGCAGCGGATGTTTCGATTGTGATTATCGACAATACCGGCAACTAACTGAGGATGAGGAATATGAGGTGTACGAAATGCAAGGGCGAGACACAAGTAAAAGACAGTAGATTGCACCAGAACAACACGACACGGCGCCGCCGGGCTTGTGTTAAGTGCGGTTATAGGTTCTCGACAAGTGAAGTGTTGTTTGTCCCGCAAGACATCAAAAACACACCGCAGCATTCAGCTGTCACAAATAACAGCAACTACCGCCAGCAATACAATGTGCAGCCGCCGGGCAAAAAGCCAAAGGCGATGCATCACTGCGAGGATATGGAGCCATCATTCGATTCAGAAAACATGACCGATGAGGAGCTAGAGGCAGCGATTTACAGCGGCAGGGTGGGCTTGGATGGTTAAGGCAATGGAAATGGCGCAGCAAGAGTTCAACCGCGCTGTCGCGGCTGATATGGGCATTTATTTAATTGCTGAGGCTTTTGGCATCAAGCCTATCCAGGTTGTTAGGCATGGCGGTGGTTATGGGTTGTTAACAGAAAGATATGTGGTGGTTGAGATCGCCCGGCAGATTGAGGAGATGGGCATTGCGAAAGAACAAGCCAAGCCTGCAACAGGCGTTCCCAACAGAAAACAAAGCGGAACAATGCGTAGTGTGCGGGGCAAAGCACGAGATCATGTGGGGGACATGGGTCATCAGCGGGGCAGGCAAACTGTTGTGTGCCAACGATAAATGCTGGCGTAAGGCTGTCGAGGAAGAAAAGGGGTTGACGAAATGAAAACTGAATATAAAATCGCTGANGCAAGCGAGACAGAGCTAGCTTTACAGCTAGCTATAGAGCTAGCTACGNAAGCNATCATTACTAAAGATAACCCTATAGATAACTCTATAGCTAGCTGTCGGGCTGATGATGTAAANCAGCTGATTCGCAAAACAACAAAACATCTTAATCCAAATTACCGCCGTGCCATTGATCGCAGACAGATTGATGAGCCAAGTTGGCGGCTGGATAGAATTATGCGGAAGATCAGGCCGGGATACAGTGTTGATGGTTATAAACGGTTAATGACAGCTGTATGGCGCCTCAGTGACTTTGAGAGGAAGCTATGGATTAGGCAGATGGAGCAAGCGCATGGATATAGCTAGCCTGCATGTGCTTTTGGTCAATGCGGCAGAGACTGACCGTAAAATGCCAATGGCTATGCGAAAGCAGAAGTTAGCGTCATGGCCAGATTACCCAAGCGATTGGCATGGTTATGGGTGGACGCAAAAAGGTGAAACGATACTGAAGCCAACGTCACAAGAGATATCTAATTATGATAAGGCCATGAGCATAGTTGCAAGGGCTGATGAGACTGACAGGCAGATCATATGGGCTGTTGCTGTCAGTGCCGCCTATAGACGCCGTGGGGCGCAGTGGTCAAAGCTTTCCAGGATACTGGGACTGAATGATCCAAGAGTGGTTAAGCAGCGCTATAAAGATGCGTTGATGAACCTATATTATGGTTTGTAACGTGACGAATGATGCGAAATCTGGTAGATTTTATATACACTTGGGCAACATATTGTGGTTGTTCATTGTATTTCTCCCTTAATCAACCCTTGATGGCCTTAGTTGTTGCTCCTCCAGTGCAGCTGAGGTCATTTTTTTGAGGCAGTATGGCTGGTAAAGTTACAAAGAAGGTCATGGAAGATATCAGCAATCGGCTGGCATCTGGCGAGACATTGGTTTCGATCTGTAAGGATGAAGCCATGCCTGCTTACCGGACAGTGACACGCGCCGTTCAGGCTGATGATAGCCTTTGGGAGATCTACCATCGTGGCAGAATATTGCAGGCAGAATATTATGGCGACAAGATCATAGACCTGGCCACATCACCATTGCCACCAGAGATTGATGCCAAGGTTATTAATGCTGAGGTGCAGCGCAGGCGTCTTGAGATCGACAGTCTTAAATGGACTTTCGCTAGGTCACAGCCATTCGGGCTGAGGGATAAGAAGGAAGATCAAAGCAATACCGGCAGCATCACATTGAGTTGGGCTAACGGTGAAGTCATGGTCGATGGCTGAACGCCCAGCCTGGTTAAAGAGGGCTATGGATCCATCAACGCCAGTGACAAAGGCAAGAGAAAGCGTAAGGACAGCGTCTATTGATGGAAGGCTTTTCCCTACAATACGAATGATCGATGGCAAGTTAAAGAAATTTGATAACATTGATAAGGCTTATCAGTTTGCTGTGAAGCAGGGTGATTACATACAGTTCGACAACGATGCGCTTGCTACTGAGTTCAGCAAGCAGTTAAGCGCGATGATAGATGCTAGTAGAAGCGTGGCCAATCGTAACGATCCAAGGGAATAGATATATATAAGGCACATCCTGTTGGCCGATCTACACGCGCGAGGCAGGCACCATGCCCCGCTAGAAAAACGGCTGAGTTGGCCGGCGCTCTCCTGGGCTGTGTCCCTTGCTGTATAATAATTACAGCGCCAGCATAGGTAATGTGTTCAGGTTATTGTTCAGGTTTTAGGGTGGCGAATCCCTACAGCCACCCCTACCACCCCCAACGATGGGGCGCAGAGTAGTATAGCGTATATATGGGCTTAGGAGTGTCTCACACACATGCAGATCGTCATTCCTTACACGCCCAGGAAATTGCAGAGCGAACTGCACAACAATTTAGATGGTCACCGCTGGGGCGTCATAGTTTGTCACAGACGCATGGGCAAGACTGTTATGGCTATTAATCACTTACTGCGCGCAGCGGTACTGTGTGAGCGCCCTAGCCCTCGCTATGCGTATTTGGCGCCAACCTATCGCCAGGCTAAATCAACAGCTTGGGACTATCTGAAGCAGTTTGCTTCCAAGATACCTGGGACTAAGTTCCATGAGACAGAGTTGAGGTGTGATTTACCTAATGGTGCAAGAATTAGTTTGCTGGGTGCAGAAACGCCTGACAGCCTGCGTGGAATTTACCTTGATGGTTGTTTCATGGATGAGGTTGCGGATATATCGGCTAGCGTCTTTCCTGAGATTATTCGCCCTGCGTTGTCGGATAGAAAGGGTTGGTGTTTCTTTGTTGGTACGCCAAAAGGTCAAAACGCTTTTTATGAGATGTATGAACAGGCGGTAATTAACGATGGTTGGTTTACTGTTGTGCATAAGGCCAGTGAGACAGAGATTTTAGATGAAGAAGAGTTAGCGTCTGCTAAGGAGGCGATGACGGCTGACCAGTATGCCCAGGAGTACGAGTGTTCTTGGGTTGCTAATATCCCAGGTGCCATTTTTGGTAAAGAGCTTCAAGCTTCTCTAGAAGAGGGGCGCATAGGAAGGGTTCCTCACGATCCATCCAGCCGGGTAGATACTTGGTGGGATTTGGGCATTGGTGACAGCACTGCTATTTGGTTTACACAAAGCATTGGCAGATCTGTTCATGTGATAGATTGTTACGAGGCGCGTGGTGAGGGGCTGCCTCACTATGTAAAAGTCTTGACACAGAAGAAATATTTATACGGTGATCACTTTGCCCCGCATGATATTGAGGTGAGAGAACTGGGGTCGGGTAAAAGCCGGCGCGAGATCGCTTATGATTTGGGATTAAACTTTCGTGTTGTTCCCAAATTGCCTGTCGAGGATGGGTTACATGCGGCGCAGATGTTGATCCCGCGTTGCTGGTTTGATGCAGAAAAATGTAAAGATGGCCTGGTTGCCTTGCGGCAATACCATAGGGCTTACAATGAACGTAACCGGGTGTTTCGCAATAGCCCGGTGCATGATTGGTCTTCACATTTTGCCGATGCTTTTCGGTATTGTGCTGTAGGTATTAAGGAAACAAAGACAGATGGCAGGCCGCCGCAAATAATGGCTGCAATGGANTACAACCCATTTGGCCAGATAGGTGTGGCTTGATTGAATTACGGTTGGCCGGCCTTGATGATTTGCCGGCATTGGTGGCAGCTGCGGTNGAGGCCAATGAAGAAAGCGCGTTTGTTGGTGAGTTTTCGCANCCGGCGGCAGAGGATTATTACAAATATTTTATTGGTCAGGATGGCAGGGAAACTGTCATTGCTGAACAGGACGGCGCTTTTTTAGGCGCTATTTTATTGGCGGCATCCTGGGAATACTGGACGCGGCCTATGGGGTATATCTGCAAAATATGGGTAACCAAGGCAGGCCGGCGCACTAGGGCGGCAAGGGATCTGTTTGCCTATGCCGATGCGTGGTCAGTTCGTAATGACTGCTTGGCTTTGTATGTAACATCGACAGCTGAACTTGACGCAAAAGAACAGCGTTTATTTGAAAATTTGTTGAGCCGGTCAGGCTATAGCCCGGTTGGGCAGACGTTCAAAAAAGGAGTGTAACGTGAGCAAGTTCGTACCAAAACCACCACCGCCGCCGCCGCCAGCCCCGCCGCCACCGGCACCAGCGATCATGCCTGTTGGGTCAAAGGCAACGGCAAGTGTTTCCAGCCAGGCTAAAAAGAAAAAAGGCCAGGCATCATCAAGGGTAACCGGTGGCCAGGGTTTGTTGACCGAAGCGCCTACGCAAAAGCCAAGCCTCTTGGGTCAGAATAAGGTTTCTTAAATGGCTGATGATAAACGCGCAGCTGTACTTCTGAAGCGCCTAAAAACGCTTCAGATGCAGCGGAACAACTGGGAAAGTCATTGGCAAGAGGTCGCTGATTATGTGGTGCCGCGCAAAGCGGATATCACAAAAAAGCGCACTGCCGGTGATAAACGCTTTGAGTTGATATTTGATGGAACTGCAATTCATGCGGCTGAGTTAATGGCTGCCAGTTTGCATGGTATGCTTACAAATGCATCAACGCCCTGGTTTAGCCTGCGCTATACAGATGATCAGTTTGAAAGTGACGATCTGGCAAAAGAGTGGCTCCAGGGCGCGACTGATGTCATGTACCAAGAGATTCACAGATCCAATTTTCATGAGGCGATCCATGAATTATATAGTGATCTGATTACTTTTGGCACCGCTATTATGTTTATCGATAGCGACAGCCAGGATAATTTGCGGTTTTCTGCCAGGCACATTGCAGAATGCTATGTGTCAGAAGATGAATTTGGCCGGGTAGATACTGTCTATCGTGAATTTAAAATGACAGCCAGGGCAGCTGCGGCGCAGTTTGGTGATGAAAATCTCAGCAAAAGAATAGCAAAGGCACTGGCACAAGATCCATATGAAGAGGTTAACTTACTCCATGTGGTCATGCCAAGGACTGAGAGGGACACCTTTAAGCTAGACAGCAAAAACAAACCTTTTGCCAGCTGTTATATTGACCCGGATGATAAAGTAATTTTGTCCGAATCAGGATTTGACGAATTTCCATATGTCGTGCCGCGTTACTTGAAGGCATCATTTGAGCATGGCTATGGCAGAAGCCCAGCAATGACGGCGCTGGCTGATATTAAAATGCTAAATAAAATGTCCGAAACCGTTATCCGGGCAGCACAATTGCAGATCCACCCGCCACTAATGGTGCCTGATGATGGCTTTCATATGCCAGTTCGCACTGTGCCTGGTGGCCTTAACTTCTATCGCAGCGGCACCAGGGATCGCATAGAGCCGCTAAACATAGGCTCAAACAATCCGCTTGGTGAAAACCAGCTAGACCAGCGCCGGCAGGCTATCCGCGCCGCATTCTATGTTGACCAGTTAATCCTAGGCGCTAGCCCAGGCATGACGGCTACAGAGGTCATCCAGCGTACAGAAGAAAAGATGAGGCTGCTTGCCCCGGCGCTGGGCAGGCTCCAGGCTGAATTGCTACACCCTATGATCAACCGGGTGTTTGCTATTCTGTCACGCAAAAAAGCATTCATGGCGGCGCCAGAGTTTATGAGCGGCGGTCAAATCGATATTGAATATGTAAGCCCATTGGCCAAAGCGCAGCGCTCAGGCGATGTACAAAGCGCCATGCAGCTGTTTGAGTTCTTGTCACCATTATTGCAGATCGATCCATCTGTGGTCGATTATCTGGATCTTGATGGGCTGGCGCAGCACATCATTAAGGTAACTAACGTGCCTGCCACTGTGGTGCGCGGCGCTCAAGAGGTCGAAGGGCTGCGTCAACAACGCCAACAAGAACAACAGCAAATGGCTGAAATGCAACAAACACAAATGATGGCTCAGGCTGCCGGTGAGGCAGCGCCAGCGCTGCGCGCGGTGGATAGCGCCAGTGATGAGACAAAGGCCGATATAGGCGCTTTGTTGGGCGGTTAACATGGCAACAATGGATGAACTGAACCAGGCTTACAAAGCTGCGTTCAAATCGCAAGCCGGCGAACTGATTTTAAAAGATCTGGCCGCTAGGTTTCATATGTATTCGACAACATTAGCTGAAAGCCCACAAGAGATGGCCTTTCGGGAAGGCCAACGCTCTGTGCTGCTTTTTCTTAACAACACATTGCAAGATCGAAAAGTACAAGAATCAACTATAGAGGAGTGAACATATGTCCGAAGAACAGGTAGCGGAAGCTCCAGTAGACACTGGGCAGGCACCGTCTGAAGCAGCGGCGTTTGATTTTAGACAGCATATTGATGAGGGCTTGAGAGATGACCCATCACTGTCTAGTTACAAAGATATTAACGGCATGGCAAAATCGCTGATCAATGCCCAGAAAATGGTTGGCGCCGATAAAGTAGCCATACCCGGAACCTGGGGAACAGATCAAGATTGGGGACAAGTCTACGACAAATTAGGCAGGCCAACTGAGCCAGGCGCCTATGAATTTGAAGTGGGCGAGAACATTCCAGAAACTAGTATGGAGTGGTTTCGCGAGGTTGCCCATGAAGTCGGTTTGAACAATGCCCAGGCACAACAATTATTGGAAAGCTACAGTGGGCATCTAGGCGCATCAACAACCATTACAAATGAAGCGCTTGAGCAACATCGTGTGCAAGTAGAAACAGATTTGAAAAAAGAATGGGGTGATGAATTTGGCCGCAAAATGGCAGCGGCTAATGATGTTGTCGATAATTTTACTGAGGGTCTTGATGTAGACCTGAGAGAAATGGTGATGGCAGATGGCACTCTGCTTGGCGATGACCCCAAGATTATGCGGATGTTTGCCAACGTGGCTGATTTTATTTCTGAAAGACTAGGCGAAGATCAGTTTTCTGGGCGTGATAACGAGCCAGGCTTAACGAATGCTGATATCCAAAAACAAATAAATGAATTGACTAGACCTGGTTCCCCTTACTGGGACAAGCAGCATCCTGAGCATGACAACACAGTCAATGAGACTTTGCGGCTGAGGAGCCTATGATGAGTGAAATTGAATTGCGGCTTGAATGTCTCAGGCTAGCAGTAAGTTATGGCACAATCCAAAACATAAAGGATCCAGTGCCGTTAGCAGACACCTATTTTGAATGGGTAAAACAATCTGGGGATAAGCGTCCAGCCCCCCGGCGCACACCTTTGAGAGAGGTCGAATAACTGGCGTAACCAGTAGCTTGGCCTAGCCATTTGGTTAGATAACCACGCGCAGCAACCTAAAATCTTAAACTTAAACTTTACGAGGTAACGTGATGAGTACACAAATCACCACCGCCTTTGTTCAACAGTTTTCGTCAAACGTCCAAATGCTAAGTCAGCAAATGGGTTCCCTGCTGCGTTCAGCTGTGGATGTCGAATCTGTGAACGGTGAGAAGGCATTTTTCGATCAGGTCGGATCGGCAAGCGCAGTCCTTAGGACGAGTCGAGCGCAAGACACTCCGATTGTCGATACACCCCATTCCCGTTAACTGTTAGCGGCCTAATATAGAAATATATTTTGAAGAACCTAGTGAACTCAGGGGAAGCCTTACTGAGGTAATCCTGAGCGAAGCCCAGTAATGGGAACGTGCAACGATCATCCGAGGAATCGGAGTAGGGTCAAGCGACCCGAAGCGCTAGGCGCCCGAAAGGGTGATGATATGATCTGAACTATGTGGCGACACATAGCAGCGAAAGCGGTCTTGGTCTAGCGAGCCAAGGCGAACATAATTGAGAATGGTTACAATGTCAGATTACGAATATGCAGATCTGATTGACAGCCAAGACCGGGTGAGACTTTTAATCGATCCAACAAGCACATATGCGCGCGCTGCGGCGGCGGCTATGGGAAGATCGGCTGACGATGTGATTATTGCGGCTTTGTACGGCGATGCCAAGACAGGCAAAGACGGCTCAACCACAACATCATTTCCATCTAGCAACCAAATCGCGGCATCGTCCGGTGGTTTGACAATTGCCAAGTTGATAGAAGCCAAGCAAAAGCTCGATGAAGAAAGTGTCGATCCTAGCATCCCACGTTTTATTGCGTGTGCGCCTAAGCAGATCTCAGATCTTCTGAATAACACAACAGTAACTAGCGCAGACTTCAATACAGTCAGAGCTTTAGCAACTGGTGCAATCTCAGAATTTGTCGGGTTCCGCTTTATCGTAACTAACCGTTTGCCTGTTGATGGCTCATCTGACCGCCGCGTGTTCGCATGGGCGCAAGATGGCATGAAGCTGGCTATGGGTAAGGAGCCTACATCAAAGATTGATGAGCGTCCTGACAAGAGTTACTCAACCCAAGTTTACTATTGCCAAACCCTAGGGGCAACCCGGATGGAAGAAGCAAAAGTAATCGAAATCAAATGTTCAGAATAGGGGGTGACGAGTTATGACAACTAAAAATTCAACATTAGTGACTAACTTTGAAGCTAGTCCCCAAGCAATGAACGATGCGTCAAACCTTCATGGTGTGATGCGGGTTGCACAAGGCACAATTGCTTTGGCAGCGGGAGATAGCACAGACAATGATATTGTCATGCTAGCCCCTGTTCCATCAAACGCAACTATCCCACAAATATTTATTGGGACAGATACGTTTGGCGGCAGTTGTACTTTTAATGTCGGCTTGTATCAGTCAAGCGGGACTGTTGTGGATGAAGATCTTTTCGCAACGTCTGTGGCTGATGCAGCGGCTATGGCTGATGTACGTTTTGAAGCGGCAAATATTAATACTGCCGGTCAAAAAGCGTATGAGTTAGCTGGTGCAGCAACTGACCCCGGCGGGTATTACTATGTCGCGGTGACGTTCAACGCAACTGGTGGCACACTTGGTGATATGTCTTTCCTTATCACCTATGTTCAAAACTAAAAATGAAGGGTGCAGCCTAGCAATGGGCTGCNCCTTTTTCTTTAGGGGATTTAAATGGCTTCTGTAGTTGACATCTGTAACAGCGCTTTNAACATGATCGGCGCGTCTAACATCCTGGCGCTTACAGAAGACAGTAAAGCTGGCAGAATATGCAACCAGCGCTNTGCGTTTGTTCGTGATGCTACCTTTCGCGCGCATCCTTGGAANTGTTTGATNAGGCGTGTAACCATTGCGGCTGATAGCACAGCCCCAGAATTTGATTTTAATTATCAATACACCTTGCCAACTGACCCATATTGCTTGCGAGTTTTGCGCTTAGAAGACCCGGACACAGTTCATAAAATTGAAGGGCGCAAGATTGTCACAAACGAAAGCACGTTGAAATTAATGTATGTGGCGAGAATTGAAGACCCCAACGAATATGATCAGCTGCTTATCGAAACGCTAGCAGCACGGCTAGCAGCGGATATCAGCTATGCGCTAGTNAACAGCACAACTNTAATGANCCAGATGCAAACGATGTATGAAGGAAAACTAAAAGAAGCAAGGTTTGTGGACGCNACAGAAGGCACACCNGAGCTTGTCACCAATAATTCAAACAATGTGTTTGTTGAAGGTGACCAATTTATTGCATCAAGGTTTTAATTAAATGCCTAAGATTACCACAGAAAAAGCCAATTTTACAGCTGGCGAACTGTCTCCAAGACTTTATGGCCGCACAGATCTTGGGCGCTATGATAACGGCGCACAAATTATTGAAAACTTTTTTGTGCAGCCGCATGGCGGCGTTACCAGGCGCCCAGGCACAAGGTTTGTGCGTGAGGTTAAAGCAAGCGCTAATGAAGCTCGGCTTATACCTTTTCAGTTCAATGTTGAGCAAGCCTATGTTTTAGAGTTCGGCAATAACTACTTTCGCATATATAAAGATGGCGGCGTTGTAATCAGTGGCGGTAACCCGGTTGAAGTTACAACGACATACACAAGCGCGCAGTTGTCACAATTGAAATTCGCCCAGACAGCCGACTTGATGTATTTGGTGCATCCAGATCATGTNCCCNGAAAAATCACAAGAACTAGCCACACGGCCTGGACTATTTCNGATGTTGATTTAGTTCGCGGTGCAATGGGTGATACAAACAGAACAACAACCACATTAACAGCTAATGGTCGCAGCGGCAGTGTTACGGTTACAGCTTCTGCTAACTTATTTGTAAGCACAGATGTCGGACGTTTAATAAAACTTCACAAAGGCTTTGCAAAAATTACGGCATTTTCCAGCGCAACAAGCGTTACAGCGGCAGTCCAAGAGTTGGCTGACGGCCGGTCTGAGTTAATGCCGTCTTATTCTGCAAGCACAATATCTTTCCATGAAGGCGATCCAGACAGCACTGGCCTGGAACACAATGACCGTATTGAAGACAGCGCAGGCAATTTTATTGTGCAAGGTTTTGAAAGNGGCATGCGAATAACAACAAGCAGCACATCAAGCAACAACAAGTCTGCAATGCTGATTGTCGATGTGACCGACACAGTTATTACTTTAGCGCCGGGCGTAGACCTTGCCGCAGAAAGCGCTGGGTCAAGCAAAACAATCAATGGTGATTTGATAGCCGATAATGATTTTCAACTAGGGGCGTTTTCAACAACCACTGGGTTCCCAACCGCCATAGCCTTTTATGAACAGCGCCTTGTTTTTGCTGGTACGGCAACACAGCCCCAAACTATATTTTTCAGCCAGGGCGGTGATTTTGAAAACTTTGAGCGGGGCGTTGATGGTGACGATGGATTGGTCTACACGATTGGATCAAATGAAGTTAACGTCATTCGATACCTTGCATCAGGCCGGCAGCTTATAGTCGGCACATCTGGCGGCGAATTTGCTGTGCGCGCGTCAGGGTTTGATGAACCTATTAACCCAACAAACACACAGATTAAACAACAAACAACCTATGGTTCTGCCAACATCCAACCATTGCAAGTTGGAAACGCAACTCTGTTTTTGCAACGCGCAAAACGTAAAATGCGCGAGTTTGTGTTTTCTAATGAAAGCGACAGCTATGTCGCGCCAGACATGACTATCCTTGCAGAGCATGTCACCGAAGGCGGCATTAAAGAGTTCGCATACCAACAAGAACCAGATTCAATAGCGTGGTGCGTCCGGGAAGACGGCATTTTAGCGTGTATGACATACCGGCGCGAAGAACAAGTTGTTGCCTGGCATCGTCATATTATTGGTGGACGATTTGGCGAATGCACGGTAACGGTGAGTGATTACGCAAATATAGCTGTTGGCTCAACAATCACCCTAACGAAAAGTGATGGCACAACCGTTACGTTTACCAGTGAGGCAGCTGGGGGATCGGATCCAGCATCATCTTTGGGCTTTCGGCCAAATACAAATAACAACACGACAGCCGACAATATCTTTACAGCGATCAATGCACATTCAGATTTTACAGTGGCAAATCCTTCAGCCGCAGTTGTTACAATCACCGAAACAAATCATTTAAGTAGCGGCTTCCTTACTTGCGTAACATCAGACCCAACAAGGCTAGCCTCTACAAACGAGGCTGAAGCTGTTGTCGAATCTGTTNCTATCATCCCCGGCGATTTGGATGAAGATCAAGTTTGGTTTATTGTCAAACGAACAGTAGATGGCAGCACAAAACGATATGTGGAATACATTTCTGGATTTGATTTTGGTACTGACATAGAAGACGCATTTTTTGTTGATAGCGGTTTAACGTACTCAGGTTCAGCAGCGACAAGCATAAGCGGTTTAACGCATCTCGAAGGACAGACAGTCAGCATTTTAGCCAACGGTTCTACACACCCAGACAAAACGGTTGCCAGCGGCGCAATAACTTTAGACAGATCTGTGACAAAAGCCCATATAGGCTTGCCTTTTACTAGCAAGGTAGAAACATTGCGCGTTGACCAGGGAAGTGCTTCTGGAAGCTCTCAGGGCAAAACAAAGCGCATATCTGAGGTCACGGTCAGGCTCTATAGATCGGTTGGTTTAGAAGTAGGTACAAGCAGTTCTGAACTTGACAGGATCCCATTTAGAAGCAGTGCAGCTGCTATGGACGCCGCCGTTCCTTTATTTTCTGGTGACAAAACAATTGAGTTCCGGGGCGGGTTTGACGATGACGCGACAATCGTAGCGCAGCAAAGCCAGCCGCTACCAACAACGCTGCTAGCGATCTATCCGACTGTTTCTGTTTTTGACAAATGATCTTGGTTGATTTCCACGAAAGACACGCAAATCAAATATTGCAGGGCAATGTAAACGATGAGTTGTTTCGGCCACCAATAAAAATATCAAAGTTTGTAAACACTGTCGCTGTAAAAGACATGAGTTTCACAGGGCTTATCAATGGCAAAATCGTGGCGTGTGGTGGCGTTTACCCTGTGTGGGAAGGCGTGGGTGAGGCTTGGTTTCTAGGCTCTAACTTAGTCCATAAACATAGGGTGCCGGTGCTAAAAGCTCTGAAACAACATCTTGATGGGATGATGCGTGTCCACCAGCTGCATCGGGTTCAAGGGCATATTCTTGAAGATTGGCCGGGCGCGCGGCGCTGGATTAAGTTTTTAGGCATGCAAGAAGAAGGGCTTTTACGAAAGTTTAGCCCGGACGGTTCAAACTATATTAACTTTTCTAAGGTGATTTAATGGGCATAGAAATGGCAATCATTGGTGCTGGCGTCAGCTTGATGGCTGCTGATGCCGCCGCGCAAGGGACAACCGATGTTGGTAAGTACAACAAGTCTATCGCTGACCGAAACGCGGATGTTGCTGACAACCGGGCGCAGCAAAGGGTCTTTCAAGCAGGCCAAGAGGTTGTTGCCTTTAGAGAAGACTTCAGAGCCTTAAATGATGCAAGCGCCCAGGCAATGCGTAAAAACGGTGTGGTTGCGACAAGCGGAACAGCCCTGGATGTTTTGATGGCTAACGCTGAGGAAGCTGAAAAAGATGTGCAAATGATCAAATACAACGCCGCAGCTGAAGCTAGTGACTTGCGCGAAAAGGGCGTTAATGAGCGCTTGCGGGGCGAGTTGGCTCTATATTCAGCGAAGAACGAAGCAAGAGCGATAAGAATGAAGGGCATATCTGACGCATTTAAAACTGGTTACAACATTTACAATTCATAAGAGGGTCACATGAGGGTTCCTGTTTATCAGCGTCAAGCCAAACGCAGTCAGGCTGGTGGCGGCCAGTTTTTAACGGCGTCACTAGCATCTAACGCTATGTCTGGCACTGCCGAAGCGCTTGGCGCTGTTGGCGATTTGATTTCTGAAATTGGCATTAAAAAAATGCAGATCCAGACGCAAACGCAAATTGATGAGGCTGAAAACTCAATGCTGCTTGAGTTAAGCGAGATTAAAGATGAGGCGTTAAAACTGCCTGATCCTGTCGCGGCTGAAGAAGCCACAAAAACTAAAATGAATAATTTGCTGCAAAAATACTCTAGCGGCAGGGCTATAAATAAAGCCACTGGCAACCCAATGTTGTCTGGCCGAAATGCCAAAGCGCGGTTTATAGCTAAGGGTCAGGCTTTGTTAAGCACTGCAACTATAGATTTTGTCAAAGCCAATAATGCAAGAATATTGGAGCAAGACCGCGTTAACCTTGATAATACTGTCAATAAATCTGTGCAAATAGCCTCAGACACTTCTTTAGATATAACCCAAAGGGCAGATGCTTTTTCAAATATATTTGATATGAACGAACAACCTGACGGCATAGTGTCTGGCATTTTGGCAAAAGGCAAAGCTGGCGGCACTCTTGATGCTAAATCTTTTATGACAAGAGTTGACCAGGCTACTGAAAGCATTGTGAGAGGCACGGCATTAAACTTGATGCGCGGGTCAGATGACGCCACGGCCACAATGTTGCAAATTGTGAATGGTGAAAGCACTGACATTGTTTTGAACAGTGCATTATCACAGATGGATCCGGGCGATAAAGGCAAGGTGGTGAGTAGCCTTATGACCCTTGCTGAAAAGATTGACACTGAGCGCCGGCAGCAACGCGAGGCTAACGATAAAATAGCTGACAAAGCAAATGCAGATATGTTCAGCCAAATAATCAACGTGGACAAAACCAAAGATGATGCCATTGCGGCTGCAAAAACAAAGCACAAAACCCTATTGGAAAATAATTGGTACAAGCCCAATCAACGTGACCAGGCTGAAAAAGTTCTTGGTCTTAATAAAAAGCCAGCTAAAGAATCGCCTGCAAAATCAGATAGAAATTCTATTAAAACTTTACGCGCGGCAGTAAGAGAAAACATGCTAACGCCAGCAATGGTTGAAAATCATAAGTCTACGCTATCAGATTCTGATTATGAGCAATATCTTGGTTTTCTTGATAGCGAAAAAAAAGAAGGCGTAACAGCTGCTAGAACATCAATAAAAAACGCGACAAGGTATAATGAATTTAAAGATAGTAACGATGTTTTAAGCGGCGCGTCAGAAGGCGCCTACTTTAGATCTATTGCTGAATTAGACACCTGGTTAAATACAGATGAAGGCCAGAAATCAACTTACCAGACAGTTATTAAAAAAGCGCGCGACATCAACAAAGCAAATGAGCAAGAATTTAAAGATGACATGAAAGCTGCGTTGATAGCTTATCTAACGCAATTAAGTACAATGGCAAGTTATGATGGTTTGCCTGTTGATGTGAACACGCCAGCTGCCGCAGCTTTAACGCATTTATCACAAATGAACCAATCGATGATTGTTGTTAACCTGACCTCGCAAATCCGCAGCTATCAAAAGATCGGGATTGAATAATGGATTACGAAACTGACCAACTTGACGCCCATGATATAGCTGAAACTGAGCGCTATCTTATAGGGTTTCGCCCAAAGCCAGTTGTGCCAGAGCGTGATGATGTGTTGGCAGGCAAAGAGACATTGCCGCAAGGCGTCACCCCAGCTGATATGGGGCAACAGTTTATGATCGATCAAGGGTTGGCGGTATCTGAGGAAACGCGCGCAGAAACTGGAGAGCAGGTTTTAAAGCGCACCATAGGCGGCGGCGTAAGAGATGCCATCCAGGGCGGCGTTGATACCACCGCAGAACTTATGGAAGTTGGGGCGTTTGGCGTTCCGCTAGCGTTAAATCAGCAACAAATAAACATGACAATCCCAAAGTCGCGGTTGCCAGAAGTAGCGGAACCAACCAGTTTTATAAACCAAATAATGCGTGATTTTGTGCAATTTGGAACCGGCATGGTGATGACCCCTGGTGGTGGTTTAGTTTTTAAAAGCGCAGTTGCTGACGCTTACTTTGATCCAACAGAAGGTGGTTTCATAAGACCTTTAATAGACTTGGGTATATTGCCAGAAGCGCTGGCATTTTTAGCTGTTGACGTTGACGAAGAGGCCGGCGCCGCTGAAAGACTTTTAGGCCGGGGAAAACTTGCGGGGCAAGGCATGGGGCTTGGAATTGCCTTAGATGGGCTTGTTACTGGTTTACGCACAATTAAAAACAGCCCAGAGTTACTACGGCGCGCAGCAAACACGATCGCAACGGTAACTGGCGCAACCGCTCTTATACCGTCTGACGCTGAGGGCGCATCAGGGCAAACAATAAAAAAGTTGGCAAAAGAGGCAGCTGTCGAACTTAGTACAGCGGAGCGCGAGGTCATAGAAAAAGACGTTGCAAACCAGGTTGTCAAAAAAGGCAAAGAGCCAGTTTTGCTTGAAGATGTAATTAATGAGGCAGAAAGATTAAAAAATGCGTACCCAGCTGAAGATGGGTGGCTACCAATTAACGTGCAAACCGGCAGCGACAAACCAACATTCAAAGTTAATAAATCTGGTACGGTTGAAATTAGATGGCAGCAACCAAGCTATGCGTTCCACAACCCGCCCGGCGAACAGCTAAAGGGCGCGGATGGCAAAGCACAAAGAGCCACACATCAAAAGAACTTAGTTGACAGGACTGTGTCAGATGTCACGGCAATAGTTGAGCGCGCCAGAAACGGCGATGAGGCGGCTATAGAGATTATTAACCAGGCAAACTGGTATAGAGCAATGCGTACCCGCCTACGCAAAGAATTTGGCGGTTTAGGAGATGTTTTTGCGGATGTCCTAGGTGCAACGTCAGCGCAAACAAATGTTCAACAAAATTATGAAAACGCGCTGCAAGTGTTACGGCGCTTTACTAGAGGCGAATTTGATAAAGAGATAGCGCTTTACCAAAAGCTAGTTGCGTCAGGTGAGCCAAGAGGCCAAAAGCTGTTTGCGCGTGATGATGACCCAGCTGATGAGTTTCGCTTAATACGCAAAGCTAGCGGCGAATTGTTCAACACAAATTCGGCGGCAGCAACTGAAGCCCTTCTAGATATGTTTCGGCAAATAAAACACAAAAAAGCGCCCAAAACTATTAACTTTACTGGCAATTTAATTGGGTTTGGTAACGAAGCCACAATTGATGTTTGGGCTGCCCGGTTCCTTAGAGATGCAGCCGGCCTGCCTAGAATACCGCCGCCAGCTGAAAAAGCGGTTGCTGGCGAACATTTAACAAAATCAACAATGGACAACCAGCTGATTGGTGGCGAATTTGGGTTTGGCCAAACGGTTTTTTCTGATGCCGCAGCGCAGCTTAATGCAAGCGGTATAGTAAAAGAGGTCAACCCAGAAATAGGCGATATGGGCGCGGATGACTTGCAAGCTGTTGTCTGGTTTTTAGAAAAAGAAAAATGGGC
>JGI24005J15628_10000748_pt1 | contig 17991 bp, 23 predicted proteins | sample LinPmetageLP40_FD_15628 | JGI IMG/M metagenome (IMG submission 15628)
GAAAGAAATATTCGTTGAAGGTGCTGAATGGTTTACCGCAAACTACCAATACGCTTCACAAATTATGATGGATGTATTTAAAAAGAATAGAGAATATACAATGAAAGCCAAAAGACAGGCTATGCACAATAGAGTTAATTTTACTATGGACAAAATGACTACTGAATTTGGTAGGATATTAGATAATCATCTACCTAAATTTGAAGAACAACCAAAGTCGGTTAGCTTAAAGTTGCCAAAGTTAAAGAAAGTATCTAGTGCCAAACCAACTGAGATGAAGTTACCAAAACTAAAGAAGGTATAGAATGGAAGAAAAAACAAATTGCCCCTTATGTAAAGATTTACATAGTAATTGCTTTGTAGAGAAAACAGAAGTAGAAGGTAAGCCTTTTGAATCTTATATCTGTTTTTCTTGTGGTATGACATCTAATTCTTATCTTGCTTTCGATAGTGAAAAATTAGAAGAATATACAAAGAGTCATAGTCAATTGATGAACGACTTAAAAATATTTGATAAGGAACGAGATATCGTTTGGTTTCCATCTGTGATTAATATGGGAGAAAAGGGTATAATATATCCCGAAGGAACTGCCAGTAACTGGCATTGGTATTATGCTGGGGTGGTAGAAATACCTAAAGAGGATAGAGAAAAATACGATGGTCATGAGAGAAGATTGGATGTTGAGAATGCACAAAAGTTTGGTCAGTTTGAATTTATGGATGCTTGTCAAGCTATGGGAGTTATAAAAGATAATGGCTAAGCTACCATATAGTTGGAATAAAGTTAGTCCTGGTGATATAGTATCATTCGTTTATGAAAATAGAGATGGTAGAAAACTTCGTAGAACTATTTTAGTATTAGACCCAAAGTTAAGAAACAGAGCTAAGAACAAATCAAGTCAGTATTTAGTACATGGTATTCAATTAGAGGTATCTAATCAACCAACACTTATACAAATGAAAACTTTATTAGAGCAAGCAGGTACGACTGAAATAGTTGATGAGAAGAAAAAGATATACAGAGTTCAATTAGATGGTACTGCTAAACAACTTTACAAAAAAATGAAAGTTATTATAAACAAATATGGTATCTACCGAAGTTACAATTATGATAAAGCTAGAAAGAGTTCGGTAACATTAGAAGATTTAAGATTACCAACACAATTCCTACAAGAGTTAAAGAATGAAAATTAGTTATGGTATCACAGTTCATAATGAAGCTGAAGAACTACAGAAGTTATTAGAAGTATTAAATAAGAATATAGACAAAGAAGATGAGATAGTAGTTTGTGTAGATGGTGATGATGAAAAGGTAGAGGCTGTTTTAGGTGAATATCTATCTGAAAACAAAGCTATAGTTTACAAAAGAAAACTTGATGGTAATTTTGCAGAACATAAAAATTCAGTTATAGAAAAGAGTAGTGGTGATTATGTATTTCATATAGATGCTGATGAGTATCCAAACGAAATATTAGTAAAACAATTAAAAGAAATATTAAAGATAAACGAAGTTGATTTGATTTGGATACCAAGAGTAAATACAATTGAAGATATGAAAGAAGAACATATACAAAGATGGGGTTGGAGAGTTACAGAGAATGGTTGGGTAAACTATCCTGATTATCAAGCTCGTGTATTCAGAAGGGCTGAATCTATAAGATGGACTAGACCACTACATGAATATATTACAGGTTGTAAAACATATGCTCATTTACCACCGCAAGAAGAATTGAGCTTGTATCATCCGAAAACTATAGAAAAACAAGAGAAACAGAATATGTTCTATAATAAGAATTTTAGTAAAGAAATGAATGTGAGACAGCTATGACAGAACCAATGGTATTTTTTAGAATTGTCGATAATATGTTGTATAAAGCTGGTGATGTTGATGTTTTGGGCTTTGAAGAATCAGAGGGGTTGAGGATTCCAGATGAATATATTGACAATAAAATATTTGTAGTTATGAGAATGTGTTTGGGTATTGGAGATTGGGGTGTAGTGTCCGCTATGCCAAGACTACTCAAACAAAAGTATCCTGATTGTAAAGTTTATGTACCAACAGCAAAATTACAAGAGAAAATATGTGGAGATATTGGAGATGAATGGAGTAGTTGGAAAAATCCATTTAAAAATGGTGTGAATGTTTTTAAGAATAATCCATATGTTGATGGTTTTGTAAACAGCGTTAAGGGAGAAATATTTCACGATCACTACAGAGTTTATAACAAAGACAATCCAAATATCCCAATGTTAGAACAGATGTTAAAGTTTTGGCAGCTTGAAGAAGATGAATATAAAGACTCTGCTCCTGAATTATACTTTAGTGATGAAGAAAAGAAGTTAGGTGATAGAATTATAAAAGAGTATGTAGGTGAAGAAGAGTATGGTTGCTTACTACTATCAGATAGATATGATTATACTATGGATAGATTAATGTTAGATGTTATAAATCCTAAATTAAAACACTTCTACTGGACAGAAAGACCAATTGAACAGACATCATTTAACTTTATAGACAAAGCATTGGATATGAGACATATGTCAGTTAGGATACAACTTTACATTAGGTCTAAAGCTAAATACAATGTTGGTAACCAATGTGGAACTACACAGTTAACAACCAGATACTCTGATACATATACAGTTCAAAGGCAATTCCCTATAGCTCACAACTTCGTACGTGGTGAAATATATCTAACAGATGATAAGGTAAGAAATTTACTAAAAGGGTTGCCTGATAAAACAGAATCAAAGACTACAACNAGTTTNAAATTTAAGGCTGACTTCATAGATTACTTTGATAAGGAAGAATATAAAGATATGAAAGTATTAGAGGTTGGTTCTTCATTAGGTCATAGTACAGGAATGTTAAGTTATTTGTTTAAAAAAGTTATAGCTTTAGACAACTTATATGAAAGGCATGAGCAATCAAAGAAGTTAAATAGTAATAGTGATAATATTGAATATGTTGTAATGGATGTTTACAATCAACCTTGGAACTTTGAACACATGGATATCGTATTCATAGATTGTGTTCACGATTATCTTCACGTAAAAAGTGATATAGATAATTCTCTCAATAGTTTTGGTAAAGGAACAATAATTGCTTTTGATGACTATGGTTTATTTCCTGAATTGAAGAAAGCTATAGATGAGTACGTTGATAGAGGACAATTTAAGGTTTTGAAGAAGATAGGCCAGTTAAAGGATACCTATTTTCCAACAACACAATTTAAAGTACTAAAGGATTATGAGGGTATAATATGTCAAAGCGTGTAATTTACACTTCAGTATTTGGTGGGTACGATAAAACTACAGAACAGAGCTCAGATGGTTGGGATTGGAAATGCTTTAGTGAGAAAAATAGTATATCGTTGTATGATGACAATAATAGAAATGCTAAAAGGTTTAAGGTACTACCACACAAATATTTACAGAACTATGAGTATAGTATTTTTATAGATGGTAATATGGATGTAAGAGGAAACTTAGATGAACTTATTGATAAATATTTGAGTGATTCAAATGTTGCATTCTTTAGTCATAAAAATAATAAGTTAGATTCTAGAGATTGTGCATACGCTGAAGCTCAAACTATACTTGATTTAGGTTCTAAGAATATGAAACTCACTCCTGAAAGAGGTATGTTGAATTATAAAGATAATCCAAAAACTATAGTTAATCAATTTGACAAGTATGCTAAATTAGGTTATCCAGAAAATAATGGTTTGATAACAGGTATGGTTATATTGAGAAGACACAATGAGAAAGATTGTATTGAAACTATGGAAGACTGGTGGAAGGAAATAAAGTATGGTAGTAAAAGAGACCAATTGAGTTTCAATTATTGTGCTTGGAAGAATGGTTTGAAGTTCAATTATATGGATGGGGATTCTAGAGACAATGAATATTTTTACAGAAGTACTAACGCTCACATAGGAAAGAAATGAAGAATATAATTTTTATACCTTACATCAAAAGAGAAAAAGATTTAACTGGTAAATCAAGCATAGGACATTCAAACAGACATCAAGGTTATGAATGGGGAATAAAGTCTTGGAAGGCTTGGGCTAAGAAGAATGGTCACGAAGTATATGTTATGTCAGACTTACTTTGTCCTGAATCTGAAATGTTAATAACCTGGCAGAGGTGGCAGGTTCTAAATATATTAGAACACAACGAAATAGAATACGACCAAGTATTGGTTGTCGATGCTGACTCAGTAGTTCATCCTGATTGTCCGAACTTCTTTGAGATGACAGATGGTAAATTTACAAGCACATTAACTGATGGTGACTTTGAATGGATGAACAGAGCTATAAATGGTTACTCTAAAATGTTTTGGAACAAAGAGTTTTGCATACCATCTTTTGAGTTCTTTCAAACTGGCTTTGTTATTATCAATAAAGAACACAAAAAGTTCTTTGATAAGGTGTTTAATTTTTATGAGAAGAACAAACAAAAGATTATTGATTCATATGATATATTATTGACTGGTAGTGATATAACATTGATGAATTGTATGAGAAAAGAATTTGGCTTAGAACTAAATCTACTACCAAGACAATTTGGTATGATGGACATGGTTAGAAAGCAGTTATTCTATTTTCACGAGAGTTGTTATTGGGAAGATAGTTTAACTAACCTATATAACTCAGGTTGGGTATATCAATTTAATGCTATACCACCAAGTAATATGGGAAGAGACAGAACTTATTGGATGAAAAGAGTATATGAGGAGTTATATAAATGAGAATATTATTCACTGGTTTTAATGGGTTCATCGGTAAAAACGTTACTCAAAAAATAATTAAAGAAAGAAATGAAGTAGAATCTATGTTCTTTATAGAGAAAGATTATATGAACTATGAGTTCTGGCAGACTTCGTTGGAGAGGTCTATTTTAGATTGTGATGTCATCGTACATATTGGAGCAATAACAGACACAATGTTCAAAGATTGTAATGAAATGTTAAAATACAACTTTGAGTTTAGTAAATTTCTTTTTGATAAAGCTTCAGTTTTTAAGAAGAAAGTTATATACTCATCATCAGCAGCTAACACAGGCACTAATGGTTCACCATCAAATATTTATGGTTGGTCTAAGTATATCACCGAACAATATGGTATGGCAAAGGTTAAAGACTTTGTTGCTTTAAGGTACTTCAATGTGTATGGGCCTGGTGAGGAACATAAAGGTAAAATGGCTTCCGTAGCATACCAAGCTCATTCAGCTGGTAACTTTATGTTATTTCCAAACAACGCAAAGAGAGATTTTGTTTACATAGAAGATGTAGTTGAAGCAACTATTTATCCTATCTTCAATGAAGTATCAAAAGGAATTTATGAAGTAGGAAGTGGAAAAGCTCGTTCGTTTGAAGATGTATTAAATCTAATGGAAATACCATACGAATATAGAGATGAAAAAGAAATACCAGATGGATATCAATTTTTTACAGAAGCTAGTAAGAGTTCTTTTATGGAAGGTTGGAAACCAAAATACAATTTAGAAGAGGGTATTAAAGCTTATAAAGAGTATTTAAATGAAAGCTTGTAGACATTTCAAAGGAGACAGACCTTGTAAGTATTACTGGATAGATAGGTCTTGGGATTGTTTTGAATGTGAACACCACAACCCATACAATGAGAGGATATTACTGATAAAGTTAGATGCTTTAGGTGATGTGGTTAGAGCAACAGCTTTGGCAGAAGGAATAAAAAAGAAATATCCAAACTCCGAACTGTCTTGGATGACTACTAAAGGCGCTAAGTTCTTTGTGGAATCTAACCCATTTGTAGACAGAGTTTTAGAATACAATACAGAAAATGCAAGACGATTGCAATTTGAAAAATTCGATATCATTATAAATTTAGATAAAGACCCAAAGGCTACATCGATGATGATGTCTTTTAATTCAGAAGATAAAAGAGGTTATGGTTTGAGTTCTGAGGGGCATGCTGTACCCTTAAACGATGGTTCTAAATATCATTACAATATTTGTTTAGACAACTATGGTGGGAAAACTACTAATACAAAAAGCTATCAAGAATTAATATTTGAAGTAGCTGATTTAGATTATGATATGGAGAAACCTTTTTTTGAGTTGAACTCTGAAAAATATAAAACTTTCAAAAATAAGCATCAATGGGATGGAAAAATAATATTGCTTAATACTGGCTGCGGTCCTGTATATCCACATAAAAAATGGACTTACGATGGCTTTAATAAACTTATAAAGCTTTTACTAAAAGATTCAGATAATAAGGTAGTATTATGTGGTTCAAAATCAGAGATTGAAAGGAATAAAAAATTATATGAAGAAAATAAATCAGACAGTTTAATAAACGTAACAGATATTTATAACATAGAAGAGTTTAGTTATTTAGTTAATCTTTCAAATGTTATCGTTACAGGAGATACAGTAGGTTTACACATAGCAATCTCATTACATAAAAAAATAGTCAGTTTCTTTGGCCCAACACCACACCAAGAAATTAATTTATTTGGATTAGGAAAAAAATTAGTTAGAGAAGAATTAGAATGTCTCAACTGTTATGACCAATTTCCTTGTCCATACGATGGTAAGTGTATGAGCTTGATATCAGCCGACGAGGTTTATGAAAGTATAAAGGAGTTATTATGAGTTTAGATATAATATTTGCAGAATTTGGAGATAGGTCTAAGGCAAATCAAAAATGGAAAAATCCAATAGGAAGATTGCATCCTACATATGAGGGAATCAAAACGTATTTTCCAGATGCTAATGTAATTTGTTATAGTGATGATGAGTCAATTGGTGAAGGTTATGACATAGAGGTTAGATACGTAGATTCTGAAAAGACGCCATTTGACAAAAATTATAGAGAAGGTAGTGGTAAGTTAAAATGGGGATATCATTGTTGTGATTATTATCAAGTGCAAGGTTTGTTAGATTCTAAGGCTGATGTTGCTATATCAATGGATTCTGACCTGATGTTTGTTTCGGATGATGTAAAAACTTTAGTACCGATAATAGAAAAGTTTGGAATATGCTGTCCACAGAATGAAAGGCAGATGATGAAGGTTGATGGTATTTACACACGAGGTAATGATGGAGACTATCATATAGGAGAAGATGAAAGCGGTGGTAATATACTAACTTATGATTTGTGGTGGTTGGGTTATAAACCAACTGATGAAAGAGGTAGGATTTGGCTAAAAGAGTTTCAGAGACTAATGGAGACTAACCCAAAGCGGGGACCTTTACAATTGAGTAGAGCAGCTTGGAACACAGGAGTTTATCCATACGCAGCTCCAAAGCAATTTGGTGTTGGTAGTGGTCATATCGGCTGTGGTAATGAAATAATATTACATGTAGGTCATGAAAATGTTCAAGACCATTACTTAGAAAGGAGAATATAGTGAAGATATATTGTATACTATTCGACACAGTTCCAAGACATCCAAAAATTAAAAATATATTAGAGAAGAAAGGTATAAGTTTTTCTGATCATATAACTTGTAGTTCAACTGTTCCAACTCTTGTAACTATGTTATCAGGAAAAACACCAACTGAGATGTTTGGTGTTGGCGGAATTGGTCACTCACATACATATTCAAAATTACTTACCGAAGAGAAAACAAAGGAGTGGGATAAAAATATTGTTTTACATATGTTACCCGAAGATTGGAATATACACATTCACTCAATGCCAGAAACTAGAGGTGACGAAATAACTAATAAGGTGAATGTAAGTGGAAATACCTTAAAAAAGGGAGGATTTAGTAGAACTAAAACATCCATTCAAATAAATCCAAATGGATTTAGACTTCTTCCTGATGATTTATGTGGTAGAGCTCCTAATATGAACTTTCACCCTTACAATAAAAACGATGATGAAGATAGCTTCATAAACCATATGCAAAAACTTCCTAACAATGAAAACAACTTTATACTCTTAAAATATAATCATTATCATGACGCTTCAAGAGGAAAATCTGTTGTATATCAAGGTAAAGAAGTAAATCTTGAATACGATGAAGTAATTGATATGTTCGTTGATATGATAGATAAAATTGATTTTGACGAACCGGATTCTTTATTTTGGATTTTTGCAGACCACGGAGAACCACATAAAATGAGTAATATTATGCCACCACCAGATGCTTGGTTAGCTTGGTGTGGTATTAAAGACAATATTAGAAATAAGAAAGTAGATAAAAAAATAATAGGCTGTGACGATTTTAAAAATACAGTCCTAAATAGGATATACAATAAAAACCTACCAAATGATATTCTAGATGATTTAGATATGAGTAGAATTTATGTTCGTGAGGATGGTAGAGGTGCAATCAATTCTGATTATGCAACGACAGTATCTGCCATAAAAGCTATTGATGAAAATAGATATATACAATTTGTACATCATTCGCCTAAAGCTCCAAGAAGAATATTCTCTTCACAGATATCAAAAACTATTGTTTACGATAAGTTAGAAGACAAAATAGAGGATGTAGTGCCAGACAACAACTCCTTAAAGAAGCATCTATTGGATGGACCTTGGGAATGGTTTTTTAGGAAAACGGATGATGAGTAAAGTTTACGTTGGAATGTGCGCTGACCTAATTCATCACGGACACCTCAATATAATAAAAGAAGCTAAGAAGTATGGCGAGGTTATAGTTGGGTTACTTACCGATTCTGCTATAGCTAGTTACAAAAGACTACCTGCTTTAAGTTACGAAGAAAGAAAGATAGTTGTAGAAAATATAGTTGGTGTTCATAAGGTTATACCACAAAAGACATTGGATTACATACCTAACATAGAAAAGTTAAAGCCTAATTATGTGGTTCATGGAGATGATTGGAAAGAGGGGGTTCAAAAACAATTTAGACAAAAAGTAGTAGATAAGTTGAAAGAATGGGATGGAGAAGTTATTGATGTTCCGTATACAAAGGGAGTATCATCGACTAAATTGCATAATCACTTAAAGGATATTGGAACAACACCTGATATTAGAAGAAAGATGCTAAAGAGGTTATTAGAATCAAAACCAATTGTAAGAGTATTAGAAGCACATAACGGATTGACTGGTTTAATTGTAGAAAAGACAAAGGTAGGAAATGATGAGTTTGACGCTATGTGGTTGAGCAGCTTAACTCATTCAGCCTCTAAAGGTAAGCCAGACAATCAGTATGTAGATATAACAACAGTTAGTCAAACCCTAAGTGAGATATTTGATGCGACAACAAAACCTATGATTGTGGATTTAGACAATGGTGGTATGACTGAACACTTCACATCCACAATAAGAACCTTAGAAAGAATGGGAGTATCCGCTGTAATAATAGAAGACAAAACTGGTTCTAAAAGAAACTCTTTATTTGAGGATACATCAGACCAAACTCAAGATAAACCTATTGTATTTGCTAATAAAATATCTAATGGTAAAAAGTCTTTGATTACAGAAGAGTTTATGATTATAGCTAGAATAGAGAGTTTCATATTAGGTAAGGGTGTCGCTGATGCTGTAGATAGAGCTAAACTTTACATTGAAAGTGGTGTCGATGGTGTTATGATACACAGCAAAAGTAAAGATGCTGGTGAGATAATTTCTTTCTGTGAACACTATAAAAAGTTTAAGAAAAAAGTTCCTTTGGTAGTTGTACCATCTACTTATAATAGAGTAGTAGAGAAAGAATTAATTGAGATAGGAGTAGATATAGTTATCTATGCTAATCACCTGTTGAGAAGTTCTTATCCGGCTATGGTTGATACTACCAAATCTATTTTAAAAAATAAAAGTTCTTACGAGGCAAGTAAAAATTGTTTACCTATAAAAGAAGTATTGGATTTAATACCAAATGATTATTCTTAAAGAAGTTACAAAAGACGGTTACGATTTCTTCACAGGAGTACCCGATAGCGGACTGAAATCATTCATCAAAGAGATACACAAATCAGAATTTGAACACATTCCTGCAACCAATGAAGGCCAAGCCATTGGAATCGCAGTCGGTGCTGAGTTGGTTGGAATGAAAAGTTGTGTGTACCTACAAAATTCAGGTCTTGGTAATTGTATAAATGCTCTAACAAGCTTATGTATACCACATGACATACACCCACTCTTAATAGTAGGACACAGACACACCTTACCTCAACACGAAGTAATGGGTAGGGTGGATAAACAAATGTTAGATTTAATTGGCTATTCGAATTATATAATAGTGGATGGAGATAATAATGTTAAGTAGAGAAAACGCTATAGAATATATATTCAGTAGACATTCTGAGGCTGTGTTTATAACTAATACTGGTTATATATCCAGAGCAGTATATGATATGTACCCAAAGAATAAGAACATATTCTATATGCAAGGTAGTATGGGATTAGCTCCTTGTATTGGATTGGGTATGGCTGCTAATACGAACAAAGAAATTGTAGTGTTGAGCGGGGATGCCGCTTTACTGATGCATTTAGGGATAACTCATACTATAGCTGATAGATATTTAGACAATCTTTTTGTATATGTTTTAGACAATGGGTGTCATGAGTCGGTTGGTGAGTTTTGGAGTTCTCAGTTAGAGGATTCTTACATAGGTATTGATGAGATAATAACAATTAGTAATGATGGTAAAAAAAGTAGAGTTGATTTAGATGCCAAAAAGAATACTGAGCAGATAAGGAAGTTATTTTAATGGCTTTATTGGTTTGTTCCAACTCCACTAAGGATATGGAAATAGTAGAGAAGTACGATGATAGAAGAATAGTATCATCAGCGCCAGATACCAATACTTTAAAAGAAATGGGAACTTACGAAAATGTTATAGCAATTGGTGGTGGCGCTGTTATTGATACTGCTAAAATATTATCGAAAAACCCAATTGTTTGCTATCCAACAACAGCAGCTGGTTCTTCTGCAACTTCTTGGTCTGTTTATTGGGATGGCTCGACTAAGCATAGCATAAAAAGAATGAGGCCTAATCAAATTGGAATGTCTTTTAACTTCGTAGAAAATTTACCAGATAATGTTGTAAAAGATACTATGTATGATGTGGTAAGTCATTGCTTAGATAGTATGTATTCAAAAAGTAAGAGTGAAAAAAGCTTAGGCTATTGTGAATCAGCTTTAGAAATACTAAGAGAGAAGGACTTTTATAAGAACTTTAACTTAATTAGGGCAGGTCATATAGCCGGTAGGGCTATTGAAATTACAGGAACTAATTTGTTACACTCTTTATCTTATCCTCTAACAGGACATTATGGTATATCTCATGGAACTGCTTTGGGATACTTTCTACCAAAGATTTCAAAGTTGATGGATGAAGATGTTGGTGATATAATTGGTGATGTAGATATTCAACTAGATATAGATATTGAGTTTGTAATAGAAGAAGCATTAAAATATAACAAAATAAATGAATGTGAGATACTTATCTCTAAAGAAGTTTTATCGGAGGTTTTAATATGAAAAAAGTAGCACTTATTGTCGAAACTAGAAAACATAAAGCTTTACCATTTGTTCTTGACAATGTTATGTCTAATTTACCAAACGATTGGGAGTTACAGATATTTCACGGTTTATCTAATAAAGAATACGCGATGAAGTGTTCTAAAGATTTAGGAAGACAAGTTCACCTTACAAATTTAGGAATAGACACTATAACTGCTGATGATTCAAGCTTAGAGATTATGCTAACAGAGGACTTTTGGAATAAGGTAGTTGGTGAAACTGTATTGTACTTTGAATGTGATTCAATGCTATGTCCTAATTCAGAATACAAAGTTGAAGACTTTGAGCACTTTGATTTTATAGGCGGTTATTGGGGAAATCAATTAGATATGTTAGACAACGATTACTCAAAGGTTATGAATGGTGGGTTGTCAATTAGAAAGAAGAGTTATATGTTAGATATAATAAAGAATGAACTACAGCCATACTTAGATAGGGGCGGTAATCCTTGTGAAGATTATTTTGTAACAGATAGAATAAGAAATAAACCAAAGGTAAAAGATGTGCTAAGTTTTTCAATAGATAATGGTTATATGTATCCGTTGAATGATAAAGCACCGTTTGGATTACACAAACCGTGGGGTGTAAATCCGGCAAAAGGTCATGGCAAATACTATGAAGATATTATAAGAGTTTGTGAAGAAGTTAAAGAATTGGAGAGATTAAATGGCGTATAGAGCTGGTGAAACAATGAGATTAGAAGATGTTGATAAATTAGGAATCCATCCGAACTCTATTTTGGATATAGGAGCTCACACAGGACAATTTCATAGTTGGTCTAAAAGAGTTTGGCCTGATGCCGGTGTATTTATGATAGAGTCTAACCCACTACATAAAAGCACTTTGGATAGATTAGCTATGATGAATGGCGATAAGTATCTAATAGCTGCTATGGGCGATGAAGAAAGAGAAGTTACTTTTTATACAAGAAGTGATAAACCTCAAACAGAGGGTAATTCTTATTATAAAGAGCACAACTACTGGGATATACCACAATTGGTGCAAGAAAGCAAAGTAACCTTACAGAAGCTGGATAATCTATTTGAAGATGACGCAGTATTTGAGATAATAAAAGTAGATACGCAAGGTTCTGAGATAGATATACTAAAAGGTGGTAAGGATTTAGTCAGTAGGGCACAAGCAGTTATATTGGAAGTTTCTTTTATAGAATACAATGAGGGCGCACCAACAGACCAAGAAACTATTGACTATATGAATGAGATTGGGTTTGAGGAAAGAATGAGTGTCGGTGAACACTATGATGGAGATACAATAGTTCAGAAGGATTTATTATTTACAAAGAAGGAGATTTAGATGGTAAGTAATTTAAATTCTATTTTAGAAAAAAATATTAATATTTATAAAGAGAATACACCTTTTCCACATATAAGGCTAAATAATTTATTCTCCACAGAATTATTAGATGATTTGTTAGATAATATATTAGAAATAAAGGATGAATATAAATGGAATAGGTTATGTACAACAGGAAACGATTTTTCTGATTTTGGTAAATCTGCGGAGGTTTTGACAAATTATTTGGTGTCAGATGAGTGGACTAACTTTTTATCAGAGTTGACTGGAATAGATAATCTTCGTTCCGATAAATCTTGGTATGGAGCTGGTATAAATTTTGAACCAAGAGGTAGTCACTTAGAACCACATAAAGATTTTAATAGGAATGCTAATTTGGGGTGGAGAAGAGTTAATATGTTGCTTTTCTTATCTAAAGGTTGGAAAGATGAATGGGGTGGGTATAATGAGTTAGGACATATTGATGAAAAAAATCAATATGTAGCTGATAAAAAATATCTTCCTGAATTTAGTCACTTGGTTATATTTAATACATCTGATATATCGTATCACGGTTTTGATTTAGTTAAATGTCCAGAAGATAAGGCTAGAATTGTTGTGAGTTGTTACTATTACACAGATGATAGAGGGCCGCATACAAAAAAATTAGAACTAACAAAATATGTTGGTTGGGATAAAGAACGTAAACAAAGTAAAGAGTATCGCGGTAGAGGTGGTACAGGTTGGAGGAAATTAAAATGAGAAAAGAGTTTTTAGATTTAGGCAGACAGCCTATAGCAAATAAGTTTTTAAAAGAAGATGAGGTTAGTGACGAGTTCTTTTTTGATTTGAAAGTAGTTTTTGATGAGGATACTAAGTTAGTATCTATGAAAGACTTTGTTAAGCCAGAGTTAATGTTTAATGAAGATTACAAGTACAATACATCGTTGTCCACACCGATGGTTAATCATTTCAAAGAAACTGCAGAAATGTTAAAGATGAAATTTAAACCTAGAAAAGTTTTGGAGATAGGTTCTAATGATGGTCCTTTTATAAGTAACTTCGATAAGGATAGTTCTATATGTGTAGAACCTTGCGAGAATTTTGCAAGAGTAACTGCTGACATGGGTTATATGACTAGCACAGAGTTTTGGACTACTGATTTATCTAAGAAGATAGTAAGTCAAAACGGTTATATGGATTTAATTTATTCTGCTAATTGCGTATGTCACATTCAAGACTTGGATGATGCTTTCAAAGCAGTTAAGAATCTACTATCTCCTAGTGGAGTATTTGTATTTGAAGACCCATCACTTCTTCGTATGTTAGAGAGAGGTTCTTATGACCAAATATATGACGAACATGCGCATGTATTCTCTGTAACCGCTATAAATAATATACTGAGAAGAAATGGACTACAGATTTTTAGTGTAGACAACCTGTCAGTTCATGGTGGTTCTAATAGAATTTATGCTTGTCATATGGATAGTTGCGTATCAGGAGATAGCGTTGCAGAAAACTTAAAAGAAGAAAAAGACTTCGGTATCAACAACTTTGAAACCTATGAAGTATTTGCTAAAAGGGTAAAGGAATCAAAAGATGAATTAGTTAGATGTTTAAGTAACCTTAAACACAATGGTAAATCAATAATCAGTATTGGTGCTACATCAAAGTCTACTACTGTATTTAATTATTGTGGTATTGATAGTTCTTTGATTGATTGTATCACAGACACAACACCCGATAAACAGAACTTACTTGCGCCTGGCAGCCATATACCTGTTGTAGACAGAGAGTCGGTAGACTTAAATGATTACGACTATGCTTTCTTAGGTGCTTGGAACTTCAAAAGTGTTATAGCAAATAAAGAAAGTGAGTTTGTTAAAAATGGCGGACAATTCATAACGCATGTACCAAAAATAATGATGTTTTCGTAAAGGAGAATGATATGTATTATAATGAGGATGATAGAGCTCAACGGTTATTAGATGTTTTTGAAGTTATAGATGGACAAATAAATGTTTCATATGTTAATAGTACAGAACACATTGTTGCTTGGCACAAACACGACATACAATCAGATTATTGGACTTGCATCAAAGGTTCTTTCAAAGTTGGGATGGCTACGGAAGAAGATGGTTGTGAATTTGTATATCTATCAGACAAAGAACCAAAAGTAATTGAAATGAAGCCAGGAGTTTATCACGGATATAAAGCATTGGAGCCGGGTTCTATACTACTTTATTATCTAACAGAGAAGTATAATCCTAGTGATGAGTTTAGAGTGCCAGTTGGTCATTTCGGAGAAGAATGGGTGACGGAGAATAAATGACAACTATAGACGATGTAAAAAGGTTTAATTTAAAATTCTTTGACGAATCTGATGGTAGATTAGCTCCGATTGAATTTTATAAAGATGTTCCATTTGAAGTCAAAAGAATGTTTTATGTATTTGGTGTACACAATCAAAACGACAGAGGAAAGCACAGCCACCATAAAACCGAACAATTATTGATTTCTATAAACGGTGTTATTGATGTGAAGTGTGATGATGGTATGGGTGGTGTGAAGAATTGGAAATTAGATAAACCGTGGAAGGCTTTGTATATTCCTGAAATGATATGGGATGAACAGGTTTATTCTAATCACGAATCAATTTTATTAGTACTATCAAATACATTATATGATAAGTCTGATTACATAGAAGACTATGAAAACTTTAAGGAGATTAAAAATGGGAACATTAAATGATTTAACTATAAAGTATGATGTAGATGCTTTAGAATTAGGTTACACACAGCACTACGAGCAGCTACTAAGTGAGGTTAGAAATGATTTTACTAAAGTGCTAGAGATAGGAGTGGAAACAGGAAGGTCTCATAGGTTATGGTTAGAATATTTTCATAACGCTCACATATACGGTATGGATGTGTTTAATGAATCAGATAGGTCTGGTTATGTAGATGAATTTCATAAGCTACAAAAAGGTAATCCATATTTAGATAGGTCTATTTTGTTTAAAGGAGACCAATCAAATGTTGAAGACTTAAATAGATTCAAATCTGAGCATGGTGGAGATTTTGATATGATAATTGACGATGGTGGACATACGATGGAGCAGATGCAAGTTTCATTAAACCACTTGTGGGATTCAGTAAAGCCAGGTGGTGTATATGTTATAGAGGATTTACATAGTTGTAGTGGACAATGGCCTACGTTGTATGGATATGAGGTTATACAAAGAGGTGACACTATAACCACAGATTTACTAAGTAGTTTAGAAAATGGAGACGATGAGATTACAGAAACAAATTATATTCCAGCTGATATGATAACTAAAATTAGAAATGAAATGGAATGGTGTCAGACAAAAATTGGAGTAGAGTCTTATAAAAACTACCATTGGCCGACAACAATATCATTTATGAGAAAAAAAGTATGAAAAAATGGATAAATAAAATAAAAAAGCCATATCCAGCTATGACGATAGAGAACTTTATTCCATCTCCGTCATTGGTTAGAGCAGCTGCTGAGAGTTATGATTTGGTAGATGATTGGGTAAAGTATGGTGGAGATGATGCTGGCCAGGTTCAGTACTGTTCTAAGTTAGGTCGTGAGAATATACCACCAGCTGCTTTACTCCTATTAGATTACATATCTACACATTTCGATCCTAACATAGAGATGGGGCTGACAGATAATGCTTTTCCTGATATGTCTCACTATGGTGGCGGTATGATGCTAACTCCTAATAAAAATGGAGAAGGTGGTTACTTAGGAATGCATGTTGATGCTAGTCATCACGGAATACACAATGATTGGAAAAGAGAGTATAGTGCTATACTTTGTCTGTCAGAAGAATATGATTCCTCATTTGATTTAGTCGTGCACAATGGCAAAGACAAACACACAAAAATTCCATACAAATTCAATCAGCTAAATGTGTTCAAATGTTCAGATAGTTCTTGGCATGGTTTACCTGAAATCACAAAGGGTATGGATAGAAAAACTTTAGGTGTAATGTATTGGTCTAAAGATAAAAAAGGAAATCAAATAAAAGCCAAGTTCAATAATAATTTGGAGTTCGATTGAAAATATTAGTTACAGGCGGTAATGGTGAGTTTTGTAGACACTTAGTCGAACAAGGAAAACATCATTCATTCCTAACACCTACAAAAAAAGAGCTTGATATCAGAGATAGTGTTGGTATAGATAGATATGTACAATCACATTTAGAACAATTTGACTATGTAATACACGCAGGTGCTATTACAAGACCAATGGTTATACACGAAGATAATCCTAAGTTGAGTATAGAAACTAACATAATTGGAACTTCTAATATAGTATTGATGTGTGAAAGGTATAATAAAAAGATAGTATATATTTCTACTGATTATGTTTATGAAGGAATTGATGGAGACTACAAAGAAACTGATTCTATGAAACCATTCACTAAATATGGCTGGTCTAAATTAGGCGGAGAATGTGCAGTACAGATGTACGACAACCATTTAATATTGAGAATGGCTATGAATAAAAAACCATTCCCACATCTAAAAGCTCTGAAGGATATGAGAAAGAGTCTAATGTATATTGAAGATGCTGCTAAAGTTACTTTGAAATTGTTAGATGAGGTTGGTGTGATAAATGTAGGTGGTAAATCCCAATCTGTCTATAACTTTGTAAAAGAGGAGAATGTCGACATAGAACCTATTTATTTAAAAGATATATCTGATGTCAATATGGCTACAGATTGTTCTATGGATACAACAAAAATGAAAAAGGTTATCGATGATACAACTTTTTAATATAAATAATCACATAATTGATACTTCAGAATTTTCTAATATGTTACATGACGATATAGTAATTGAATACGAAAAGAAGATTGCAGATTATGTGGGAGCTAAATACGCATGTGCTATTAATAGTGCAACTAATGCTATATTCTTAATAATGAAGATGGAAGAGTATACAAAAGCACGTGTTGTTAAAATACCAAGTATGATTCCACCTGTAGTTGCTAATGCAATAATAACAAGCGGAAATAAAGTAGAGTTTACTGATAATGTAGAGTGGGTTGGTGATTCTTATGTACTACATAAGTTCAGAACATATAAGGTGGTTGATTCTGCACAGAAATTAGAAAGAAATCAGTTTACAAAAGAATGTAATCCAAATGATTTGATGATGTTTAGTCA